>OGVP01000059.1_pt1 | contig 15012 bp, 14 predicted proteins | sample 1575791 | NCBI WGS metagenome assembly OGVP01 (sample SAMN07581537, study PRJEB24739) | freshwater metagenome
GTTTCCCAGTCACGATAAGCATTGGCACGTTCCAACCAACTTAAAATCCCATTAGGGATTGAAACTGGGAAGTCACCCCGATCGTTCCCGATGATCCGTTGTTCCAACCAACTTAAAATCCCATTAGGGATTGAAACAGGGTCTAGATCCTGAAACCAGTCCTTAACGTCGGTTCCAACCAACTTAAAATCCCATTAGGGATTGAAACTCACTATGCTTGATCCCCTTGCTCCACTGATCCTTGTTCCAACCAACTTAAAATCCCATTAGGGATTGAAACAGCCGACACCCCGTTCTCTGAGGCATGACCCCAGTGTTCCAACCAACTTAAAATCCCATTAGGGATTGAAACGGATATAACGATGAACTTGTCAGGATCCCCCTCATCGTTCCAACCAACTTAAAATCCCATTAGGGATTGAAACCCCTGTAGCGGCGATCCATCGCTGAATGTTTGTGGTTCCAACCAACTTAAAATCCCATTAGGGATTGAAACTGGCAATCCTCATGGCAATCCCCGGCGTGGAGTTCCAACCAACTTAAAATCCCATTAGGGATTGAAACGATTATTGGCGGGGACATTTGCCGCTGTTGCACTACGTTCCAACCAACTTAAAATCCCATTAGGGATTGAAACGCCATAACTCTCGTTTTCTTCGGGTTTGTATTCTTGTTCCAACCAACTTAAAATCCCATTAGGGATTGAAACTAGGCAGTAAGGGCCGCTTGAAGCTGTGCCGCGTTCCAACCAACTTAAAATCCCATTAGGGATTGAAACTTGTTTAATGGGGGGAAATACCCTGTAATGCCAGTTCCAACCAACTTAAAATCCCATTAGGGATTGAAACCTCTAAGTGCAGCGGTTTGGGCAAAGGCTTCAAATATTTTCTGAGTCTGGAACCCTTCTAGTTCTGTGCCTCTGGTGGTCGCAACCAAACCTAAGTAAGCCTCTTCTGCGGCTCTGATATTGATCCCAAATTTCTCAGCGGTATCGCTGACATACTGCATGGCATCGGCAGCCAGCGCACTGGAGCCGGTTACGGATTCAAACGCAATGCTAAGGCTTTGCAGTTCTCGTCCCGCTTCGCCGGAGGTATCGGGAAGGGTGGCAATGGCATCAAAAAATTTTCCGATTCCGGCTTGCTTAAAGACAAAACCGATCGTGCTAAATGCTGCCATTCCTAAAGCGATCGAGCCGCCTAAACGGGAGCCAATCTGGAGCAGATTGTTTAGGATTGGGAACTGCTGAATTAGGGATTCAACTTGTTCCTGTACCATTCTCAATCCTTCGGCAACATTGGCATCAAAGCCTGAAATTTCATCCTGAGCGGCTTGGCTTAGGTCACTGAAAATATTGAAAATATCAGGATCAACATTGGGTAGATCTTGATTTAATTCATTGAAAACATTGAAGCTGTTTGCAAGGTTAGAAAGTCCTTCTTGGAAACCCTGAACTACGTTTTCGCCAATGCGTTGGAATACCTGTGACGGTGAGGATATTTCTAGGGAGTCCTCAGTCCCTTCGATCAGTGCATCGCCAATACTTTGCCCCGCGCCTTCCACACTGCCAAGATCCGCCTCGATCGCTGCGGCGAGTGAGCCGGTGGCATTATCAGCGATCGATTTTAGTCTGGCCTGAATTTCCTTGGACTGTGTGGTTAACTGTCCTTTTTGAGCGCCTATTCCCCGTTTGTCGCCAGTAAAGTTTTTGCCAAGATCCTCATAGGCGGCTCGGATTGCCTCAATTCGTTGAAGCAAGCCTTCCCCTAGCTGCCGGGCTGCATTTTGATCGCCAGTGGCCATAGTCGATCGGAAATCAGCCAACCCTTGGGTTAACTGCGATCGCATTTTCTTGAGTTCAGCAGAGCGTTGTTGCGGGGAAAGTTCCTGGAAACCGGGGATCAGTCCTCGGACTCGTTCCTGTGCGCTAGTCCGTGCGCCGCTGATTAATTGCTGAATGCGATCGTTGTAGCGAGTGGATAGTCCTGCTTTTGGCGCTTGAGCGGGTAAACCTAGCTGTGCCCGTAGTCGCCGCAGATCGGTAAAGTCAGCGGCAGTGCTTTGTGCAACGTCCGCAAACAACTTACGAATATTCCGCTGATATTCAGTAAGCTGATTCTGGATAATTTCGTTGAAATCTTCGGTGTAGGGCTGCCTTTTACCTCCCACCAATTGTGCCGGTGACTCACTCTCATAGCTCTGGGCTAATGACTGCATGAGCGCGGCGGTTTCCTGGAAATTTTGCGCGATCCCTTCTCGGAACCGCAACATAATAGCGGCGGTGTCTTCCTTAAGTTGTTCAAATTCACTGCCAAAGTTGCCTTGGTTGATTGTGCTGGGATCGGCTGATACTCCAATGATTGCGTTGATCGCTTGCGCGTAAGTGCGTACCAATTTACGGGCTTGCTCCGTAAGGGAACTGCGGATAGTTTCAGAAAACCCTTCTTGGTCCGATTCCACTGGAGCCTGTGCCAGATTAGCAATGGTGTCCCGCAACGATCGCAACATCTCCTCCTGCGATCGTTCAAAGGCTTCCAGGATTGAGCGTTGATAAGCCTGAATTAGTTGCGGTAGCTCTTCGCTAACCGGAAAACGTGCTTGCGGTTGCTGGTTTGCTGCTAATTGGCCAGGACGCATTTCCTCAAATTGTGCCTGCGCTCCTGCTATTAGCGATCGGATTGATTCTGGTGTTGCATCTGGCACAATTTCCGGAGGAATGGGGCGATCGAAGCGTGTTTGTCCGGCAGGTGGTCTGTTCTGCTCAATCTGCTCTTTAATTAAGCGATCGGCTTCCCGTTGCTGTTCTAATCGCCGCCTGGCCTCTTCGGCACCTGATTGAATTTCCTGAATACGATCGCTAGGATCTGCTATGTTATTTAGCCACTCTTGCCTTTCTGCATCCCGATCGATTTGTGTATATCCCTGTCTAATTAATTTTTCTGCATCAATACCAAATCCGGGCTTAAACTCTTCTACCTCCCTTTGAGAATATTTAATCATCCGCTCAATGTCTTTTGTGCGGCGATATTTTTTAGCATTTGGTTCAGCCGAACCAAAGTCGATCGCCTTCATTCCGCTAGGCGTTTGCATCATGTTCCACGGACTCATATCTCCGTGGGTTACACCTGCTTCATGTAATTGTCGTATTAATTTACCCGCCTCTATCAGTAAATTTTCTATTTGAGCAGGAGACCCCGTTTTGATCACTTGAGCCACTGTGTCACCTTCTACCATTTCCATTTCAAGGTGACGATCGCTGTATGATCTTAATTCTGGCCCTAAGCCAGCTTCACTAGCGATCTTCATTGATTCAAGTTCATTTTTATCTACTAATTCAAACCGCTCCTTTCCCCAGGCTTCTCGGTAAGTTTTGAATGGGTTAATTACTTCAAATAAATCATCGCCAATCACTGGCCTAACTGCCTGAGTAATAGAATCATCATTCCATTTTCCAGTTTTGTAGACAGTAGGTTTTTGAGGAACACCATTTATAGATTTTTGCGGCTGAGAAATAGCAATTCCAAACATACCGCTGCCAAGGTGCCGCGCTTTTGTGGGATCTATTAATGGTCTTTGATTGTCGGGGTTTTCTTCGTTATATTTTTCTATATCCTTGTTTAGCATGGCAACATAAGCCATTAGCTCAGGATTGCTCTCTGCAATAGTCCCTTTTTTCCTTCTTTGCAAAGATTCAGAAAAATTCTTTTTATTTACATCAATGTTTTTTCTTTTTGTCCCTATCTGGTCGCTAAGGCTTTTTGGTAACTTGACACCCAATAAATCTTCCGCGTCTTGAAGTATTTTGGTGTCTAGCATCCCAGTTTTGCCAACTTGTAAAACTTGCTCCTTTAAGTCTTTGAGGAATTGAATATATGGCAGCATTGCCTCTTTTTCTGCATCACTAGCCTGCCCCCACCAATCATCACCTTCTAACCAGCCAATAAAACCGCCTAAATGTTCATTGGCTCTTGTCTCATATTCTTTAGGATCAAAATAAGAATATAAAGGGTTATTGTCTTTGTCTTTTGGTAACTCAGCACCAAACATTGAAAGAAATGTTCTTTTAACGTTTTCACGCTCAGAAACCATTTTACTCACAAGCTTTTCTGTTAATGGCTGAGAGGACATTCTCTCTTGAATGGCTGAAGAGTCGGGACTGTCAGGCATTTCAAGAGTCTGCAACTCAGGGAAAATGCTTGCAAACTCAGAAATCAATCCTGTTGGTTTGTAATCTTCCCCCATTGAAACAGCAAATTCTTTCCGCTTTAACTCTTCTTGTAGTTTTCCTAAAAGTTCTAAATACTTTTGTCCATATTCTTTTATTTTTGGGTTAGTTGCTTGCCTAGTTGATTTTTGTATTTTCCCAACATAAGTCGGCTTGCCTGAGAATGGATCATTCCCGCCAGCAAGATCACCAGATCCAAACGTATAACCACTCATGTCAAGATTGCCAAACTTTTCCACTCCAGCAGCATTTAGGAGTGTTCGCAATATTGATTGCATTGCGCCTTCGCTAGAAATATTGTAAAGCAGGGAAGCATCTTGTCTTGAATATTCATCACTAGATGCAATTGTTGCAGTGTTTCCTAGAAAACTTTGTAATGCTCCCTTAAATTCACCGCCTGCAACGTACATTGGCAAGCTATGCATCTGTCCCTCGCCTGGGGCAGTTTGCATATATTCAGGTTTTCCAATATTATCTAAAACCCCCTTAGCGCCTTTATAGTAATAGTCATCTTCGCCAACAAAGGACATAAAGTTTTCTGAATCTCCAGAATACTCCGCACCTGTAAAGACTGTCCCAATGCCAACGCCTTTAACGTTTTTTACTCCCATCCTTTGCAGAAGCTCTGTTGCTCCGGCAGCTTGAAATCCTCCTTGGCTAAAACCAACTATGTTTATTGGTTTGTCTGGAAATTCCTGTCTGTATTTCAGAGCTTGAGCAGCTACAACAATATCGTCAAAGCCATATCCCTTAAATGTTTGCTCAATAATTTTGCCAATTGAGTATTCTTGACTGGTTAAAAGCTTTTCAACTAATGAAACGATCGTGCTGTCGTCTGCTGTGTCTATATCACCGGATCCAAAAAACTCTCTCTTTTCTGCTGGTGAAAAGTTGCTAAATGTATTGGATTGCTTAATAAATCCAAGTAATCCTTTTTTGATTTCAGGACTTTGTAATGCGCCTTTAATTAAATGCTTAAATTGTTTCTCAAAAACAGGGTCTAGTCCCTTTGACATATCCTGCCTTTCTACTGGGACAACAGCAGAATCAGGCATTAATGGCTCTAATATTTTGGCTGTGTAATCTTTACCAAAATCATTAGGATCTTGATTGTACCCGCCAACAGCCAAAGTAATGGATTTTTTAGCAGGATCTCTTATTTGTTCTTTTTGCCAGTCTGGTATCGGCTCTTCAATAATAGCTTTGCCTGCCATTTGCGTCGTTAGTCCGATCGCTTCTTTGTTGAGCCTAATCCTTCTATAAGCTTTGGCTCCAACTAATGGAATTTGAAAAGCGATCGATTTATAGACTTCACCTAAAAAGTTATTTATTGAGTGTTCTACTTGAATTAATCCATTTGCGCCTGGATCTAATTGTAAATTCCTAATTAACGATGCTGTTTCGTCTACTGCCTTATATGTCAAATCTCCTACAATTTGTCCTATATCTTCCCCAACTTCTTTTAAGCTTAAACCCGCACTTTTTTGTGCTTTTTCCATAAAACCTTTTGATAAATCAGCAGTTAGCGACTCACCAATTCCTTGAAAAGCGCCAAATAATGTCGCTTCAAAAGGCATTAGGATCGCTCTTGTTACGCTGCTTAAAGCTCCCGTGGCGATACCAATTGGATTAAACCCTTCGTTTCCTGCACCTACATTTTTCTCGACCGCTTTTTCAATCCGCAGGGATTGCTCTTTAATTGCTGTACGAAAAGCAAGCGCTAATCCTCTGTTTTGAGCAGATAAACCAGAAGTTTCTTTGTCAAACTGCCTTGAAAGTATTTCTTCTTCAGACTTTGGCCTTATGTCATCAATGAAGGTGCCAAGATTCCGGCTTACTTTTTGCAATGGTGCATTTAATCGATCGATTGATTGGGTTAATCGTTTAATTTCAATGCTAAAAAGCTGGGCATCAAGCGATGGACTACTGGCTGAAACAAAGCGACCAGACTCCGATCGTGGTCTAGTTTTAATATTCGCTGACCGGAAATTCTCAGAAAAGCGATTAGGAACACCTGTGGCGGCATTGCGGATTCTTTTCTGCAAATTATCAAATTGCTTTGCTACCTGCTGAAAACCTGCTGTCTCAAATTTGACTTGATAAACCTTGGTTTGCCGTGCCATTTTGACCCCCACTAAGCGATCGTTCCGTTATTCCTTTAGAATAGCGGATAAGCCACTGTACTAACCAATTCGCTACCATGCTTAACCTCAGCACTGCACTGCAAACCCAAATTGCGAACCCTACCCAAACCTTGGCTTGGTGCTGGAGGATTACCCGTGAGGACGGGTTTGTGGTACGGCTCACGAGCCACGATCGGAACTTGGTAATGGACGGGACTTATCTGGCCCTGGCGGGGTATGTTCCCAGTGCAGTGGATACGGAGCTAGGTTGGAATAGCCAAAATCAAAACCTACAGGCGATTCTGGACACTCCTGCAATTACTGAAGAAGATCTCGATCGGGGTTTGTATGACTTCGCTCGGATTGAGTGCTTTTTGGTGAATTACCTGGATCTGCCTGTAACGCTGACAGAAAACCCTGCCAAGCGGGTTGTGGTGTACAAAGGCATACTGGGAAAACTAACCCGCTCCAATATTCGCTACAGTTTTGAGGCGCGGGGTTTTGAGTATTTGCTCAACAACAAAATCGGCTCTGTCACCAGTAAATTGTGTCGCGCTCGGTTTGGGGATAGCGATTGCAAGGTTAATGCGAGTAGCTATACCTACAATTTGTCTGTTGCCAGTGTCACCAGCGATCGGCGTGGGTTTACCCTGAGTCCGATTAATTTAGTGATTCCGCCAGTAAGCTCGATTTTGCAGCTAACCACTACGGCAAAAAGTTGGGCAGACGCGGAGGCGGAGGCGGTGGGGCTGGGGGGACATTTGGTGACGGTGCGGAACCAGTCGGAAAACGATCGCTTAATGGCACTTTTTGGAGGCGGTGATCTGGAACTGCTGTGGATTGGACTGTACAAAGACGGTATTACGGATGAATTTGTGTGGGCAAGCGGTGAACCTGTAACCTATACGAACTGGAATAATGGGGAGCCTAATAATTTGGGTGGCGGTGAAGATAAGGTTCACCTGTACATTAAATTTGCGCCTGGGAAGTGGAACGATGACGAGGGATCTAAGTCATTTTACGGGATTATGGAGTTGCCGGGGAGTGGGGGGAGCTATACCAATGCGCCGGACGGGTGGTTCAATTATGGGAATGTGACGTTTACCAGTGGGCTGAATGCGGGGGCGGAGCGGGAGATTGCTAGTTACGCCAGCAATACTGTTACTCTGTTTGAAAAAGCGCCATTTACAGTTTCACCGGGAGATACACTGACGATCGTTACGGGGTGCGACAAGACGTTACGCAATTGTTTCAGATACAATAATGTCATCAATTTTCAGGGTGAGCCGTATATCCCGACTCCCGATAAATTTGCTTCAACGCCGATCGATGCAGGTTAATTATGGCCATTTTCCCGACTGCTGTTATCTACACTGCCCGGAGCTTACTCGAAACACCGTATCTTCACCAGGGACGACTACCGGGTAAGAATGGCGGCATTGATTGTATTGGGGTACCGATCGTGGTGTGTAGGCGGCTGCTTTTACTACCGGAGGATTTTGATTATTCGGACTATGGCAGGGACGGGAGTGGTAAATTAGAGGAAATTGTTTTTCAGTATTGCTCTCCACTGGAGGCTCCTACTCCTGGAGCATTGCTATTGTTTCGCACCACGCCAACCCAAACCGTTGCTCAACATTGTGCAATTTGCACCAATTGGTACAACGAGTCCCTGGGAATGCTCCATGCGTACCAAAATGTGGGGGCGGTAAAGGAACATGAACTAATTAAATTCTGGAGCGATCGTTTGATTGGCTCCTACGGACTTCCCAATGTTAATTACTAAAGGATATTTATGAGTTTCATATTAAATGCAGGCGAGTTTGATTTAGGTGCTGGATTTATTGGGAGAGGGACGATCCTAGCAGGAGAAGCCTACGCTGTGGGGACTTCTACGACTGGTGTGCAAGGACTGCTGAATACTAGCGGATTAGAAGGTATTTCAGCTACAGACACTGGAGCGGGTGGTTCTTACGCTGATATTGTTTTTTTTAGACCATCAAACGATTTACTAACTGGAACGATAACTTTTACAAATGGAGGAGGTGGTAGTAATGGTGATTCTACTCTTTGGTCTTTTTTAAGGGATCAGAGTACGACTTACTTAAATAACCAATCACGATTCTTAATTGCTCCTAATGTAGCAAGATCATCAGGAGATCCTGATGACGTTATTTTCTCTCACTTGAACAGCGGGCTTTATGTTTCTGCATCCCCTCACACAAATAATCAGGACTTTAGAACTCTTTTTAGACCTTCGGTTAACTGGCGTTTTCTAGCTCGTGATCATGCGACTGCACTCACTGAATACCCAGATACTGACGAAGAAGGTAGCGTATTTGCTGCTTCCTGTGTTAACTCTGCAACTCAGTGGGGATTATGGATCGCGGGTGAGGTGGGCGATCGTTCTGACTATTTTAACCAGACTCAGGGTTATTTTGCGATCGTTCTGCTTGTGAATGGGGCAACGACTTATTTCAGTGCATTTAGTCCGTCTGCGGCAAATTCTACTACTCGGAATGATGCGCCGTTCCGTCATTTTAATATTGTGCCGAAGGCGGGGCAAAGCACAACTGACGATAATATTAGTGAGTTGTTGATCCTGCGGGATTTGGGTAGTTTTGAGAGTGCCTATATTGGGAAGGTTCCGGGCTTTTTCTATGTTGATCCTAATAAGGCGGGATTTGACAATTATACGATCGGTGAGCAGCTTGACATTGATCCGGTGACGAATGCTAGTTTTGAGGGACGCGATCGGGCGTTAATTGTGGGGCGCTGGGGGACGGATCAGGCGTTGACGGCGAGTAATACCGGGGCGCTGTTCACGATTACCAGTGCTAGTCCGAATCGCCGGACGTTGGAGAATGGCCGCCGGATTCAATTGACGACGATCGCTCCAACGGGTATGGCAATTAATACTAACTATTGGGTGATTAATTGGAATACCACTAACTTTACATTCAACTTGGCAACGATCGAGGGGGGCAGCGCGATTACGCCTACCAGTGACGAGACGGGAATGGCGATTACGGCAAAGGCGGCGTTGCTGGCCATGCGGTGTTATTAATTATGAATTATGAATTAATATGAACCCGTTTACTGAGACTCAGTTAGATTTGGGCTACGACTATGGCTCTACTGCAACGTGGCGGTGGAAAACCAGTGTGGTGGAGCATGGTAATGGCAATGAGCAGCGCAATGCGGAGTGGTCGGCTCCGTTGGGGCGTTGGAGTGTGGGCGATCGATCGTTTTATCTGGAGGAGGGGGATAGTCTGTACCTGAAGGATTTTTTTGAGGCGAGGCAGGGCAGTTATGAGGGGTTTCGTTTCAAGGATTGGAGTGATTACAGGGCGGTAGATAGTCCGATCGGGGTGGGCAATGGGGTGGCTACTCAGTTCCAATTAGTGAAGCGGTATGCGGTAGGGAATGGTTACTACAATCGGGTAATTACGAAGCCTGTAAATGGCTCAGTGAGTATAAAATTGAATGGAACTCTTTTTGGTGGTTGGTCACTAAACTACTCAACTGGTTTAGTGACTTTTTCTTCTGCACCAACGGGGAACCTCACAGCAAGTTTTGAGTTTGATGTACCGGCTGCGTTTGTGGAGGATTCCTGTACGCTGCAACTCCAAGGGGCGATCGAGGAGACGGGGGAGCAGATGTGGCGGGTGTCGGCGTTGTCGGTTGAGGAGTTGCGGGTAGCTCCGGGGGCATGGGCCGGACTGGGAACTTTTGGGACGGCTCCGGCTCTAACTTACGATTTAGGGATTTATCAGGATACGAGCCATGAGCTAACGGAACAAACGATCGTGATGGGGACTCCCGGAGGGTGGCGATCGGTTAGTTCGGCATGGACTAGCGGCAAACAAAAATTACAGTTCGATCGGGTGTTAAACCGGGCTGAATTAACAACGCTTCAAAATTATTTCTGGTGTTGCCACGGCAGCCACCATGCGTTTTCCCTGCTTCACAATGGGGAGGCGCACACGGTGCGGTTTATTGATGATTCGTTTACCGCAACGTTTTTGGCGGCGGACAGTGCTGATTCCCTCTGGCAGACTGGGTTTAGAGTTTTAGTGCTGTCTTAGAGCGGTTTAATCTCTTTGTTGCGTTGTTCAATCCAGACTTTTGCTAAGTCCAGGCTTTTTTGTGCCATTTGATTGGCCACTGCCTCTGACATTTCAGGAGTCACAAATTGAGAATAAATTTCAAACCAAGCGTTTTCCAGGTCGATCGATCGTCGTTCCTGGAATCGTCCGTAGAGGAGTTTGACTAAGAATAATGGCATTAAAAGTACCTCGGTCGTTCTTTTGCTAATGACTTTACGATCGTTTGATCTTCAGCAGAAAATAGGTTGATTGGTATTTCCCAGAAACCGCCTATCTGAAAAGAATTTTTGTAAGAGGGATAGTACAAACGAGCAATTCCGTTCTCAATTTGGCAGGCAAGAATTTCTGAACAGTCCCAGCGATCGTATTCTAAATGGTTCCGCTCTTTAATTTCAGGAGGAACGGCGATCGTTCTGCGATCGAGCTTGCGGGTAATTTGGGATAAAGGATTCATACTTTTTTGGTGGGAATAAATTGGCGGACTTGTTTATGTTAACTCTTTGTTCCTTGGTTTGTCCAAAAAGTTCATGATAGGGGTAGCTGTCAAATTCATAATCACAGATTTCTACAACTTCCCATATTTCGCCGGTTTCCAGGTGTTTGCAGCGTCCGATCTTCCCACTTCTAACCCTGCGGTTCATGTACTCAATTATTCGCTTTGTGAGTCCATGTTTTTTCTCAAATTCTGCAAATTGAGACACCGCAACTCTAACAATAGTGCCGTCCGGCTTCTTAATCCGAACGCCGGGACTATGGGGGGTGGGTACCCGTTCATCCAAGCTCGTTCGACACCACTGGAGCATGGTTTCGCGCTTAAACGCTTGCGCTTGTTTGATCCATCGTTTTTTTTGCAGTGAATGAATATATGCACCGAAGGTAGGGCGATCGACTCCAATATCATTGGCTATTACGCCAATGTGAAAGGTTACGGGTTGGCGATCGTTTGCCAACCACGCAAACAGTAATTGTTGATAGGCTAAATACTCAGCAGTGTTTAACGATCGCTGCACCTGCATGAGCCATTCCCAGAGTTTCATATCGATTGGTTGCATTGTCTTATTCCCATGTTTGGCGGCGAACAGGCCCGCACTGAGAGCAGTGATACCCATCAAGTCCGGGGATTGTGATTGGACTTTTGCACCGATCGCAATTTCCGAAGTGGGGATAGTGGACATTGAAAAAGCCTAATTGTCCTTTTTGGGAACGTGGCAAACCGCGCCGGGGGTTGGCCAACACATAGCCATATTCACCAACAAACCAGGGAGAGTTGGACTCCGTGACGCAATCCACAATATCCACTAACCCGACGATCGCTCCGGTTTCCAGTGTTTCGATCGGTGGGAGTGTAATGCCTAAGTCACGATCGCTGATTAGTTGTTGAGCAGACTCGTACTCCTTTTTTGGGTTAGTTTTTGAAGCATGGATAGCGATCGTGGTTCGGAGTGGGGTTGGCCACGATCGATTTTCAATGTCTTTGTGGCCATTGAGGATTAGCCATGCCCACGGTTGCCGAACACTAAGGCAAATGATTGTCTTCATTGAGTAAGTACCGAATATATTTTGCGATCGTGTGTGCGTGGCAGCGTTTGGGGGCGCAGTGGCAACCGAGCGATCGTTTGCGCCCTTCAGGGGAGAGCAGGTACGCCACCATTGCCCAAATTTGGGAGGCGGTGGGGTTGTAGTTGGCTGCTACGGTTAGGCCAAACTCAGAGGCGATCGTTTGTGCCAGTGCGCGGGGTGAGGCTGAGAATTTGCTTTTGTGGAGTTCCCATAACAATTTACGGAAAGCTTCACATACTAAATCCCGTTGTTCCTCGGAACGCATGGGGAACGGGTTGCCCAGGGGGGTGGTGCGATCGACGGGGTATGAACCCGGATCACTAACCCGTCCAACGATCGGCTCCTTGAGTGTGCCTAGCAGTTCCTCCAGTTGGGCGCTACTCAGGGCCAGTCGTGCGGCCTCTGGTGAGGGTGGCGAATAGCCTGCTTTTTGGTGCAGGGTGGCAATAATGCTCTGGACTCGATCGCTGTTCCAGGTGAGGGAAAGGGAAAACAGTTCAGAGTCGATCGCGTCCAGGATTTCACTGAAATCAGCGGGTTGGTTTGGTGCAGAAACGATCGGGATCATGCGGCAACTCCACAATTAAAAAAGGTTCAATTGCTTAAGTTCGGGTGTGGCTAAGGCAAAAATTGCAGCAGTTCCTTGAACGGCTGCGCCGCTTCCCTTGGCCACAAACTCAATTTTTTTCTGAGTTTCGTAAACATAAAGGATCGTCATTTCTCCCATGTATGGGAGGACTGGACAGACAACCCGATCGCCTATTTGAAAGGTGTTTAGCATCGTTTCCTTGGGAGATTGGTGGCGGGAATACGGACGGCTCCCGGTACGGGGTAGTCTTGAGTGTCTGCCAGGATTTGAGTGACAGTGGCAATTTGCCCAGGAATAAAGTCGCCACTGAGCAATACACAAAAATCAATAAAGTTGTGGGGATCCATTGCAACTAAATGGATAATCCTTTTTTCTGCCTCTTCCCTGGTTCCGAGGAATGGGAGGTGGGCCTGAGTTCCATCCCGTCTGTTTATCTCAATCCAAAAATCTTGGTTCATGGTTGAATCTCTCCATAGAGTGTTGTTTTGACTCTGCGCTGCCCCGGTTGCTGTGCATCCTTAGCAGCTTCAACAGTCGGGTAAGTTAGCAGGTAACGAAAGAATGATAATAGATACATCTCTAACTACATTATCTGGTGATTTATTAGTTCTTGGTGATTTATATGCAACAAATCTAAATGTGCAAACCCTAACAGCAGATTCTGTTATCTTTAATACTTCAGTTATTACCTCAACTAGCGCACTTTCCGTTATTAACACAAATCCAGAAATAACTGCATTAACAGTAAAACAAAGCCCCCACGGTACTATAGCTACTTTTGTTAATGGAGACAATAATACTGTTGCCAATATAACTCAAACGGGTATTTTTGGGCTTAATTTAAGTGGAGAAGGTTCTAGCATTTATAACGTTTCCGGTTCAGAAAAATGGTCTTCAGTTTATAATAATGTAAATGAATTATCTGGTAGTTGGAACAGTAATTACACTACTACTAACAATAATAGTGCAAATTACATTTTAGATGGAGGTAACACCAAGGGTACCAATCTACTAATAGGGACTAATGATAATTTTAATTTAACCTTAGAGACAAATAATACTCCGAGAATCACTATCTTAAATTCCGGAAATGTGGGGATTGGTACTACATCACCCTCAGAACAACTTACCGTTATAGGTAACACTACAATTTCTAATTCTTTAACAGCTCTTTCCCTTTCTGCCTCTCAAATAACTGTAACAGCGGGTACCTCAGCGGTACCAGTTATTTCCCCGGCTAATGATACGAATACCGGTATTTATTTCCCCGCTGCCGACACGATTGCGTTCAGCGAAGGCGGAGCGGAGGCGATGAGGATTAATTCTAGTGGGAATGTGGGGATTGGAGTTACCTCATTGCTAACTAATTTGCATATACGTGTGTCTGAATTAGCTGGATACACAAGCGTTGCTAATTCAGGACTGCTAATTGAACGAGGTGATAACTCCGTCGCATTAAACCTTGCAGGTCCAAATACCCACGATTCAATTATTTGGTTTGCAGATCAAAACTCGGCATCGGTTGGGGGTATTATTTACAACCATCCTTCAAATTATATGGGATTCAGAACTAACGCGTCCGAACGCCTCCGAATTGATTCCGACGGCGACGTTTCCATCGGAACCGCCACGGCCCTATCCAAACTTCACGTCCACGGCAACATCACGCTCTCAAACACCACTACGGCGACAAGCGCTGGGACGGGTGGCTTAACGCTGCCAGCCTCGGCAGCCGGGTACCTTACCGTATCCATCAATGGAACCAGCCGAAAGATACCCTACTACGCAACATGAAGGCAATCGTTTCCAATACCGACCAAGAGATTGTTTACCAGTTCACCTGGGAAAGCGCTTCTTGTCTTTACAATTATGCCAAAGACCCATCCGCCGATCCGCAGCCTGATTATGACGCAATTTCAACTGCGGATTATGGCAAGTGGCTGGCTTGGCTTGGGGTTTCGGAGTGAACATTGAGTTAAGCGTCAAGGACGTAAACATCATTCTCGCCTCGCTTGGCAAGAATCCTTACGAGATTGTTTTTGAGACAATCCATAAAATTCAGGAACAAGCCAAAGCACAGGCGGAGGCGAAATGACGTTATCTGAAATCGCCACGTTTGCTGGTGAGAAGATCGGCAAGACCGATTCCGACACCGTAACCTTCCTCAAGAAATCCGCCTCCCTCAACTACCGCCGCGTCTGGGCCTTCGCCCCGTGGCGGGAGACTGTCACCTCCTCCACCTACTCTGTCTCCACCTCGACGCGCACCGTCTCGCTCGGCTCCAACGTGGAAACACCCTTGGCCGTGGCCTACGGGGACGAGGAGCTGATGGCGGCCGACCTGCCCACCATCATCAGCCAGGACGCCGACCTGCTTGACCTGGACCGATTATCGTGACTGGGAAAC
>OGVP01000060.1_pt1 | contig 14973 bp, 22 predicted proteins | sample 1575791 | NCBI WGS metagenome assembly OGVP01 (sample SAMN07581537, study PRJEB24739) | freshwater metagenome
TGGCGATCGACTGCCACGCTGCGATCGTTTCTTCTGAAAGTGCATTTCCGTCTAGTGCCAACAGGTATTTTAAGTATTCCCAACACGAAAAACACCACTGAGGATTACGAACGATCGGATTAATCAGTCCCATACGAAAATTTGCCCAGTGTTCTTGTGTTTTTGGAGTTGAAAGTTGCACTGGAGTAGCGATCGAATCATAAATATTTCCTACTCCAGGTGCGTAAAAGGGTGTTAGAAATCCGTCCCAGTCAGGGGGAACGATCGGATCTGGTTCTGGCACAAAGTCCCACTTAATGCCTTCATTCTCTGCCGTTACTTGTGCAGTAATTGCAGCTTTATTCGCTTCTGTCCAATAGCTAGGCGGAGAAGTTAGCGTGACGGGAGATAAACTGCTGTCGGGGACAGTAGCGGGGATGTCGGGATTAATAGTGATGTTACGCATGATTTTAAGGGTGAATCTGTCTATAACGATAAGAATAAGCGTAAGCGAGTACAGTAGGAGTTCCTACTTTAGTAAACCTAGGTGAAATTAAATAACGTGTGCCTCCAGTGACAACTCTTAACCTAACGGCTACACTAACAGAGTATTCGATATAAGATATATTAGTTTGAGTTTGGTTTATAGTAATCACTACTCCTGGAATGTCCGCAGTACCGCTAATATCCCATTGACCTTGCACTACCCAGTAGTTGCTTTGGTCGGTAGTCATAGGGTCTCTCGTACCTAACGCTAATTCTTCTAGTAAGAGGTCGAACCCCTGTGGCAATAGGTTTACGCTAGTGGGAGATGTAGTAGCATTAATTTGACCGTTACTGCTTGAGTAGTAATTAGTAGCAGAAACCCAATAAGCTACAAGTGGGTTAGCCTGAACTATCTTGTAAACCCAATAGCCAGCAGTGCCAGCCACACCGTTGTCTGTAGGCTTGAACCAACGATCGCCATTTACTAATGCCTCACCTCCGTCCCGTGTTGTGGGGGGAGTCGTGGAAATAATTAAATTTGAGAGTAAGTTAGGTTGAACGGCGGTATCGGCTTTTGCGCCTTGTGCCGCCGTAGCGTAGTCGGTGCTGTTTGTTGCGGCGGCGGTTCCCAGGGTGGGTTTGTTCAAAATTTGAGCGTCACCGGAAACAGCGTTCCAGTCTGGGTTTACATTGACTTCCGCCCCTGCTGCTATCCCTGCCAGCTTGGTTTTTTCCGTAGGCAAAAATTGAGGGAGAACGATCGCCATTACCGCAACTCCTGAATTAATAAGGTTGTTCCTGTCCCGTCGTAGGGAATCGCGCCGATCGTTTCGCCGGGGGGTGCTGTCCAGTCCAGTGATATTCCAGGCTCGATCGTTTGTCCCAGTACAATTCCGTTTCCACTCCCAGTATTAGCGATCGAACAACTCACGGATCCCGCTGCGATCGTGCCGGTGGTGCTGGTGGTTAGTAGTCCGGGGGTGCGCTGCACTGCGGGAAGGGTTACGCCTACTGGGGCTGCTCTCAGTTCGGCATCGGTTAATGGGCCCTCCACAACATGAATCACCTTAAACGGATCCAATTCCGTCCCAGAGCCTTCTACGGCCATGTGCCTAGTTGTTCTGAGTGCGTCGGTAAATAGCAGGGTCATAACAGGGGAATGGTGTGGGGTGAGGTTAGGTCAAAGGAACCGGTTTGCTCCGCTAAGTAGTTTTGAATTGAATAAATCGCATCCTCGATCGGGGCAAGTGTGTCGGTAATCTGATCAAAGTCATCCTGCGTTACGGGCCATCTCAACTCAGACCAGTATTCAATCTGAACAGACCAAGATAGGTTATAAGGCTGTTGCTTACTCCCTCTGACTGCGATTCGCCGTGTTCCTCCAAAAAAATCGGGTTCGGTAAAAGCAGGAAAATCAAAGATCACGCCCTCGGCGGTAGGCCACAATCGGCGCACATTACACAGGAAATTAGGGGGGCCATCGAGGGATTGGGCGATTAATCCGTACCATTCCAAATAAACCGGATGGCTGAGGTTATGGACAAGTCGAATAAATTGGATTTGAGGGATGGGGGGAGAGTAGAGCCACTGAGTATTATTCGGGATCTGAATCGTTGTCAAAAAATTCCAAGTCATCATCATCCTCTATGTTTTTTAGTCGCTCGTCATACTCCCCGCCTTCCACATACTCGATCAAATCCTCTGGAGTGACCGGACGTAGCAGACCGCTTTCGTGATCTGCTACGAACGACACATGATTTCCCTGAATTTCATTGCGCCACATCCACGGGGGCGGAATAGTGGCTAATGTAATATCAAATAAATCAGTTCCAGGAAGGATAAGCATTAGAGACTTAGCGTAGTAATACCGGACTTTGTTTGAATAAATCCATCGGGAAGGGTTGTTCTACTGGGATCAAAAAACGTACTAACGGTTTCTTTTCCATTATCACCAATCGTTACCTTGGATGCTCTAGGGGGTTTTGGAAATCTTGCGCCAAAAACGTAATCGCTATCGTTGATTTGCGTTAGCGAAAGTCCAAGTGCAGAAAGTTGGGATTCCCCAATTTTAAGAGCGACGGCGTTAGGCAGACTCCAGGCATATTTAATGCCATCAAGGGTTACATAGTATTCTTTGGAAAGAACACCATTGTCGCCCTTGCCTGATTTGAATTTAGGGAAAGATAGCCGCCATCCGTCAGTCCGCAAGGTTGCTGCTTTTGATGCATCGTAGAAACTGGAGCTGTATTCTAGTGCTGAACGCTTAGAAGCCCGACCTGGTTTAGGGCGATTAGCGCCTAAAACAAGCCTTTGGGGAACCGCTGCGTAGTTAAGTTGAACGTGACCTAATTTTGTTTGATCTCCCGCGTCCATGTTGGTATTGAATCCGTAGTTAATGACGGATGCATCCGAACCAATTGGAACGTAAACTAGAGTTCTGGAGCCGTACCGTGAACTTGCCATAATTTTCCTTCTTCAATGATTACAAGTGGATTGTTTTGCTGATTGCTCAGTAGTTTCAAAATGGCAACGAACTAGGCGGCCAGATCAAAGGTTTGGGTAGATTGGTTTAGCGATAACTGGAAGGTTAAGCTGTAGGTGTGAGAGAAGAAACTGAGCTTAGACGCATCAGTGAGGTTTGTGATCGTGGTGAGGTTGGTAGGAATGGCAACACCAGCAGCCGTGTTCCGCGAACGAGTGGGGACGGCGGTGGAGGTTGTCAGGTTGTTCACCATGTCCAGGAGTATCGCCTGTAACCAGTCCCGTGCGTCTGCGGTTGTGTTTGCGGGAACCGCACCACCAGCGCTGGTAATTACAGAGTTGGGGATAACCACGCCTTCGTTAGTTGCACCACCGGCAGACACAATGCTGATCCCAGATCCGAAAATGCTTTCAAGGGACACTAAACCCGCATTGCCGACAGGCAGAGGGTAAACGCCAACTGTACCCGCGCCATGATCGGCGTAGTATTGCACGGTAGCCGTAAAACCTTGGTTAATCACATCGGCGGAGATACCTGCGGGGGTGGCTTTCGTAACTGCCAAACCCAGAGGAGCGGTAACGGTAGAAAGCCCAGAAAAAAGAGCATTCATGACAGCGAGGGCTACTTTCCGCTCTATGTTCGTATCATCAAATTCGCTAGTGGCCATCCCTGGTAAATTTGCGCGAGGGATAAATAGACCAGCGGCGGCGGCGGTGTCTACACCAGTAAAATATTCGTAGGCTAATGCCATTGTTGGAACTCCAAACAACGATATACGGTGATCCCAGCCTAACAAGCTAAAATTGAAGTGTCCATGTATTTATATGAGGCCTTAGGGCGTTGTGTAAGACGTTTTAATACAAGAGTGGCAAAATGACCCTTGATTTGTACTATCGGCTTGGTACTTGCTCGCGGCGGGCCATAACTAAAACTAAAAAAAAATACGGACGACCTTATCTCTATCGTCCCCGTGGCGATCTCTTGGAAAGGTTAGCCCAGGAGACAGGTCTTTCTCTCTGGGATGTGCGGCAAAAATTGTATGAGGAACGGGAAGAACTATTACAGCAGATCGCTAGGCATTCCCCGGAATTAATAACCTAGTGTAAACAATTCGTTTACTTCATCTTCCCATTCTCTGGGTTTAGACGGCCCCCATAGGTCGAGCCGTGCTTGCCTCATTTCGTATTTTTTAGCGGTACGAAGATCCCGCTGTCCGCTGTTGGTTGTTGCTTGGAGTAGTTCTTTTCTGTTGAAAATAGTGACGAAAGCGGGGTAAATCCGAACGGGATCCTTTTGAATTTCAGGATGTAATAGTCTTTCCCCCGTGCGGGTTTCTTCCCCTACTGTTATTCCTCGGATCACCCCATCCCCTAGCAGGGCTAGGGCTTCCACTCGATCTTTAGCTTCAGATGTTGTTCCGGCAAAAACTCTGATATTTCTACCAGTATCCAAAAGAGCGTTAGCGTAAAACCTCCCCCAGGTATAGCCATTGGATCCGCCTACGGCCAGCTTGATTCGCTCCCAGTCCAAGGCGCTGCGCTTGACGTTGGGAATGGAGATCGTCACGTTTTGAGCGGCGTTGCCCCAGGGCGGGGTCTGATTTGTACTCATGGTAATGATCAGTCGAGTTGATTGAGGGGCAACTCTGACGTAATCCTCTACTGGCTGACCGACAAAAGTACCAATGTCTCGTTTATCTAAAACTTGATGATCGGTCAAAACTTGCATGATTTGGGTTTTCAATGGCTCTTCTGGCCCTACTAACACAATAGTTTCATTAGTAGAGCGATCGGGCTGAAGCTCAACGGCTCTTTCTTGCCCCAAAATTCGGCTATTTTCCGCTCTGTTTGCAGCTAAATAGCTTTCCGCTGACATGGCAACCACAAACCCAGCTTCAATACAGGACTCTGAAAATTCTTCAAAAAATTCTTCTACAAAGGCTTGCCATCCTGGATCCTCAATGGATTCGATCGCATCTTCGGCCCGTTGGGCAAACGACCAATGACCGCCTTTTTTTGAGAGGTACAGATCACGCTCGGAATCGTAGTTAATCCCCACAATCTCAGCCATTCGACGCTTTAGGGGGGTTGGATTGGTGAATAACCATTTTCTACCGGCTTTAAACCCATTCATGATTGAGGCTCGAATCAATGAGGTGATAGAGAATATAGCCAGGGCTGAGAGGTTCCCTATAAACTCGTCTAACGCTTCTTCCCCGACCTCTTTAAGGATGTACGCCCCCATCAAAGGATTAAATTTTGCAATCACTACCCCTGGAACTATGCCGCAAGTAACCCAGCCCAAGGCGTTGCCCAGGGTTCCCCCAGCAATGGCAAAAAGACTTGTTTTTAAGCTTTCGATTTGCTGATCAATTTGTTCGTCGGTCTGTCTCCAGTTGAATGTCCAGAGCGATAAAGATGTATTAACAATTAGTCCCCACAGCGCTGTTAGCCCCCCTCCAATGATTCGATCGATCAGCCAGGTCTTGGCAAACCCCAAGACTCCGGTTACAGCCCCAACTATTGCGTTTCCTCCACTAGATCCCCCGCCTAGTGAAACGTTGGGAACAACTGTTCGCTTGCCGATAGACGATCGGCGTTGGTTGGCTCTGTAGGTTGCGAGAAATGCTGTCATGGGCTGAATGGGGGGAGTTTCACCTATTGTAATTCTGCCTGTTTACTGATACGCACAAAAAAAAGAGGCTCTTAAAGCCTCCGGTAGTTCGAATTCCCCTGGGGGTATTGTTTGTGCTGCCTTCCCGCAAGGATCACGGCGATCGGTGGGGACTAATTCATAGTGGGGCTTCTACTTTTGGAGCGCTGTTTAATGCGGCTTGGGTTTGGGCGATCGTTATCCATTTCAAATAAATCTTGCGGTGGACATCGATCGAGTGTCCTAAGCATTGAGCAAGGTTAGCCTCTGGTAACCGGAAAACCAGGTGTCCTCGGATGGCCCATGCGTGGCGCAAATCGTAAGGACGGAATGGGGCGTTGATGCGGCTGAAATATTCGGTAACGCGGCTGAAATATTCGGTAACGCTATGCCCGATCGCGTCGTGTTCCCGGTTTAAGTCAATATTGGGGATAAACCGATTTGCCAGATCAAAGCGTTCGACCCATTGAGGGTATAGGGGAAACGTGGTTCTGCTCCCGGTCTTGCCCTCGGTCACCTCGATCGCTCCCTCTGCGTAGGGGGAGGGCTTGCAGAAGAAAACCTCATGATTGCGTAGCCCGTAGGTTGCCATTATTCCCACAACCCAAGCCCAAGCAGGGTTTTCGATCGATTTCCAGAAGTCTACTATTTGTCGATCGCTGGGGATGACGCGATCGATTTCAGATTTTCGTCCTCGTTGGGGTTTTAGGGGGTCGGGGTTCCAAGGACTTTGTGCGAGTTGAGTTGTGACCATTAGGTAACGTGTCCTTGTTTTGGTGTTTCTGGTAGGGACTAACTTTTTTCTAAATGACTTTTTCCCTTTTCTGTAAGGCAGAAGTATTTCACTGGCTCAATATCGTATTTCCATTTAATTGTTGTTTTTACGAGTCCTCGTTTTGTTAGTCTCCCAAGCATCCCCTGAAGGGGGTAGATGTATTTAGGAGTAGGACATACTCGATCACTAATAAATTTAAGCCTTACCATGCTGCCGGATGGAACTTCTGATAGTGCTTTTAGAACCTCTTTTTCCGTGAATTTCATAGCGGGGCCTCCACTTTTGGAGCGCTGTTTAATGCGGCTTGGGTTTGGGCGATCGTTATCCATTTTAAATAAATCTTGCGGTGAACATCGATCGAGTGTCCTAAGCATTGAGCAAGGTTAGCCTCTGGTAACCGGAAAACCAGATGCCCCCGGATGGCCCATGCGTGGCGCAAATCGTAGGGGCGGAATGGCGCATTGATCCGGCTGAAATATTCGGTAACGCTATGCCCGATCGCGTCGTGTTCCCGGTTTAAGTCAATATTGGGGATAAACCGATTTGCCAGATCAAAGCGTTCGACCCATTGAGGGTATAGGGGAAACGTGGTTCTGCTCCCGGTCTTGCCCTCGGTCACCTCGATCGCTCCCTCTGCGTAGGGGGAGGGCTTGCAGAAGAAAACCTCATGATTGCGTAGCCCGTAGGTTGCCATTATTCCCACGACCCAAGCCCAAGCAGGGTTTTCGATCGATTTCCAGAAGTCTACTATTTGTCGATCGGTGGGGATGGCCCGGTCGATTTTGGATTTTCGTCCCCGTTGGGGTTTTAGGGGGTCGGGGTTCCAAGGAATTTGTGCGACTTGTGCGAGTTGAGTTGTGACCATTAGGTAACGTGTCCTTGATTTGGTGTTTCTGGTAGTTCGCTCTACCAGTTGGATTAGTAAATCGGTCGTTACTTCAGCGTCGGGGGGTAGGTGTTTCAAAACCTTCCAGTAGTCAGTTTTCCAAGTGGTTTGACTGCTGCCCCGATCGAGAAAAATTAGCCTAAGACGATCGATCGCCTCCGAAACTTTCATAAGAGGCTAAGTTGATTAAATTCGGTTTTTGCCAGTGCGAAAATCTTGGCGGTTCCCTGTACAAAGGGGGCGGTTTTGCCCCTTGCAATAAATTCGGTTTTTTTCTGGGTTTCGTAGATTTTCACGATCGTCATTTCTCCCAGGTAGGGGAATCCTGGACAGAAAACACGATCGCCTATTTGAAAGTGCTTCATTTTGTTCTGGGATTTTTAATTTTGTCGGTGGGATAGCGGACGGCTCCGGGGACGGGGTAACTCTGGGAATCTGCGAGAATTTGGTTAACCCTGGCAATTTGTCCGGGTATAAAGTCGCCTCGGAGCAATAGGCAGAAATCAATAAAGTTGTGAGCGTCCATTGCTACTAAATGCCTGATTCTTGCCTCGGCCTCGGCTCTGGTTCCGAGGAATGGGAGGTGAGCCTGAGTTCCATCCCGTCTGTTTATCTCAATCCAGAAATCGGAATCGGGGTTCATGGTTGAAATCTCTCCTTGAGGCGTTCCCGAAATAGATCCACTTTTTCAGGGGGTACTCCGTGGCGTGTTTCTCCGCCGTGGATGTTTTCCACGATGAGGGAAATAACCCTGTACTCATTTTTCTCCGCGAGTTTGATGTAAGGTTCCATCTCTGCTTTGGTCGTGAAAGTGTTATGAACCAGGATGAGCGGGGCTTCAACGCTCATAGCCCAAAGCACTTGATCTTGACACCATTGATGAGCCTCGCCCAACTTAGAAAAATCAAAATGGTACTCGTTGAAATCATCGTAAAAATAGTCGTCGGCGGCGATCGTGAATATGTCTGGATTCAATTCACCGATCGTTTCGGCAAATGTTGTTTTGCCAGAACCGGGGGCTCCGGCAATTAAGACTAGAGTGTTTTTCATTCTTCTCCTCCTGCCATCCACTGAGCGAAAGAACGATCGGAGGGGCTATCGCCTAGCCCCCAATTGTGCCTGAGTAGGTGTTTGTAGCAATACTCACGAAGCTTCATCTGCACATAGAGATCGATTAGCATCTCTAAAAGCTCTGGGGCGGGGAGGTTGGCCACGCCACGGATAAAGAGTTGAATTTGTAGCTGTTCCTCCAGGGGGAGGGTTTCGATCGTGATTTCTGGGGTCATAGTCCACACATTCCTGTGCATTCATTTTGAAAAAGGTTTAATTGTCCCCGTTCTTCTGGGGTTGAGAGATCCACTTGATCCAAGGGCTTAAGACTGCGATGCAAATATTGAGCTTTTACTAGCCCCCTTTTGCTGCCGTTTCTGATAGCTGAATCAACCTCGCAAGCATCTTCCCAATGACGAGAATCCTTGATCTCGCGCCATTCTCGATCGGAGTGAAAAGGACAACCGATACAAGCAGATTTCCGGGGGATGGGATAGCCGCGATCGAGCAAGTAGGCTAGGCAGTCGTGGCGGGTCATCCGTAGATCGATGAGAGGGTATGCGTTAATCGACCATTTATTCCGGCTGTCCGACATCCGAATAATCTCGTCCAGTGATATTCCGATCAAAGTTTCGCAAACAGGGGCTTTGGTTTTTTGCCCCGGCTTTAGTCCGCATAATCGCCGCTTTTCTCGATCGATGGGACGGATTTTGTATTGGTTGGTGCATTGTCGTTGACCTATGTGTTCCTCTTGGAATGCGGGAATTACAACAAACTGATTTCCCGTGGTGTAGCTGTTCATGAGATCTTCCCGTAGATTCCCTGCTGAAACGGTGTGGATAGGGAATGGGACTACGCCCCGCAGCCATTCAATCTGTTCATATACCCAGTGAGGCTCCCATTGGGTATCGGCAAATATAGCCGCGTCGATCGGGGGAATTTCCCCATTCTTAATAAGTAGAGCAAGGGTGAAGGACTGGACACCTCCACCTAGCGACAAAATCCTAAGCATAGAGATTTAGATCCTCCAAATAAAACACTGACTTGCGCCCCCCGCTGCTCATGACTTTGACCCGTTGACCATCGGGGGAAACCTCGATCACCCGTGATAGGGATGTGAGGTCGAGGAAGAGAGCGCCGTCCAGGTTGGACAGTGAGATCTCGCCTTTGCCCCTGAAACTGGAGAGTTCCGGGAGTTTGGGTAGATCTTGCGATCCTTTGCGGATCCAGCGGGCGTTCCCGTTGGGGATGACCCGATCGCCTGGTTTGAGCATTGGTTTCTCCTGTGAATTGTTTTGATCTGAGTTTTGGTAATTCTGCTTCACCGCTTCACTTTTAATTTGGGCGGTCGTTTCAGCTTCACCGTGAGCTTCACTTTTTGCTTCACTAAACAGATCCTTTTGCTTCACTGGCTCAGAAGAGGGGGGAGAAGGCAAGGATTGTGGTGAAGCAAGCGGTGAATCTGGGTGAAGCTGAGGTGAAGCAGGTGGTGAAGCTGAATCGCTTACGGAGTCAGGAAGTGAATCAGGTGAAGCTGAAAACGCAATCCCTGATAAAAACCAGCGTCCTTTGTTGTCTTTGTCTTGGGTTTCCCGTTTCCGCTCGATTTTGGGGAACAGGTTTTTGAATCGTTTGTAGATCTGGTTTGGGCCGGTCACGTTCTGGTCGTAGCGGCTCGGTTGGTCGTTCCAGGTGCGCTTGCCGTTTTCTCCGACCTCTAGGGTTTCGTTGTCGATGTACCAGTTCTCTAGGCAGTACCAGAGGTCGCCCACATAGATCCGACCCTTAGCGTCGGCCACGATGTTTTCCTCTTTCACGAACTCCCAGAGATGGGTGCTTTGCTCTTGGATGTCTGCGAGGGATGCCGCGAGGGATTTATAGTCGATCCCTTCCTTGGCCAGGTTGACTAATTCAGCCAGTAGGCGATTGAGGAAGGCGGGGCAAACCTCGTTAATCAAAAACTCACTGCTTTCTCTGAAGCGGGGATCCGCTTTCAGTTCTCCCCGTTGGGGGTCTGGGTCGTCCCGGTAGGTTTTGTTGAAGTCGATGACGCAGAACCGGCTCAGGATAGAGTCCAGACCTGATGAAATGTTGGGTAACCGGTTTACGTTGAAGATGTGAACCGCTTGGGGCACGAATAGCGAGGGTTGCCGGTTCTTCTCCTCCTTCTTGAGGGGCTCCCCGGTGATGGCTAAGTTTAGGGAATCAATGGAATCCAGGGATGTGCCTTTGTTGTTCTCGGATGACCAGTTGATTTTTGCCCCTTCGAGTTGGGCCAGATACCATTTTTTACCCTCGTCGTATGCTCGAAAGTCCACTAGGTCAGCGCTGGTCATGGTATTTCCGAAAAGCAAGTATGTCGCTTGTCGGATTGAGTCTTTACCGTTGTTTCCGCTGCCACGGGCAATCACTGCGCGAACGCCCCGACTCCGTAGTTTGCGAACGTTGGGGAAGTCCAGACCAGCGGCGATCGTTCTCAGTAGGGCCGTGCGCTGGGTTTCTTCCAGGCAGGCCAGAAGCTGATCGCAATTCTTGGGATCTGCGTCGGGGGTGTAGGCCACTTCTGAGCAAGCCAGATAGTAATCTTCGGGGCTGTGGGGGTGTAATTTCCACTGGGGGGATCGTCCTTTCCAGGTGATCCTTAAAACTCCGTTAGCTAGGTTTAACCCTGGGGGATTGAGGCGGTCGGGGGAAACGGAAAAACTTAGCATGGCCCACTCTAGGATCTGATTGATGGCGCGGGGGGTCATGTAGCTGTACTGAAATTTCCCTGAGCGGGGGTTGAAAACTTTACGCCTAGAGGCCCACGCCCGGATCAACTTGCGGACTTCCCCGGTATTTTGGTGTTCGTAATATTTGCCGTTAAACCGATAGAGGTCTTGATCCACTGCGATCCAACTGGATCCATGATTAAAAATCTCCTGTAGGGCCTCTTCCTGAAAAGTCGGTGCGACATCCTCTTCATCCTCTTCTTCATCATTGGTTTTTTCTGGCTTTGGCTCCCTGCGATTTTCGATCGCTGCTTCAATTTCCTCAACGGTTGCCCCCTCTTCTATCCAATTCTTAATATCTGCGCCATCACGTTCAGGAAGGCGATCCCATACCCAGGAATCGGGGAAGGCGTAAAGCCATCTTGCGCCGGGGTGATGCTGTTCGATTTTTTCAGCATATTTGATTCCCGGTTTATCTCTATCGGGGCAAATTACCAGTAATTCAGGGGGGATTAATCCAGTGTATTTTTCAACATCTCCGTTACTGCCGCCAACGATAGTAAATCCCGGTAAGTTGATTTGCCAAAGAGAATCGGCGCTGCTTTCTCCCTCTACCCAGTAAATCTGTTTTCCTTGGGCGATTGCCTCGCTGATTTGCTCCCACCGATAGGGGGCCGCTTCTGGGCGTAATTGGGCGACGGTCTTTCCCTTAACATTCGATGTCTGGGTGAATTTGCGGTTTCCTTCTCCGTCGTCGGTTCGGATTACCGTGAAGAGTAAATTACCATCATAATCGTAATACTTCCATTCTCTCCGCCCCTTTGCCGGTAAAGGTTTTTTCCAGGTCGGTGATAATTTTTCAATAATTGCCTTTTTTCCCTGCTCGGTTGAGGTGCAATCACAGGAAAAGGCGTTATATTTGCCTGTTTTTAGGTCTATCTTGAAGTTCGGAGCTTCACAAACGGGGCATAAAAATGAGGGGTTTCCGTTTGTCTGTGTGCCGGTGTCCGGCGTTAGCTTTTCAATGTGTTCAAGTATGGAAAACATGGTATAATATATCCGTATCCTGATGAATAATTACTCCTGACCATTAAGCCCCCGCGATCGAATGAGGGATTGATCGCGGGGGCTTTTTATTGTTAGTTTTTAGTAGTACCGTTCAGAACTGTCGAAAAGCACGGATCAAGAATACCCTCCCCATCCCACTCATGCAGACATCCCATTTCTTCGTCTGCAATCATGATCCACTCTTCTGTAATCAATTTTTGATCGCTCTCAGGATCAAGATCGTAGTCTTGAATGTAAGCATCTTTCAAAAATGAACCGTAATGGTTCCGCAATTCTCCGATCTTTTCTTCTAGCTCCTTGATTTCTGTGGAGTAAGCCTTGCACTGGAGCAAGACCTCGATCGTTCTCTGATAATTCATTGTGTTACTCCTAACGTGAATTTGAATGTGAACGTGAAAATTAGTTTTCGATCGCCGGGGCATTAACTTCCATTAGTGTGGTGCGATCGATGAGGATAAGTGCCAGGAAAGGCAGCAGGGTAATGTTTTCGGTGTTGCCTACATCCACCTGGTCCAGGATGTCCCGCATAAAAGCGGGGACGCGGTTGATGGGGCAGTCTTGAAGGTAGCTCCCATATTTGCCCTCAAGCTTCTGGGCGTAGGGGGAGGAAGAGTAGTAGCCGATCGGGTGTTGCATAGTTTTGAGGGGGTAAGGAATGGGATCTCGACAATTCGGAGATCCTTGAGAAAATCGAGGGACGGGTGCGGCCATGCCTTGGCCGGATAGGTCGCACCCTGATGATGTTTCTGGGGCGATGCCCGTCAACGTATTCCATAAAAGCACGTTGACGGTAGCACGTCAATATGCTTTTATGGAATACGAAAACAGTTTGGAACTTGAAAAAGTGCTTGAGGAACTCGGCGTAACAATGGCTGAAATGTCTAGGAAGCTCAAAAAGAGCGACCCTACCTTTGCCCGGTGTGTAAGGGGGGAACAGCTTTTAATGGTTGCTCCCTGGACATGGTTTGAAGCTATTGACGAGGTTGCTCCTGATGACCCTGAAAAGGCTAGACAGCTAGCTTTTGCGTTGAAAAAAGTCCACTTGGAGCGTCGCGCTCAAAAGGCGAAAAGCAAGGTTAGGGCGGCTGAATTAAGTTCTATTTATTTGGAGGATGACTTTGAAAAATCCGACGATCGGCAAATTAGCGCCAGGAGCGATCGTGAAGCTCATGGGGGATGAAACCCCCTATTTGATAGTGAAAAAGGGGTGGGCTGTGGATCTATCCGCTGAGCCTCCCCAGATGCATCAATTTTCACTGGACACCCCCAGCACTCACCTGGCGGATCCCCTATCCCTCCCCGGCGAGGGGCACTATCTCTGGAAGCCCTGGTAATAGCCCAAACGAAAAAACGATCGCCCCTCCTCTTGGAGAAAGCGATCGTTACCTGAACAAAACCCTGAAAACCGGAGGAGAAACTTTGGACCCCTTTTTCCTAATTATGCTGCATCGTGGCTCTGGCCGCAGGGAGGAGTTATGAGCGATAAGGATTTTTTAGATCAATTCCTGATTCTGGAGCCGGAGATTTTGGATGCGATTCGATCGCTCCGATTCTCCAACGAGTCCCCCGATCGGGTTGACTGGCTGCTAAACCAGGTAATCCGTAACTGGCTCGATCTGCCTTCCGACCTTGACCCTTCCGACCTTGAGCTAATCGCCCAGGGGAAACCCTTAGAGATTTAGCCCACGACCACAGAAAAGCCCCGATCGCTTGCAGGCGCGGGGTGCTATTACACTCATCCAAGTTATCACCATGGAAAAATTACAGTTCATTCAATTCGCTTCCGTTATCTTGATGGCGGCAGCAAAGTCTACCCCCGCAGATGCCGTACTAGAAGCCTACCAACTTTGGCAAGCCCTAGCCCAGCGTGGCTGTGTCCCCACTTCAGCCACTTCAGAAATCGACCATTAAATCACGCTGACCATCCCATAGCTGACCAGAAAAGCCCCGATCGCTTGCAGGCGCGGGGCGCTACACGATTTCACTTTACCACCATGAAAAATCTTGATTTACCATCCCTGATCCCATTTCTGGGTTTCCTGGGCTTTCTCTATGTTTTTTCAACGATTGGCAATCCTGGCCGCCTGCCAGGGGAACGCCCCGCCGCCGCCGATCATGGCGGTCTTCCCGCTGCCTATCCCCGGTGCATCGGCGATCGTGACGCAACGATCCCCGATAACTGGCAACCTTGCAACCCTGAAGAATTAAAGGCTTTAGACAACGATCGCCCGATGGTTTGGAATGCCATCAAGGGGGTGTGGGAATGAGCAATAAATTTTTATTCCAGTTTGCCACCCTGGTCGCCGCGTTTTGGGCCGCTTTTTCGCTCCATACCGGATCGATCGAGGTCATCGAATTTAATGCTCGTTGCTACAGCGCAGGAATTCCATTTTTTCAATGCTTGAAGGGGATGTGGGAATGATTACGACCAAAGAACTCGCTAAGGAATTGAAGCTCTCGGAGACGGCCATCCGCGATCGTGCGAACCGCCTAGGGATTTCCCCTCAAGAAGTGGTCCAAGGGCGCGGACGACCCCGCCAACTTTGGACGGATGAACAGGCAAACCAGATCAGACAAGGAACCGCCCCCACCACCGAGCCGGATAACGAAGGGTGGATCGAAAACACTGATCAAGCTGGGCATGGGGCGATCGTCGCGTCTCAGGGCGTAGCACTCCAAGCCGCTCAAACCCTTCTGGCATCGCTAGATCATCAATGCTCAAATCTGGAGGATCAGGTAGCCTCTGCTGCGGCTGCCAGGGTAGCCGCTATTCCTGCCCGATCGATGGTTAAAGCTGCCCAATTATTGCAAGCCCAGCCGATCGGTTTGGATTTTGCCGGGTTCGCAGTCCCGGTTACTCCCTACACCTATCGTGACTGGGAAC
>OGVP01000061.1_pt1 | contig 14875 bp, 17 predicted proteins | sample 1575791 | NCBI WGS metagenome assembly OGVP01 (sample SAMN07581537, study PRJEB24739) | freshwater metagenome
TGCTAAAGATTCAAGTTGTAAGAAATTCAAGAAAGATTAGAGATATCGACGGAGAGTTCAAGATAATGCAGCTCTTAAATGAGAGAGGCTGCGTCTCTTGTCCAACAGCGCATGTAATAGGAACTCTTGAAAGACAGTATCTAATTGAAAGAGGTGTAGAAATAAAGAGTGAGGAGCCGAGCTTCAGGTACACCATACAGGATTATGTTCCATCCAAGGACAATTACTCCATGTCCGATCTCGTCTTTTCAATTATCGAGCAGAAAAAGCTGGGAATCTATCAAGGTGACATAAAGCCTGAAAACGTGAGATTTGATCCTGAGACAGGCGTCTGTTTTCTGATCGATTATGATCAAGCCCTAGATCTAACATCAGAGCAGTCCGCGATGTCTAATCTAGACTTTTTCAATTTTTGTGATATCCACGACAAGAATCACTATGGTTTTGGCAATTGGCTAAGACACTATTCAAACTATGACAGGCAAAATTTCAGTTCTCTTTTTGTAGATGGAGCTTTGGATCTGTCAATGACATCAGTTTTTAGAATGCAAAAGACCACAAATACAACTACTGGATTTTATCACACAGTAAAGACACCTGATGTTTTCATCAATGGTTCACGTGGAATTTCTGATAGAGCTGCAGTGATGGATGCCATCGAGTTTTCGCAAGGCGAAAAAGTTTTAGATGTAGGTTGCAATGCTGGTCTTTTGTGCGAATATTTGAGCGACAGAGGGTGCTCTGCCTATGGTGTCGACAACGATCCCCATATTATCATTGCGGCCAAGATGATATCAAATGTGACAGGAAGAAATATAAAGTATGCCTGTGCCGATCTTGATTTTGTAGAAAGCATAGGGCAATTTGACACTGTCATGCTCTTTTCAGTCTTCCACCATACAAGAAACCCGGGTAAAAATGCAAAAAAGATTGCAAGTGCGTGCAAGAGAATAATCATTGAAACACGCCTGACAGAAAATGGCAAGCAGCCTGTCAATGGTCAGTGGGTTGACACGACGAAGTGGTCATTTGAGACGCTAGGACAGCTAACAGCATTCCTCGAGTCAACTTTCACAGGGTTTAGGTACACTAAAAATTTGGGTGGTGCAGACAAGGGCAGATATATTCTAGAGCTCGTCAAGCAATGAGAGACATCGCAATTAAGAGAGTCATTTCTTTTTTGCTGGAAAGAAAAGTGCCTCTTCGCAAGATGAAGGCACTAGACTTTTTTGCAAGAGAAGGTGATTGGCAAACCGCCTACTATGCTCCACTAGTCGAAGAAATACACGCATGGGAAATTAATCCTGAGTTTGAAGAAAATCTTAGAAAAAATCTACCGTCCAATGCTCACATTGCGATTGGTGATTCTCACGCTATGTCGAAGAAAACCCACGAAAGATTTGACATGGTAGTTTTGGATAATCCTCTTGGCTGTTATTCCAGTAATTACTGTGAGCACTTTGACGCGCTTGAGTGCGCAACTTTGCTTCTAAGAGATTCAGGAGTCATAGTTCTCAACGTGAAGACAAGACCATATAATCTAGATAGATTTCCTGAATGGAAGAGAAGAAGAGATGAGTTCTACGAAATTGATGCATCAAATCTGGAGCTCGATTTTGTCGACCAGTTTTACAAAAAGAAGTTTTCTAGCTTAGGGTTTGATCTAGAGTTTTCAAAGCTGGTCGAAAGACCTCAGGAAGAGCACCTGTATGAGTATGTTGCGTCTATTAGGAGAAAGAACAATGAAGCTAATTGAAAACATTGTGTCAAGTGAAGTGACTCCTGTACGCTCTGCTGCAATGTACTATAAGACTGAACCGTTTTTCAAAGACACCAGCAATTACTCACATACGAACAATTGGGAAATTGTCAAGTCGATCGAAATTTTGACGTCGATGGGGTTTTCTATAGATCTGATCGATAGAGACAACAGTAGCTGGACTCCAAAAAAGAAATATGACCTCTTTCTTGGACTTGGAGTTGGCAATAGTGGCAAAAATTTTGCAAGATATGCAAAGCTGTCAGGTGCATCAGCACGCGTTCTACTTTCAATGGGACCTCAGCCTGACATATCAAATGAGCTTGTCGTTGGTAGATATAGAATGTTTCATGAAAGAACAGGACACTATGCACCGCCCATGAGGACGGTTACTGACGTCATTGGCGACAAGTTTTTAGAAATAATGTCGCAAACAGACTACATCTTGAACATTGGCGAGCCTGACAATCAAAGCTATAAGAGCTATGAAAAGTATGGAAAGAAGATGTTGAATTTCTTTCCGGCAATAAGTCCTAAAGTTTCATTTTCAAACGAGTGGAAAGAGACAAGGGGTCGAAAAAAGTTTCTCTGTTTTGCTGGAAATGGTTTCATTTGCAAAGGAGTAGATCTAGTCACTGAGGCTTTCTTAAGAAATCCTGACATGGAGCTTCACATATGCGGACCTGCTGAAAGTTCATATTTCGAATATTATGGTCCAAAGATATTGGCTTCCAAAAATATTAAGTACTATGGATTTATAGAGCCAGGAGGCGAAAATTTCAACAGCCTGGCATCGCAGTGCTCTTATGTAGTGTTTCATTCTTCTGCCGAGGGATGTTGCACATCGGTTGCAACTGCAATGAGAGCTGGATTGGTACCAATTGTCAATCCTTGGACCGGTATCAATGTCGAAAATTGTGGAATCGTAATGCAAGAGACAGGAGATGTTATTGAGGTGATTGAGGGCTCGATAAAAGAGGCCTCTTCATTTTCTGATTCTCAATACAATCACCTTCTTCATGCTACATTAGATAAGTCTAAGCTTTTCTGTCAACAATCTTACATTGACAGCTACACTGAGGCAATTAGTCAAATCGTCAAAGGTATCTAATGAGAATTAATCTCGTGACAACTCAGCCTCATGCAGCAGCATCTATGTTTTATGCTGAGGCGATGAAGTCTATAAGTGGGCTGTCACTGTACGATTCCAATGTTTCATCTTATGATGTGATCCTTGTAATGACGTACGATCATGAGCTTATTCCACAAATAAGAGCGATTAATTCCAAAGCAAAAATTGGCATGATCGATCCTAGGAGCTATAAGGTCACAAATAATGCACAGCTGTGTGACTTTCTAATAGTCGATTCCATTGAAATGGAGGACTATTGGTCTATCTTAAGAAAGCCCATTCTGAGGTACTCAGAGTACCCTAACATACCGCTAATCAAAAAGCAGCACGCTGTTCGTGATTCAGTTAGAATTGGATATCACGGAAATCTGATACATCTAGACTGCATGCAGGAGTCTGTGACTCCTGCTATTTCTTCATTGGCAAAGCTCTATAATATAGAGTTGCTGGTTATGACAGGTGGTACGCCTCCTAGTGGGTCTGAGCGCTGGATTCCGCAAGGCGCTACAATTAAGCATGTTCCATGGAGCATGAACAATTATCTAGATTACCTGAGCACGTGCGACATAGGCATTGTTCCAAATAACATCATTCACTCTAGTGATGAGAAGAATAGTGCGGCGCTAAATAGAAGCTACAATTACAGTCTGGATGACTTTTCAATCAGATTTAAGATGCCATCAAATCCAGGTAGATTCATTATCTTTGGAAAACTCGGAATCCCTGTTGTTGCCGATTTCTACCCATCAGCGCTTCAATACTTGAGAGAAGACCTGAGCACAGGTTTTGTCGCATGCAATGCTTCAGGTTGGGAAAAGTGTCTGGAAAAGCTTATAGTTGACGTGGAGCTTCGACAGCGGATGGGTGATGGATTACAAAGTTTGGTCGAGACTAATTTTAACTTTTCTCTTCAGAACCAAAAATTGTTAGACTTTCTACAGAGTCTTTGAAAGGAAGCGCCATATGGCCTCAGTATTAGTGACAGGAATTGCAGGGTTTCTAGGAAAAAATCTTGCCAAAACTCTCTTGAATAGAGGCCATGATGTTATTGGCACTGCCCATTCTGAAGTTAGCGTGAGAGATTTCGAGATTTCAGTCTCAGGCTCTAGTAGGATTCCTGTTTATTCTTTTGATATTGCGGATTGTCAGCATTCGATAAAGAGGATATTGAAGAATCATCGTGTTGATTATGTTGTGCACTCTGCTGCCTTAAAGCACGTTGGCATATGCGAAAATAATCCTACTCGCGCAATTGATGTGAATATCATAGGTTCTCGAAATTTGATCACTTCATGCCTCGAAGGCAATGTAAAAAACGTGATAGGCATTAGCACGGATAAGTCTATCAATCCCTCGTGCGTTTATGGAATGACAAAAAAGCTCATGGAAGAGATGCTCATCGAAAGTGGGTATTCTGTATTTCAGGGAGTTAATTTTCTTTTTTCTACAGGAAGTGTCCTCGACATATGGGACAAACTGATGAAGGAGAATAAGGAGATTTTGGTTAACTCTAGCGCAAGAAGATATTTTTGCATAGTTGACGATGTCTCGAACAAGATTGCCGATTCTCTCGACGCCAAGGGTAGATTTACTGTAGATAAGTGCTATTTGATAAGCATTCAAGACCTTCAAGTTGCTTTTTCCAAGTACCACAACTATTGGAATGTCAATTCATATAAGCCACTTGGGGTCGAGAAAAATGATGAGGATCTTCCCCTTGGAGGTATCAAGGTCGAAAATCCGGACTCTGAATTTGTACTAAATCTCTTGAGGCAGCATTACGCGAATAGGAACAGGGCGTGAGAATTCTTGCCATAGGAGCCCATGCGGACGACATAGAATTAGGATTAGGGGGAACGCTTTCGAAATATGCCGCCTCTGGAAATGAGGTGCATTCACTTCTTGTAACACACAGCGCATATAGCGACTTTACAGGAAAAGTGCTTAGAAGTAGCGAGGTAGCTTTACAAGAAGCCAAAAATGCGGCTATCATATTGGGTATATCTGATGTGCAGTGTCTAGGCTATGAGACCAAGAAGGTAACGTACACTGTCGATCTAATTGAGGACATCAATCGTCAGATCGATAGAATACGGCCGGATATCATTTACACACATTGGGATGGCGACATCAACCAAGATCATAGCGCCATTGCACAGGCAACCATTGTCGCAGGAAGAAATGCACCTAGGATCTTAATGTACAGAAGCAACTGGTACAAGTCTTATAAGCATTTCGAAAATAGCATTTATGTTGACATATCTGAGCACATAGATCAAAAGATAAAGTCTATTGAGGCGCACGTCACTGAAGTTTCAAGAAGAGGCTCAGGGTGGGTCGAGTTCTTTAAGAGTCACTGTATGATAAATGGACAAGAAGTTGGCGTCAAATATGCTGAGTCTTTTCAGCCTGTCAAGTGGCTTCTATGAGAGTGACTATACACCAACCAGAGCATTTCCCATATATGGGATTTTTTCAAAAGGTTTCATCCGCCGATCACTTTATTGTGCTCGACAATGTGAAGTTTAGAAAGAACTATTTTCAGAATAGGAACAAAATAAGAAATCGATCTGGACATGATGAATGGATTACTGTTCCTGTAGAGAGTGACTCTGATTCAAAGGCCATCAATGAGGTGCGCACCGCAAGAGATCCCTCATGGAGACGAAAAGTTCTTAAGAAAATACAAGAGAACTTAGGGTTCGACGCCACCGAAATATATGAGGGAGAATCTCTCATAGAAATCAATATGCGATCTATTGCATGGTCTATGAATCGTCTAGGAATAGATAGGCCAATAACACACGCCAGCCATCTAAGAGCTTCAGGTACAAAATCTGAGCTATTGGCAAACATCGTGCGCGAAGTGGGAGGAACAACATACATCAGTGGACCTTCTGGTAGAGAGTATCTAGACTTGAGTTACTTCGAGGGAATTGCTGTAGAATTTTTTGAGCCGCAGGTGGAGAATCACTACTCTAGTCTTTACAATATTTTGGCACGAGGTCAAGTATGAAGCTAGTAACAGGGGCTAGTGGAATGCTAGGCGTTGCTCTAGTCAATCATTTAGCAGAAGTGGGAGAAGCATATCTTCCCTTGAGCTCGAAGGATCTGGATCTTAGAGACTATGACGCCACAAAGCAGGTGTTTGCGTCTCATAAGCCTAATACAGTGTTTCACCTAGCTGCAAAAGTAGGCGGCGTGAGAGCCAATATGGACGCGCCAGGAGATTTTTACAGGGACAATATACTGATAAACACCAGCGTAATGGATGCATGTTTACTCGCAGATACAGAGAAAATAGTGTCGGTGCTTTCAACGTGTGTTTATCCTGATGAAAAGTGGGTGAAATATCCTCTCACAGAAGAGCAGCTTCATGTTGGTCCTCCCCATGATTCGAATTTTGGATATGCCTTTTCGAAAAGAATGCTGGAAGTTCAGTCAAGAGCATACAGGAGACAGCACGGGCTCAAGTCTGTGTGTGTAATCCCAAATAATCTTTTTGGTGAACACGACAATTTTGCAGAAGGTCAAAGTCACGTCATTCCTGCACTTATTAGAAAAGTATGGGAAGCAAAAATTCGAAATCAGAGTTCGATAACTGTTTGGGGAGATGGAAAGCCGCTAAGAGAGTTTACATATTCAAAAGACGTAGCGAAAATTCTTAGAGTTATTGAGCTCGAATATGACGATGAGACGCCTGTTAATATTGGTTGCACACAGGAAAGATCGATTGAGAGCATCGTAAAGATGATATGCGATCTTTTAGAATATGATGGAAAAATTGTCTATGATGTGTCCATGCCCACAGGACAGAATAGAAAGCCGTCTTCGAATTCTTTGCTTTTGTCGAGCACATCGTGGAAAGATGTCGACTATACTCCTTTTGAGATTGCGCTGAGTAATACTTGTGAGTGGTTTCGATTACAATATCCGAAGGTCAGAGGAATTGAGTGACGAAAACAGCACTAATTACAGGCGTAACTGGTCAAGATGGCGCCTATCTCTCTAGGTTTCTTTTGCAGAAGAACTATAGAGTAGTGGGTGTTAAAAGGCGCACATCGCTCATAAACACAGATAGAGTGGATCCTCTATATGATCACCCTAATTTCAGCATGGTTTATGGAAATCTGCACGATGCGTCATCTCTGTACAGAGTGATCTCAGAGGTTCAGCCTGATGAGGTGTACAATCTAGCCGCACAATCCCATGTGAAGGTTTCTTTTGAGGTTCCAGAGGAGACTGTTGATTCCATATCACTGGGGACGCTTCGATTGCTAGAGGCATGTCGACTTCTTTGTCCAAAGTCTAGGTTCTATCAGGCCTCATCATCTGAAATGTATGGTGACAATCCTGCTGTTCCACAGGATGAAGAAACAAAAATGACTCCCGCATCTCCTTATGCATGTGCAAAGCTGTTTTCTCATAACCTGGTGAGAAATTACAGAATTGGATACGGCATGCACGCGTCTTCAGGAATTCTATTCAATCACGAGTCTCCTCTTAGAGGAGAGACTTTTGTCACAAGAAAGATTACACAGGCCGCTGCAAGAATTAAGTTGGGTCTACAGGAAAAGCTAGAATTAGGGAACTTGGATGCAAAGAGAGACTGGGGTTTTGCAGGTGACTACGTCGAGGCGATGTGGTTGATGCTACAGCAGGATATCTCTGATGATTATGTGATATCAACTGGCGAGACTAGGACAGTCAGAGAATTTCTAGAAAAGACATTCAGCATTGCCGGGTTGTCGATTGATCAGCATGTGGTTATAAACTCAAGGCTTTTTAGACCTCATGAGGTACCTCACCTGGAAGGTGATTCATCAAAGGCAAGAAGAAAATTAGGCTGGAAACCAAAGGTTAGCTTTGATGATCTGGTCGAGATGATGTACCAGTCCGACCTTGCGGATCAAACCACACTTCAGAGACACCAGAGGGCCCGCTGAGGAGGTTTTTATGTCTATAGGTATTATCGGTCAAGGCTTTGTAGGGGGAAGTCTTACAACCGTTCTGAGTGAACGGGGAGAACATGTTTTTGTCTTTGATAAGACAGGAAAGACTGCGCAGGGAGGCATTGACACAACTTATGCTAATGGAAAGAGACCAACCAGCATAGCTCAGTTCGTGGAGATGTGTGAGCAGTCTGATAGATTTACTGGCATATTTTTTGTGTGTGTTCCAACGCCTATGTACGAGGACGGTACCGCCGACACCTCGATCGTCGAGGGAGTTTTAGCACAAATACAGGCTGCAGATGGTAATCCAAGAGTCTCTAGAATTGCCGTTGTAAAGTCAACCGTGCCGCCTGGATCGACTGCAGATTGGAATAAGAAGTATTCAGAAAAGGGCCTAACGGTTGTCTTTAATCCTGAGTTTTTAACTGAGGCAAATGCTTTGAATGATATGAGAGAGCAGAACAGGATTATTCTAGGCGGCCCGCGACCACATATCAATCGAGTAAAGCAGCTTTTTCAAAAGTCATTTCCTAAGACACCAATCATCAAAACGGGCTCTACGACGGCAGAGATGGTAAAGTATCTAACAAACTGCTATCTTGCAGTCAAGGTTTCTTTTGCCAATGAGGTTTCTCAAATTTGCGAAAAGCTCGATGAGAATGGATATAATATCGACTACGACAAAGTTGTAGAATATTCAAAGTTTGATAAGAGGCTGGGCGATACACACTGGGCAGTCCCCGGGCCTGTGCCTACGCACGACGGAAGATATGTCAGGGGATTTGGTGGACACTGTTTCCCCAAAGACATTAACGCAATGATCAGCTTGTCCAAGTCTCTAGGAGTAAATCCTACAGTCTTAAGCGCTGCGTGGGAAAAGAATTTGGAAGTAAGACCTGAAGAAGATAGAGATTGGAATCTGCAGATAGGAAGAGCTGTTAGTAAAAAGGAGCGAACATGAAGAAGATCTTAGTGACGGGCGGCTTAGGATTTGTAGGGTCTCATTTAGTCGAGGCCCTGTTAGCTAATCCGGATAATCAGGTGACTGTAATCGATAGTTTAGTTTCTGACAGCGCATCCAGATCGAACATGCGTGCTGGTGTAAAGTATTGGATCGACGATATTCGAAACATTAATATGTCGAAGTATGCACGTGAAAGCTTTGACACAATATATCATCTTGCGGCGTTGGCAAGAATTCAACCAAGCTTTGAAGATCCCCTGACCTATCTTTCTGTTGACATGATGGGAACAGCTTGCGTTCTAGAGTTCGCAAGAAACTGTGGCGCAAATGTCGTATATGCTGGCAGCAGTTCTGCTTATGCAGGCCCGATGCTGAATCCATATGCATATGCAAAGTATACCGGAGAGCAAATTTGTGAAATGTACTCGAAGGTTTATGGGCTTAGCACTGTAACCGCAAGATTTTTCAATGTGTATGGAAACAGACAGCCAATCTCAGGTCCTTATGCTACAGTAATAGGCGTTTTCGAAGGACTCAAGCAAAAGGGCTTGCCTTTGACTATTACCAGCGATGGCGAACAACGCCGCGACTTTACACATGTCTTTGATATTGCAGCTGGCATGATAGCACTATCGAAGGGAAAGTGGGAAGGACAAGTTTTTAACTTAGGGACAGGTAAAAACTACTCTATCAATGAGCTGGCTTCGATGTTTGAGCCCTCAGGCGTGAAATATTTGCCTGAAAGGCCAGGAGAAGCTAGAACTACGTTGGCTGACATTAGCGAAACTCAAAGTGCAACAGGCTGGTCACCTGTAATGAAGCTAGAGTCATATGTGAGAGAATTTTTAGATTCTCATGATGGAAGAGATAAGCCTCCGGCTCATTGATTGAATATTCCATGCTCGATGATTATAGTCTGAGCATGGTATTAGATTCTGAAAACAAAGTCGCTCTCCCACTCCTTCCCACTGGCAAGCCTCACGTTTCATTCTCTGAGGTCAAGTGTTGGAAGGAGTGTTCGTTTCGCCATAAGCTCATGTACATCGACAAGATTGAGCTGGGTGAGCCTTCTCCATATCTTCCTTTTGGAACTGCAGTTCACGCCGGCTGTGAGTCTCTGATCGAGTCCAAGCAGATCGATCGTGACAAAATTGTTGCTGAGTTCAAGGAGGCATGGCTCCAGTCGAACTTTGATGATCCAACTTGGGTTGCCAAGCAGCCAGGATGGTACAAGCACGAGCCGGTAGACAAGTGGGTCGAGTGGGCCAACAACATGTGGAATGATGTGCTCGAATTTCTGGATGGGGAATTTCCTGGCTGGGAAATCTTCAAGGCAGAGGAAGAGCTCTATGAGGACATCGAGGACATGGACGCCAAGTTCAAGGGTTTTGTGGACGGCGTCCTCAAGGTGCCTAATAAGAAGGGCACCGGTCATCTCTACTGGATCATTGACTGGAAGACGGCGCAGTCGTACGGCTGGAAGCGAGAGAAGAAGCAGGATATTCTAATGACTGCACAGCTCATTCTCTACAAGCACTTTTGGTCCAAGAAGCACGGGGTGCCGCTTGAGGACATTCGCTGTGGTTTCATCCTCCTTAAGCGTGGTGCCAAGCCAGGAAAGATCTGTGAGCTGGTCCCGGTCTCGGTTGGACCTAAGTCTCTGGAAAAGGCTATCAAGATTGTTCGCAGCATGATCTCAACAGTTCGTAAGGGTATGTACCTCAAGAACCGCGATGCCTGCGGATTCTGTCCCTACAAAGGCACTCCACATTGCCCGTAGAGATGGCTAGATTTACTTCTAAGCCTTTCTTTATACGTTTGTGAGGATACATAGGGGCTACCTGAGAATGAAAAAGAAGAAGATTCTAATGCTGTCAGACCATGCACTCTCAACATCAGGCGTTGGGTGCCAGAGTCGCTACATTATCGATGGATTGATTCGAACAGGCAAGTGGTCGGTGAGACAATTTGGGGCCGCGATTAAGCATTCGAATTATGACATTGTAAAAATCTCCGATGATTTCATTATCAAGCCTGTCGATGGTTTTGGCACGCCAGAAATGCTGCGCCAGACTCTTGCGATGGAGCGCCCTGACGTCCTTTTTCTCTTTACGGATCCACGATTTTTCACATGGGTCTGGGAGATGGAGGACGAGGTGCACCAGATCTGTCCAATTGCATACTGGCATGTTTGGGACAATCTACCAGTTCCTCAGTATAACAAGGTCCTCTATGATTCCACCGACCTTATCAACTGTCATTCATATTTGACATATGATTTTGTTAAGGACATTGCACCAGGTAGAACCAATTTTATACCTCATGCTCTTCCCAAGGAAATATTTTTCCCAATTCCTGATGAGAAGCAGATTTTAGACATCAAGGCGCAGATTATTGGAAAAGAGCGCCAAAATCACTTTGTTCTATTTTGGGTCAATAGAAACGCAAAAAGAAAGAGGCCCAACGATCTCTTGTGGGCGTGGCAACTTTTCATGAAGATGCTAAAAGAAAAGCATGGAAAGTCCGATGCAACACTTCTTATGCACACTCAGCCAGATGATCAAGAGGGTCCAAACCTTCCTGCGACGGCTGAAATGCTGGGAGTCTCTAGCTCGATAGTGTTCTCTCCAGATCGAATCGATTTTCAAAAGATGAACGTTCTTCACAATATTTCTGATGCCTGCATCAATGTCTCGTATGCAGAAGGGTTTGGCTTGGCAACATTAGAGGCAATGCAGTGTGGTCGTCCTATCATTGCTCTCAAGACAGGTGGGCTGACAAGGCAGGTTGTAGATCACAGGGATGGGTCAGAAAATGGCGTGGCTCTACCTGTCGAGATGCAAAGCCTTGTAGGGTCTCAGTCTGTGCCTTACATATATGAAGATTATTGCTCTGCACAAACAACAGCCGAGGCGATTCTTAAGCTCTATGAGATGGGGCATGAGGGTAGAAGAGAGCTGGGGGAAAAGGCTCGTCAATATGTCATGTCTGAGTTTTCGCTTGAAAAGACTGTGCACGAATGGGACAGAACTTTGACCGATCTAGTTGACGGATGGCAAGAGTCAAAGTCAAGTAAGTCTTGGGAGGTTAGAGAGCTCTGATGAAAAAGGTATTACTTAGAGGTCCATTTCTGACAAATTCTGGATATGGCGTTCACTCGAGGCAAGTTGCCCGTTGGGCAATATCAAAGCCAGACTGGGACGTCAAGATTCAGGCACTTCCATGGGGAATTACACCATGGTTAATCGATCGAGATCTTGAAGGCGGCCTAGTGGGGCAAATTATGGACCGAACAGGAATCGAGCCTAACACTCGATTCGATCTTTCATTCCAGATTCAACTTCCTAATGAGTGGGATAATCGATTAGCAAAAGCAAACGTCGGTATAACGGCCGCAGTTGAGACTGACAGGTGCAATCCAGATTGGATTGAGCACTGCAACAAGATGAGCGCTGTTATTGTGCCTTCCAAGCATGTCAAGTCGACTCTAGAGAATACAGGCGGACTAGGGCTTAGAGTGCCAGTCAGAGTCGTACCAGAGTCATTTCACGATGAAGTGGGACATGACACAAGCGCTTTAGATATTGAATTTTCCACAAAGTTCAACTTTTTGATTTTTGGACAGCTGACAGGCAATCATCCTGAAAATGATAGAAAGAATATTTTCTACACCCTTAAGTGGATGTTCGAAGAGTTTGCACCAGATCAAGACGTCGGAATAATACTGAAGACAAATAGCGGGAGAACCACAAAAATCGATAGGCTAATGACGGAGCGCGTCGTCAAGCAATTGATCAAGGAAACTAGAGTAGGCCTAAATCCGCGTGTGCATTTTCTCCATGGAAAGATGTCGAATGGAGAAATAGCCGGTCTAATGCGACACCCCAGCGTGAAGGCGATGGTTAGTCTTTCTCGAGGCGAAGGATATGGTCTTCCTATTCTTGAAGCTGCAGCCGCAGGACTTCCCGTCATCGCGACCGGGTGGTCAGGCTATACAGACTTTTTAAGAGAAGGCGACTATATCGACGTTGACTATGCCGTGGGTCCTATTCACAAGTCACGTGTCGATGGAAAGATCTTCATGGAAGGCTCAAAGTGGGCGCACCCATCTGAGCGTGACGCCAAGAAAAAGTTGCGCAAGTTCTATCAAAAGTCCACCATGCCGCAGCACCGTGCGCAGGAAGTCGCAAAGAGAATTAGAAAAGATCTATCATTCGAGTCAGTGAGTGCCATGTATGATAGCGCTCTACAAGAGCTAGTTCGATGATCTTATATTTGATAATAGCTGTTCTGTCAGTATCTCTAGCTATTAGCATATATTATGCTATCAAGTTTTCTCTTATCATATTGAAAATTGAGGATGCTATAGAGGAGTCTCTAGATATTATTGACGAGCGCTACAGGTCGATCAGTAAAATACTAGAGATACCTTTGTTCTACGATAGCCCGCAGATCAGACAGGTCATTAGTGATATTAAGGCTACGAGAGACACTCTCTTACTCATAGCTAATAAGTTTGCATCTATAGATGAGAAGGCCGTTGATGATGAAGAGCCGGCTTCACCGACAGGTCAGGAAGATAACGATGCTAAAAAAGGTTAAGAGAAAGATCAAAAGAAAGCCTGGTAAGACCGGGCACATGTATTTCTCAGATGACACACAGTCTGCAATTGTGGAGCTTCAGGGCGAGAGTGATACAAAAAAGCAGCACGAAATATATCTGAAGCAGATACATCCGGCCTTCGACACTCTGGTCGAAAATCTGATTCTTGTATATGGATTTAGCAATCCTGGGGAGCCTATCGAGGAGCTTAAGAGCGACTGCATCTCATTCCTCTATGGTTCAATGCACAAGTGGTCGCCCGACAAGGGCACAAAGGCATTTTCCTATTTCAACGTTGTCGCAAAAAACTTCTTGATCTGTAATTCTAGAAAATCCATCAAGCGCACCAAGCGATACCTCTCGATGGACCATCCAGATCTTTTGTCTCTTGAGCAAACTGAGGAAGTAGAGTCATACGCAATTGCGCCATCTCCAGACGAAGTACTTATAGAAAAAGACCGCCGCGGAGAAATTAGAGGCATTCTAACTGAAATCGAAAAGCGTGTAGCTTCAGAAGCTGAGCTCGCATGCATTAAGGCAATCATTGCTGTTTTCGAAAAGATTGATGACCTAGACTTCTTGAATAAGCGTGCTCTCAGAATATATGTGCGCGATATTTCTGGGCTGACTTCGAAAAAGCTTTCAATTGCAATGACCTCGATCAGGGGGCACTATAAGAGCATAGCCCAGAGCTCAGAAGAGCTATTTTAGGAGCGCAGATGAGCGATAAATTAGACAAGGCACTCGACAATTCTTCCAAGCTCAAGAAAAAGCTCGAAGCATTCTCCGACATATTGGATGACCTTAGCACGACAGAGGATAAAAAGAAGCTTCTGTGGAAAGAGGTCTATGAGAACGCTCTGGTAGACAGAGAAAATGCCGGTATGCTATTTACGGATGCATGGTCTCGCATGGGCACTGGCTCAACTGAGCACGCCACTCTGGGGTCTACACTCACAAAGTATTTAGAGAGAATGAGCAAGTCCAACGAGCAAATACTCAAGCTTGTTGAATTGATTACAAAAGCTGAGGAGCAATCTACAAAGATTGAGCCTGAAGACATATTCACAAATATTAGTGACGACTAAGGAGTTATATGGCGTCAAGTAGACTCGGGATAATGGATCCCATTCGTGCTGGTACAGGCACCAGCACATCTGGTATTGGCGCCGAAATTTCAAATATTCGACGTCAGAGTCCTGGTCTGGGATCTTTCTCAAGAGGGCTTGTTCTAGCAATTGTTCTAGATCCTTCTCTTCTTAGTGAAGAAGAGCTGTCTAGCATTGCAGCTAGCATTACAGGCGGTATTAATTCAATTCGTAGAGCGCCTAGAAATAGTGTTATAGTTGCGTTGCATTCAGGCGCCGGATCTTCGACAAGTGCCTCGTCTATTTTATGTTATCCATTTTTTTCTCCACACCTCTGCATTCCTGTAAAGCCCGGGGTATCGTGACTGGGAAAC
>OGVP01000062.1_pt1 | contig 14742 bp, 16 predicted proteins | sample 1575791 | NCBI WGS metagenome assembly OGVP01 (sample SAMN07581537, study PRJEB24739) | freshwater metagenome
AAGTCTCACGATCATTTCGGAAATGCTCATGATTTTCCTTTTCAGTTAGAATTTTCCCAAACTTCGACCGAAACACACTTGTCAAGATACAGGGACTTATATCCTTCGGGATCGTGAACCGTGAACAAGGTACGATCCTCGGGCATGGTTTGCATCTTCACCACTTCACCCGTATACAGTTTGCCGTTAGCATATTCCACGAAAGTAAAATCACCAATTTTCATTTTCATTCTCTCTTTCTTATACCCTGATCCTACATTCTAGTATCGACAAGTCAACTAAAAAAATTCAGAGAAAATCTTTCACAACATATCCATCGTCATCAATTTCAATCCATCGGCCATCGTCAACAGGGCGCTCGATATTGAAAACATTCTCATCATCACGAACCCTATCGAGCAAGTCTAAACCGAAAGCGGCACGATTCACGAGAGTGGAAACGTCGTGATTGTCGAGAAAATCGTACAGTTCGGAAACAGTATTGAAAACAATGGTGTGGGGAAGCATTTTCTTTCTCTCTTTCTTTTCTCTGATCCTACATTAGGTATCGGCAATTGCAAGTAAAAAAAATGAGAGAAAATTTTGTGCATTTTTGGCACAGTATTTGCATAGGGGGTTTTTTTGTTTATATTACCCATATTGCCCATTTTGCCTAAACCGCCGGGTGGTCCAAAAACAATAAGTCCCTCCATATATAATTGGCCAGTTTAATAGCCATTAATAAAAAAACGAGCACCAACAATTGATGCTCGTTTCTTAAGATCTATACAACCAGAACCTATATTACTGTTTAGCTATTCAAAGCGCTCTTTTTGCGTCGGCCCCTAGGTTTAACAACACCAATTTTGCGTCGTTGTCGTCTTACCATACCATATGTAACACTTTCCCCGGTCATTTCACTTAGTTTATTGGCCAACTCCAGATCACTAAAAGAGGCCAAATTATCTTTAATATACTGAAGCTCAGGCTCGCTCCATTTTTTATATGTGCCCATAAAATTTATCCTTTTTTGACAAAAAGTGTACGAAACATATTATATATTATACATTGGTCAATTTTACGCAAGGAACATTTTATGAATAATCCTGATATCTTACCCAGCATCCTGCATGTTACTGCTAAAGAAAATATCGATATAAGTGAAGATTTATTAGCAGTTCAAACCAAAACCCTGGCAGAATTAATAACTGATAATGAAGAAAAAAACCAAGATTCCGAAACAAACAGTTAATGAAGACGAATTTCTTAAAATAGTCGAAATTATTAGCAAAAAATTAGCATATAAATTTAAGTTTGGATATCATGACTATGAAGATATGAAGCAACAAATAAGCATTTTTGCTTTAGAAGGACTAGAAAACTACGACCATAAAAGGCCCCTAGAAAACTTCTTATGGACCCACGTAAGAAATCGTCTTTTTAACTATAAAAGAGATAACTACCAAAGGCCAGACAAACCATGTTTAAGCTGCCCCTTGTATAATCTTAAAATGTCTAGTGGATGTGAAAAATATTCTAATAAAAATGATTGTGATTTATATTCAGCATGGACTAAAAGAAACAGTATTAAAAAGAACCTTATGCACCTAACAACTATTGATGAGATTAAAGACTATGGCAACAGCTTTACTAGCGACGAAGACTCTTTAATAAACAATATATCTAGCAAAGAAATTTTAACCATAGTAGAAAAACATTTGAATGGAGAAGACCGAACCATATATCTTAAAGTTAAAAGCGGATCCAAAGTTAGTAAAAGTGATATGAAAAAATTAACAGCTAAACTTCAACAAATACTCAAAGATCATCATGGCTAAAAAACGAGGACAATTAAGCTTAGACGAAGAACAGTTTATAAGAGATAATATAAAAACTCTGAGCGTTGAACAAATTGCTAACCAACTTAATCGTAATATTGATCCTATTAATAGATATATTGATGAACAACAACTATTTAGCATAGATGAACAAAATGAGAATAGTGTATTAAAAAGAAAATTAAGAAGCAAAACATTTTGGCCCGAAATAGCACGACAATTTGATGAAAGTAGTGGAGAATTACAATACTTTGAGGACACATGGATAAATTTAGTCAAACAATTTCGAGAGGATGTTCTTCCTGCTGAAGAATTACAAATCAAACAATTTATTACTATTGATATTCTTATTAACCGAAGCATGAAAGAGCGTAAGCGTCATATTAGCGAGACTGAGAAGCTACAGAAACTTGTGGATAAAGAATACGAAAAGCCTGAAGACCAAAGAGATATTCCTAAACTGGCCAACCTGGAGACTCAACTAAGTTTTGCTCGTAATAGTATAGCTAGTTATACTAATGAATATACCAAGCTGCTTAATGAACAACAAAAAATTAGCAAAGACCTTAAGGCCACCAGAGAGCAAAGAATCAAAAGAATAGAAGATGGTAAAAGTAGCTGGGTAGGTTTGATAAGAATGCTTGAAGATGAAATTGTTAGAGAAAAAGAAGGGCGCGAAATGGCTATATTAGCTATGGCTACCGACAAGGCTAAAAAATCTTTATATGATTATCATAATTATTCAGACAATAAGGTAGACTCACCCATATTAAGTCCAGAAGCCTTAGAGTATAATGATGAGAAATTATAATGATCCTCAATATAAAGAATGGAGAAAAAAAGTTAAACAACGAGACAACCACTCCTGTATGTGGCCAAACTGTAAAAGCAAACAAAAACTTCATGCTCATCATATCAACAAGTGGGCCGATTTTCCCGGTTTAAGATATCATATCCAAAACGGTATTACTCTTTGCAAGATTCACCATGACTTTATTAAAAATAACGAAGAAAATTACGCCCCTTTCTTTTTAAAGATTATCCTTCACTCTTCTGCATCACCATCATGAATTACAAAACTGACCCTTTTACTATTATTGTAGATACCAGAGAGCAAATGCCCTGGGAATTTGGATTTCATACTACCAGCAAAAGAAAATTAGATACCGGAGATTATAGTATAGAAGGATTAGAAAGCTTATTTACTATAGAAAGAAAAAGAAGCGTAAGCGAAATTGCTAATAATATAACAGAAAATAGATTTAAGGATGTATTAAAGCGCATGAGTGGAATACCTCATAGTTTCATGATTATGGAATTTAATATTGAAGATATTTATACTTTTCCTGTTGGTAGCGACATTCCTAAAAAGATGTGGGACAAATTACGAATTAGTGGTAATTATATAATGAAATACTTGGTAGAAATTCAACTCAATTATAACATTCATGTTTTATTTTGCGACAATCCAGAGTCAGCAGAAAGAACAGCTGTTAGCATAATGAAAAGAATTTATGAAAAATACGGGCCTAAAGACAATAACACAATTTGATGATGTGTGGCTAGGACTAGGAGATTTAAACTCCTTAGTTGTTGACCATAATCCTATGATTGGTCGTACCAAAGAAGATATAGAAAATCCAGACCTACATCTGCTAAGATTATTAAAAAATCCTAAATATTTTGGCACCACCGTTAAATTGTTATTTGATATAGAGCTTCATCCTATACAAATAGCTATATTGCAAGAATTTTGGATTCGACCATTTCCAATGTTTGTGGCAAGTCGTGGTTTTGGAAAAATGCTAAGACCAGAAGAACAATTAAGAACACTAAATGGTTGGACTACTATGGAAAATATTAAAGTTGGTGATAAAATTTATGGCGGAGATGGTAAATTAACTACAGTTATCAATAAGACTAATTTACAAAATAACTTAGATATGTATAGAATAACTCTCAGAGACGGTAGAACTATAGAATGCTGTGAAGACCATCAGTGGAAAGTATATAGTCAAAAAAATAAAAAATGGAACGTATTAAAAACTAAAGAAATGTTAGATTTTAAGAGACATAGGAAAGGAACTAAAAGTAATGGAATAGAATATCTTTATGCCCTTCCTATTAATAAGTCTCTTATAGAAGAAAATAGCAATGATCTTCCAGTACACCCATATGTTATTGGTGTTCTTTTAGGCGATGGGTGTTTGACACAAAACAGAATAAGTTTTAGTAGCACAGATCCACATATTATAAACAAAGTTAATAGTTTACTACCTACAGGATACTATGTATCTACCCAGGCAGATGGTATTACTCATGGAATTAATACTACTACTAATATACCTTTTTATAAAATTTTAGAAAAAATAGGTATACATAAATTAAATAGTCATAATAAATACATACCATCAAATTATTTGTATGGTTCATACGATCAAAAGATAGGTTTATTGCAAGGATTAATGGATACTGACGGATATTCTAATGGAGAATCAGTTATAGAGTATTATACCGTATCATCATTACTAAATGCAAATGTTCTTGATCTAGCTAGATCTTTAGGTATTCATTGTAAATCTACCAAGAAAAAATCTATTTTTCGTGGTAAAAAATACGTCGATTGTTATAGAATTTCTATGTATACAAACGAAGCTATTTTTAGCTTACCTAGAAAATTAGAATATCTGAAACATACTATATCCAAACAGGGTCAGTCAAAATATGATAAGGTATTTATTACAAATATAGAATATGTTGGTAAAGGTAGCGGTTATTGTATAATGGTTGATAATCATGATAGCACTTATATTACTAAAGACTATATTGTTACACACAACTCATTCTTAATGGCATTATATTGTACCCTGCGTTGCATGCTTGTTCCAGGAACAAAAATCGTTGTGGTCGGTGCAGCATTTCGACAAAGTAAAATCATATTTGAATATATGGAAACTTTATGGCGTAATAGTCCTATACTTCGTAGCATCTTTAGTGGAAACGATGATGGTCCGCGTCGTGATGTTGATAGATGCACAATGAGACTGGGCGAAAGTTGGACAATAGCTGTTCCTATGGGCGACGGTAGCAAGATTAGAGGTTTAAGAGCGCATATTATCATCGCAGACGAGTTCGCATCAATTAGTCCAGACATTTACGAAACGGTAGTATCAGGGTTTGCTGCTGTTAGCGCTAGTCCTATTCAAAATGTGAAAGAAGAAGCTAAAAAACAAGCTATGATAGATGCTGGCTTATGGAATGAACAACTAGAAGCTATTCAAATTAAAAAAGGCAATCAGGCGATTATCGCAGGAACGGCTGATTATAGTTTCAAGCATTTTGCTCAGTATTGGAGAAGATATAAAGATATTATTAATAGCAGAGGAGATAAAAATAAACTAGAAGAAATTTTTAAGGGTGAAGTTCCAGATAGTTTTAATTGGAGAGATTATAGTATCATACGAGTGCCATATGAGCTTATCCCAAAGGGGTTCATGGATGATAAACAGGTGAGTAGAGCCAAAGCAACTATACATACTGGCATATATAATATGGAATATGCAGCATGTTTTACAGAGGATAGCGATGGATTTTTCAGACGCAGCTTGATAGAAAGTTGCGTAGTTAGTGATACTAAACCAGTATTTGTTAATAATAATCAAATATTATTCGATGTTGCTACCAGAGGTAAAGCTGATTGTCAATATGTATATGGTATCGACCCAGCTAGTGAAAAAGATAATTTTAGTATAGTAGTATTAGAGTTACATAAAGATCATACTCGCGTAGTTTATTGTTGGACAACTAATAGGAATAATTTTAAAGATAGACAAAAAACAGGGTTAATTAATGAATATGATTTTTACGGATTCTGTGCTAGAAAGATTCGCAATCTTATGAAAACTTTTCCTTGTGCTCGCATAGGTATGGATGCTCAGGGTGGTGGAGTTGCTATAGAAGAAGCATTACATGATCCTGATAAATTAGAGGAGGGCGAAAGTCTTATATGGCCAGCTATAGATCTTAACAAAGCTAAAGAAACTGATGATCAACAAGGCTTACACATTTTAGAGCTAGTACAATTTGCTAGAGCAGACTGGACTAGTCAAGCTAATCACGGATTACGCAAAGATTTAGAAGATAAAGCTTTACTATTTCCACGATTTGATCAAGTAAGCCTAGCTCTTGCTTTGGACAAAGAGGGTAAAGATATAATGACAACAGACTTAGATAATTTATATGATAGTGAAAGCGAATGCATATTAGAGATAGAAGAATTAAAAAATGAATTGACCACTATAGTTATGACTCAAACTAGCACAGGTCCTAATGCTAGAGATCGATGGGATACTCCAGAAGTTAAATTACCTAATGGTAAAAAGGGTAAATTAAGAAAAGACCGATATAGTGCTTTATTAATAGCTAATATGTTAGCACGACAAATTAATAGAACATTACAAACTCCATCTTTTGAGGTTATTGGTAATAATCTCGGTAATATGGAGAAAAAAGATGGTCAAATGTATAAAGGGCCAAATTGGTTTGTGGATAGTGCAAACTCTAATATATATGGTGGTATTTACAGATAGTTGTGTATTTAACAGTTAATACCATTACTAAAACAATTGCGATACTATTACTATGCCAAGAAAAAAATATCCCAAAAGCGAAGCAGTACAGAGTTCTAATATTCTTCCTGAAAATGCTTATGTTACATGGGATGAGGGCGATTTACAAAGCAAACAAAACGCTCTTAATGAATCTAGTAAAAGTTTAGAAGAATACGGTCTATTTACCAACAAAGCAACCGCTGCTACTAGTCGATTCCGTAGTTTTATGAACTTAGATGGTCAAATGTCTGGCCGTCCTGGTTTAACACGAACAGATTATGAATATTTTCGACCAGACGAAGCCATTCCGAATGAAATTAAAGCCATATTTGCTATGGCGGATCAAATATATAATCGTGTTGGTTTGGTAAAAAACGTTATTGATCTTATGGGTGATTTTGCTAGTCAAGGTATCAGATTAGTTCATCCTAACAAAAGAATAGAAAGATTTTATAGAAACTGGTTTGAGAAGGTTAAGGGTGAAGAACGCAGCGAAAGATTTCTTAATAATTTATACAGAGTTGGCAATGTAGTGATCAATAGACAAAGCGCTAAGATTAGCTTAAAAGTTGCTGATAGTATGTACAAGGCTGTTGCTAATCCAGATTTAATTATTAATTCATTAGAAACTAATATTGATAAAAGAGAAATACCATGGACATATACTTTTATAGATCCTCGATGCGTTGATGTAATAGGTGACTCTTTATCGTCTTTTGTACAGAATAAAACCTATGCTATTACTCTACCTCCGAGTTTACGCAAACTAATTAATGCTCCCAGAAACGATGCTGAAAAAGCTATCGTTAACCAATTACCACCAGCAATTATTGAAGCGGCTAAAGCTAAAAAATCTTATTTATTAAATCCAGATAAAACCTGTGTTTATCATTATAAGAAAGATGATTGGAAAACATGGGCATATCCTATGATATATAGTATCATGGATGATATTGCTATAGTTGAAAAATTAAAATTAGCAGATCTAGCTGCTCTGGATGGTGCTATCAGCAATATTAGAATTTTTAAGCTAGGTAATTTAGAGCATAAGATAGCTCCAACCCAAGCTGCTGCTAGTAAATTGAGTCAAATCTTGCAAGCAAATGTTGGTGGTGGCACTATGGATCTGGTTTGGGGGCCAGATATCGAGCTTATTGAAAGTAAAACTAATGTTCATCAGTTTTTAGGTGAGGCTAAATATGCTCCTCACTTAAATAGTATTTATGCTGGACTTGGTATTCCTCCTACTTTAACTGGCACTTTTGGTGCTGCTGGTACTACTAATAATTTTATTAGTTTAAAAACATTAACACAAAGACTACAGTATGGTCGTAAAATGTTGATGATGTTTTGGAAGCAAGAAATTGCTATGGTACAAAAAGCTATGGGTTTTAGACTACCAGCAAAAATAGAATTTGATAGAATGGATCTTAGTAATGAAGATACAGAAAAAGCTTTACTAATTCAACTAGCAGATCGTAATATAGTTAGTGACGAGCTAGTACAAAGGGTATTTGGTTATGATCCAGAAACTGAAAAGAGTAGACTAAACAGAGAAGATAAAGCTAGAGAATCTGATCGTATGGTTAAGAAAGCTGGTCCTTTCTTTGATGCTAATTACGAAAACACCTTAAAGAAAATGTGTTTGCAGCTTGGTATTGCTACTCCTAGTCAAGTAGGATTAAGTCTAGATCCTAAAAAACGTGGAGAGATGACAGCACTAGAAATGAAAAGTCAAACCACTATTCCTAGTAGTAATTTACCAGGACAGCCACAACAAGGTAGACCCAAAAATAGTAATGATACCAAAAAAAGAAAAACCAAAACTTTTAGCCCACAAACAGGAGCATCATTACAATTATGGGCTATGCAAGCTCAAGACAAGATCAATGAAATAATGAATCCTTATTTGTTAGAATTCTATAATAAAAAAAATATGAGAAGTTTATCTAGCTCAGAATATGATGAAGCAGAAATTACTAAAAATAAAATCTTGTTTAGTCTGGAACCACATTCGGCAGTTACATCAGATATAGTTTTATCAAAACTCAATACTTTAAATGGTATTGATATTTTAACCAAAAATAATTTATATACTAAATTAACTAAAAATATTTCTTCAGAATTAAATAGACCCCTTACCACAGAAGAAATAAAACACACAAAAAGCTATTTTTACGAAATGGTGTATGGCTAATTATACTACAGGAGTAAAATAATGCATATATATAAGGCCGAAAAAGAAGCAGGACTAACAGAACTCCTATCTGCAAAATCTTCTATAGTTTATGCTTCTTTAGCAGAAAAAGGAGACAAGCCACAAATAGCTAAGGCTAGTCTTGATAACAAATCTTTTGCAGGCATCGAAGACTCAGACTTGTACTATACTCAATCTATTTTAGTTACAACATCTTGGAATAAAAATGACGATATTTTTGATCCAAGAGAGGTATGGGCAGCCAAATCTACACCAACCCACAAGCCAACTAATTTAGAGCATGATGAAAATTCCATTGTTGGCCACATTACGTCCAATTGGCCTATAGATGAAAATGGTCAAATCATTAATGAAGACACTGACCCAGAGTCACTACCTGAAAAATTCCATATTTTAACCGGATCAGTAATATATACTGGATATACAGAACCAGAACTCAAAGAAAGAGCATTGTCTCTTATACAAGAAATAGAGAATGGAAATAAGTATGTTAGTATGGAGTGTTTTTTTAAGGGGTTTGATTATGGATTAGTTAATAAGACTACGGGTAAATATAATATTTTACCAAGAAATGAAGAAACCGCTTTTTTAACACAGCATTTAAGAGCTTATGGTGGACTTGGAGAACATCAAAACTATAAGATAGGTAGAGTTTTAAAACAAATAACATTCTCTGGTAAAGGATTTGTTAACAAACCAGCTAATCCAGAAAGTATCATTTTCACGAAAGAAGAGCTATATATTAATAAAGAACTAGCAGAATATAATGTAATTTTAGAAAAAAATAACAAATTTTCAGAAGAAGGTGTATTTTCAAATCAAGCCAATTTAAAGGAGACAAATATGAGTGTTGAAACAGAAAATACTACAGTAGTTGCAGAAACAGAAATTGTTGAAACACCAACTGTAGTAGAAACAACTGTTGAAACTGATCAACAAGTTGAAGCGGCTAAAAAGATGCAAGAAGAGATGATGAAAAAAGAAGAAGAAATGAAAAAAATGAAGGCCGCTCTAGAAGCCGCACAAAATGAACTTTCCAGTGCTAATGAAGTTCTTGCTGCTTATAAGTCTAAAGAAGAAGAAATGATGAAAAAAGAAAAGAAGATGAAAAGAATGGCTTCTTTAGTAGAAAGCGGCATTGATCAAACAACAGCCGAAAGTTCTGTAGAGAAACTCGACAGTATTGACGATGAACTCTTTAGTGTTATAGCTTCATTAATCGCCTCAAAACAATCTGTCAAAGCTTCAGAAGATGAAGAAGATGATGAGGACGATTCTGAAGAAATGAAAAGTGCGCCAAAAGCTTCTGTTGTAGATGCTTCGGTGCTAGAAACAGCCGAAGTAGAAAAAGCTGTTAGTCTTAGTGTCGGAAGTGACGAAGACTCACAAGTTCAAAATACCAGAGCTGCTTTAGTTGACTTTGTTTGTACTAGACTAGGTAAAAAACTTAATAAGGGAGAGTAAAAATGGCTTTAAAATCAGATCGTATTGAAGCTTACACAGATATTTCTTACTTCTGCAATGATACAACTGCTGAGCGCGGTGGTATCGTTGTTCATGCCACTGGCGTTGCTACTGGTTCTGGCGTTGCTATGGACGACTCAAATGCAGTTGTTACATATGCCGCTGTTGCTTCTGGTAGAGTACCAGCTGGTTTATTGCTCAATGATGTTGTTAATCTTGATTTAACAAGACAGCACATCAATTGGCATAAAGATGAAGTTCAAACCGGCAGTAAGGTTACATTACTCCGTCAGGGTCAGGTAACAACCAACATGCTTGCAGCTGGTGTTACAGTTGGTCCTGGTTCTGGTGCTTATGTTGGTGCTAGTGGTTTACTCACAACTGTTGCAACAAACAGTGTCAAGGTGGGTACATTCCTTAGTGCCAAAGATGCTGACGGTTACGCAAAAGTTGACATTAACTTAACATGATAAGGGAGAAAAACATGGCCAATAGAAAATTTGAACCAACTCCAGAACTAACAGATCTTCTTGTTAAGTCTGGTTCGTTACACAAAGAGGAAGCTTTAGCTGCAAATCATGAATTTGCTAAAGCTTTAGAACTTCCTCTTCGTCAAGGTGTGCTTAGTGGTAATATTTTGGATAACATTTTTGAGCCAGTTCAACTTGCTCAAAGTGCTACGCCAGAGTTTCCTCTAGACTTCCTTGCACCAGGTACTGAAAAAGACTTTGTGGCCTATACCATCCCAAATCATGGTTATATTCCACAAAAGCACGTTGAGGGCGATTATGTCATGGTTCCAACCTATGACATTGGCGCTAGTATCGATTACCTTCTAAAGTATGCTCGTGACGCCCGCTGGGACGTTGTTGGTCGTGCTATGGAAGTTCTCGAAGCTCAATTTGTTAAGAAGATGAATGACGATGGCTGGCATACTCTTCTAGCTGCTGGTGTTGATCGCAACATCGTAGTTTATGATAGTGATGCTAACCCAGGTCTTTTTAGCAAGAGACTAGTATCTCTCATGAAGACTGTTATGCGTAGAAACGGTGGCGGCAATAGTGCCAGTAACAACCGTGGTATGCTAACAGACCTTTATGTTAGTCCAGAAGCTATGGAAGATATTCGTAACTGGGGCTTAGATCAAATTGACGAAGTTACTCGTCGTGAGATCTATACCGCTGCTGATGGTACTGTGAATCGTGTTTTCGGCGTAAATCTTCATGATCGTGATGAGCTTGGCGAAGGTCAGCAATACCAGCTATTCTATAGCAACGTTCTTGGTGGTACTCTACCACAGAACTACTCAGGTAGTGATGACAAAGTTGAGCTTGTTGTGGGTCTTGATCTACGCAAGAGAGACAGCTTTATTATGCCCGTTCGTCAAGAAGTTCAAATCTTCGAAGATGATACTCTTCATCGTCAGAAGAGAGCTGGTTTCTACGGCTGGGCAGAGCAAGGATTCGCAGTTCTAGATAATAGACGCGTATTATTAGGTGCCCTATAATATTATAGGATATTTAATAATTAGATACATAATAAGAAGAGCTACCTTGACTGGTGGCTCTTTTTATTTTAATATAGAAGGAGTTTATGGTTGGGCCGATCTCTCTTATAAACAGGAAATACAATGATTGATTCGGAATTAACAAAAGAAAAAAATGGATATAGATCAGAGGATTTATCTATAGGTTCTTCTAGAAATGTTTATGTAAAATGTGACTATTGTAATGAATATACCATTAAAACATATAAAGCTTATATAAAACAAAGAGATCCAGTAGCTAAAGACTCTTGTGGTAAATTAGAATGTAAATACAAGAAAAGAGAAGATATTAGCTTAGCTAAATACGGCGTAAAAAATTCAGCACAGAGACAAGAAGTTAGAAATAAAATTAGAGATACTAATATTGATAGACTACAATCTAAAGAATTTAAGCAGCAAATCAAAAAAACTAACTTAGAAAGATATGGGAATGAAAATCCAATGCTTGTACAGTCTATCGTAGATAAGCAGAAGCAAACTCTATTAGATAAATATGGAGTGGATAATATTATGAAATACTCTGATACAGCCAAAGAAGCAGCTAAAAAAATGAAAGAGACTAAAATTAGTAAAGGTATTATTGTTACTTATGATGGCAAAACACGACCAGAAATAGCAGCAGAAATAGGATTTTCTAGATCCCATTTTGGTAAATTAGTTACAGAATATGGTATAGAAGAAGCTCTGCAAATGGAACCTACTAAGACAAAGTTAGAACAAACCTTTGAATCTTTTCTTAAGGAACAAGATCTAGACTATAGTTGTCAATTTAGATTAGAGAAAAAAATTGCTGATTTTAAAATAGATAGCTTACTAATAGAATGTGATGGACTATACTGGCACAGTGATGCGGCTAAAATGGATCCAGATTATCATCTTAATAAAAAAGAGGTTTATGATAATACTGGTTATAATAGCTTATTCTTCAGAGAAGATGAAATAAGAGAAAAATTTGATATTATAAAGAGTGTAGTTTTAAATCAGTTGGGTCGATCTAATAGGATTTTTGCTAGGCATTGTTCTATAGATATTATTGACGATAAACTAGCTAATTCTTTCTTTGAGACTAATCATTTAATGGGTAAAGGTCGTGGAGCTACATATGTTTTAACTTTTAAAGATGAGATAGTAGCAGCTTTAAGGCTTAAAAGAATTAAAGATCAAAATTATGAAATTAGTAGATTTTGTAATCTTAAATTTAATACTGTCGTGGGGTCTTTTAGTAGATTATTAAAGTTCGCCATGCAAGACAAAAATCCTGATAGTGTTACTACATTTATAGACAGAAGATATGGAAAAGGATCTTATTTAACTAATTTAGGATTTAAATATATCCACACATATCCTAGTTTTAGATGGACTGATGGATTTATTACTTTTCATAGATTAAAATTTCCTGGTAATAGTGGCTATAATAATAATCTATTTAAAATATATGATTGTGGCCAGGCCAAATGGATGTTAAAAGTATGAGAGTATTAGGTGTATTGATAAGTATCATACTCTATTTTTGATATTAGCCAAATTATCTATAGGAATTCAAAATGGCATCTAGTAAAAAGTACGATTTTAATATAGAACAAGGAACTTCTTTTAGGATGTCATTAACCTATAAAGATAGTAATAATGCTATTATTGATTTAACTGGTTATTGTGCCAGATTAATATTAACTACTAATAAAAATGAGACTAAAATCTTTACTACTTTAAATAATGATTATAGTGAATATAAATTTACTATCGACGGCCCTAATGGCGTAATAACACTATTATTACCAGCAACTACAACTAATAATTTTGATTTTAAATTGGCTAAATATGATCTAGAAATTCAAAGCGATGATGATCTTTATATTGGTGGTGGAAAAAATACATATAGACTATTATATGGATTAATTAGCATAGTTCCACGATATTCTCAAAACGAACAAATACTGAATTGTAATCCATGACAGATAACATTAATGTTCAAATTATTGAACCACCACTAAATAATCTAATTATTGAAACTCAAATAGGTTCTGAGCCTGTTAATGTGAATGTGGTATCATATAGTGGCACCAACATTAGCGTAACTCATGACCTACCCATTTTACCTTCAGACATTAATGACAACGTTGCTGGTCTATTAGTAGCTGGTAGTGGTATTGTAATATCTTATGATAATAATATCCCGTCTTTAACCATATCATCCAGTGGAGCACAACTAGATGCTGAACAAGTTCAAGATGTAATAGGTTCTTTGATCACAGGAAGTGGATATGTTGTAGTAAATTATAATGACGGCTTGAACAATCTAGTAGTATCTGTTACAGGACTACAGCCAAGTGGCAACTATAGTCTGGCTGAACATACTCATACTAGTAATGATATATTAGATTTTAATAATGCTGTGAGTGGATTATTGCCCGTTAAAAATATTATTTCTGGTAGTGGCATATCAGTATCAGTTTCTTCTGGGGATTTTACAATTGGTGTTACGGGATCTTTTGGCTTAACCAGTGAAGAAGTTGACGATAGGGTTAATCAATTATTAGTTGGTGGTTCATATATATCTTTAAACTATAATGATAATCTTAACACATTAACTATTAGTTCTACTGGTTTGCAACCTAGTGGAAACTATAGTGCTGTTGGACATTCTCATGCTAGTAGCGACATTACTGATTTTGCTGGTTCTGCTAGTGGCATAGTTAACTCTGTTGTTTCGACAACCTTGTCTGGTGGTGTTGGTATAGATTTATCCTATTACAGCAACACCAATACTTTATTAATTAGCACTAGCGGCGTTTCTTTGGTTGGTCACCAGCATACATATTCTGAAATTACAGATTTTAATACTGGGGTTAGACTTAATAGAATTAATGAGTTAACCTCTCCTAATGCTAATGTGTCTTTTGGGGGTTATAGAATTACTAATTTAGGAACGCCCGTTTCTGGAACGGATAGTGTTAATAAAAATTATATAGATACACTATATGCTTCTACATCAGGATTAGGAATAGCCTCATTTAGCAGTGGAGATTTTAGTGTTGTTAGTGGGGTTGTATCGTGACTGGGAAACAATAGCTATCGTGACTGGGAAAC
>OGVP01000063.1_pt1 | contig 14716 bp, 16 predicted proteins | sample 1575791 | NCBI WGS metagenome assembly OGVP01 (sample SAMN07581537, study PRJEB24739) | freshwater metagenome
AAGACGGCATACGAGATAGCTTCAGGTGACTGGAGTTCAGACGTGTGCTCTTCCGATCTATTTTCAACAAGCGCGTAAGTATTGCCGTCGGGGCTTGATATTCGGCTGGTGTCGCCCGTGTTGTTGATCGCTATTGCTTCGCCGTCGCCTGTGTCATACTGAAATCCAAAGTAGCCTAACACGTTGGCAATAGCATTGTTTGGCACATTTCCCGAACCGCTGTAAATCCCGCTGCTATCCACGCCCGGCCGCCAATTAGTTCCGTTCCATTCCAGCGGCGTCCCGGCGGCTGCACCCCATTCGCCGTTAAGGTCGTTCAGGCTTAGGGCTTTACTTCCAACATTTGTTGAATCCACCACGTCGGCGTCTATTGTCCATGTGGCGCCCGAACCGGAAACTGTTATGTCGCCCTTGTCGCCGTCGCTAACGCCACCGCCGCCTGTTTCGTCTGTTCCCGGACGCCAGTTTGTCCCGTTCCACTTCAATACAGAACCGGTTTGAACACCCCACGCGCCGTTAATATCGTCAACGCTCAATGTCTTGTTGCCGACGTTCGTGGAATCTACAACATCGGCGTCAATCGTCCATGTGGCGCCCGAACCGGAAACTGTTATATCGCCTTTGTCGCCGTCCGTCAAAGCACAGCCGTTAAATATCTCCGAAAAGGTAAGCGCGGCTGAGTTTATTGTCATTCCGGGCTCCGAAGAAGGGATAAGCCTGAAGTATTTACCTCCGTTTGTAGTACCCCTTCTGATATAAACAACAACCCCGCCGTTTAATTCATCATCTACATCTAAATCGGTCGCGCGCGACCAAGCGCCTGAAGAAACAACCCAAATACCGTTTTCGGACGCCGTATTTTGATTTTTCACCAAAACGCGATTGTTTGCAAACAGATTTATACCGTCTATCGACTGAGTTCCGCTAAGTGTAATATTGCCAGTAGTGGCAACCAAAGCATGTAATTTGACAGTGCTTGCTGATGTTCTTATAGATACTGTTGGATTGCCACTTACACCATCTGCAGCACCGACACTAAGAGCGGCGGTTGAAGCGGCGTCGGTTGAAACAGCAATACTTCTTATTGCCCAAGTGTCTGTTGCGGTTCTTACCGCAATGCCATTTGCGCTAAGGCCTTCGACCGCGTTAAGGTCGTTTGCAAGTGCAAGCGTAATACTTCCGGATGTTGTTATTGGGCTATTACTTACGGTTATGCCAGCAGCCGGTGCGGTGATGCCCACCGACGTAACCGTGCCGCTGTTTGTCGCCGCGATAGTCACCGTCCCCGCGCCGCTTGTTCCGCCTGTTGTAAGGTTGATTCCGGCGCCTTCAATTAATTGCACTGACCCGCCCGAATTGGACAACGTGACCGTGTGACTTGTTGCGTCGGATGTGTTGGCGATTGTTTGCAGTTCGTTTGTGGCCGACTGATCGGCCGCCGTAAGGGTAAAATTCGGGTAATTGGAAACAACGGTTATGCCTGTGCCGGTTATCCCAACTGTTTGATCGGGCGCTGAATTAGTCACCGTCACCGTGCCGCCGGAGGAACTGGTAGATATTCCTGTCCCAGCCGATACTGCAATAACAGGTAGTGTCACCGTTGTGGCGTCGCTGCTCAAAGAAAGGGTTTGGCCGGAAAGTGAAAGATCTTGAATTTCGTTTGTGGTTGAGCCGTCCACTTCGGTTCCTGTGATCGTAATAGTAGAACCGGACGTAGATGCCGTATTAATGCCAGCACCAGCAATCGTAAAACTTCCGCCGCTATTACTAAGAGTAACGGTATTTGTAGCTGTGGATAGCGTTTGCAGTTCGTTTGTAGTTGACCCATCCGCTTCCGTTCCCGTAATCGTAATTGTGCCGCCATTCGACCCTGTTGTTTCTGTAATCGCCACAATGCCCGCACCCGCAATAGTTACAGCGTTTCCGGTTGTTGTGTTGGTCGTAATTGTGGCAGTAGTTCCCGAACCGGCGCCAACACCCAAAATACCCTCGTTTGAGGCCGAACCATCCGCTTCCGTACTGGTTACGGTAAAGTTCGGGTAGGTGCCGGTAACTGTTGAAATCCCCGCTCCGGTAATGGCTACCGTTTGATCGGGTGCTGAATTGGTAAGTGTGATTGTGTTTCCGCTTTCGGATGTTGTAAGCCCGGTTGATGCGGTTATAGTAACCGCTGTACTTCCGCTTGTGTTTGAGGATATTACGCTTGTAGTTCCTGTTCCAGCGCCTACTGTAAGACTGCCTTCGTTTGTGGCGGATCCATCGCTTTCTGTTCCTGTAATCGTAAGTGTGTTTGTTGTAGCGTTATACGAAGCCGTATTAATGCCGCCGCCTGCAACTGTTAATGTTTGGCCGCCCAACGCCTCGCTGTTTGTGCCATCGGAAATTGTCAGCGCTTCGTTTGTGGCGGACTGATCCACGGCCGCAATAGTCAGCGTTGAACCGCTTGTTGATAGCGTTATGCCGCTGCCTTGCGCGAAGCCAACGTCTGTGCCGGAAGAACTATTGAGCGTATAAGGCGAAGAGGCGCCCGTCCAACTTAAATCCGTCGAACCCGACCCGCCCGTATTATCCGAGGCCGCCGCCCACGCTGATCCATTCCACTTAATAACCTGTCCGTTAGATGCGCTGTTTTGGCCGATATCCTCGAAAAGAATTGAGCCGTTTAGTATTTTACCTGTCGTTACTGAATCATTGCGGATGTTCCAGTTAGCACCCGACCCGGATACTGTTATATCATCCTTATCCCCGTCCGTCACCCCGGCAGCCACGGTTGACCATTGTAGTTGACCGCCCGTCGTAAATTGCAGGTATTGCCCGTTTGATCCGGTTGTTGCAGGCAGGGTATAGGTTATGTCCGCCGACTGTGCGCCTACCTGAATCTGGGTAAAATTTGCGCCCGATCCGGTCGGTTCCAGCATCCGCAATTTTGCTCCACCAGTGCCGCCCCAAAGTTCAATATTCCCGGTTGAGCGAAGGCCGACCTTAGAAGCGGAAACCAAAACGGAAGAAGCCAGCGAAGGGTCGGCCAAATAAACCGTGTCGCCAAAATCGTCCATGATAAACGCGGTGTTGCCGCTCGGCCACTCAAAGCGCAAAAAACTATTGGTTGGTAGAGTAGCGTCCGTATTAGTAGCCACGTCGCCGTCGCCTCCATAAATACCATTCCCGTCCGTTCCGGTATTGTCCGCCGCTGCCGCCCACGCTGATCCGTTCCACTTAATAACCTGCCCGTTGGATGCGCTGTTTTGGCCGATGTCCTCGAATAAGATTGTGCCGTTAAAGATTTTGGCTGTCGTTACTGAATCATTGCGGATGTTCCAGTTAGCACCCGAACCGGATACTGTTATATCGTCCTTATCGCCATCCGTTACCCCGGCCGCCGTTGATGCAATCGTAATTGTATTACCCGATTCACTTAACGTTATATTAGAGCCAGCCTCAATCGTAACGTTTGTACTTCCGCTTGTGTTTGACGATATTACGCTTGTAGTTGCCGTTCCCGCTCCTACTGTAAGGCTGCCTTCGTTTATTAAGCTACCGTCAATAATGGCACTAACAGCAGGCGCGTTGTCATTGCTCAAAGACAAAAAAAGCGTATCGCCGCTCCTTAAAAACGTATCAATAACCTGAGCGTATTTTTTCAATGGAATAATGCCTCCAGACCGACTCAAGTACGCCGTGTCGTTTGTTACAGTTATAACCTGTACAGAATCTACAACGATTTTTTTTACCGCCCCATAATCCGGTAGTTCACGATCCGTAAACGGAGAGTAGTCCGCGCTGTATATGGCAGAATTTCCGGTAAGACGTAAAGACGGGTTTGCCGTATTTGTAATAGCGGAAATGCCGTCCGACTTAATAACAAGACGCGACGATCCGGACAGGTTAAAAAACAGGAAGTTTAAAGAGTCCGGGCGAACAGCCGCGTTTGTTCCATACAGATCATTCGGCGTAAAATCTACCAAAAATGAAGCATCCGTAGAATCAGACCTAAACTCAATTTCCTTTTGAATGTTTGCAACAACCGTAAAATCTCCGGTAGTTCCCGATCCGTCATATATACCCCGCGCGCCGGTAGGCCCGTTTACGGCATTTGTTATACGACCGTCGGCGTCAACGGTAACCGTAGCATTCGAGTACGTTCCCGGAGCAACAGCGGTGGACGCAAGCTCGGTAGCGCCAACCGCCCCGGCATCAATATTCCAAATTGATCCGTTTCCGGATACCGTTATATCTCCTTTGTCTCCGTCGGCAATCGTCCCCTTAACCTGTCTCCAAAGGCCGGCGTTGTAAAAGTAAAACGTTCCGCAAGTGTCGGATACAAAATACGACTGATTGCGCCCCGGAATGTACGTTGGAGCAGAGCAGGAGCCGGGCTTGATCTCAACTTTAAAGCCAGAGAACACCCACTTAGATGAATCGCGGCTCCATTGATAATAGTTCCCACTTGTAACATCCAAAGCAATTTCTGCCTCCTTTAGCGTATCTACACTATGCGCAGGAATCGAACCGCTGTAAATGATACCAGAACCCTTTAAGATACCCTGCGCGCCAGCAATGCCGCAGGAAAAAACAAACAAGGCAGAAAGAAAAAACTTTTGATTCATTGTACATTCTTTTTTGTTCCATACGGCCACCCGTATGTATTCGATTTTAAAAGATAATACTTTTCTCCAGCCAACAACCCGGCAGAAATAGCAGCCGAATCGTTATTGAAAAAAGGCAAATTATCATTTTCGTCACAACAAACCTGCGTTGTGCCGGACAAAGTATTTGAAAACGAAACCATACGGCCAATTCCCGAAGGAGCGCCGTAAGTGTTTGCGCTTGAAGTTTCGTATTGATCTCCAACAGCCAAGCCGCCGGATATAGCCAAAGCATCAGACCCGTAAACGGGAAGCGTATCATTGCAAATCAATCCGCCCGTGCTTAGCGTATCATTTGTAACAACCTTAATAAAGCCATAAGCAATTCCAAAAGCATTATCATCATCCAAAACGTATTCCCTGCCAACAGGCACGTTTGACGAAACAGCCTCTCCGTCGTTTGTAAAAAATTGTAAAACAACAAAGCAATCGTACCCGCAAATATTGATAATTTTAAACATTCCCGACGGCATGCCATACAAATTAGCGCAATCCAACAAATACGTGTCGCCTATATTAAGCCCCCCGGCTAATGCCGCCTCATCATTTATGTAATACGGCAACTGAGATGCCAAATCCGCAAGGTTTTGTGACGGCAACTTTACCTTATTCCCATAACTGATACTCAAACTGTCCCCGCTTATTGATAGCGTTTGGTTGTTTATAACCACGCTAATACTGTCCCCCGATTCATTTATAAGCGAAAGCCGCCCGGTTGTCGGAACGTAAACCATAGCCTCAATACTGTCCCGATCTCCACCCGCAGAAGACCCGTTGCCTCCAGAGCCGGTAGAACATACCGCAATGAGCAAGACAATCGCTTCAAAGGATTCCACGCTTTTCATGGCTGGAATATTAGTTGCATTCATCGCAATACTTGCTTTGCCATCCGATGTTTTCCGAATCGCGTCAATATGGCGAACGCCAATGCCAACAATCGTATTCCTGCCAACGTCGGTCGTATTTATAAGCGCTATTTGCCCGCAACTCGATCCTGCAATTTGCGCAGGCGTTTCAGAAACGTAAATAGCGCGCAATGCTGATCCGTATAAAATCAAAGACCCCGACGTAACAGGACGCACCGTCCGCATTTCGTCGAGGTTTAACATAACAGGCTTCCCGCCCTCCGTTGTCAAAACAGTCCCTTGACTAAACAACCGAAAGAAAAAGCCCAAGAATAATATGAATAAAGATAACCTTTTCATTTTTAAAGGTGGGCGCACAATAACTTCCGTTTCGTGCGCCCGGTAACGTATGCAGCAGAACTTCTTTATTCAACTTGTCGGAAAAGGCCACGCAGGCGAATAGCGGTTTTTCGGGTTCCGGCAGGAGAAGTAATTAAAACACGGAGGCGGCGAGCGTAGAGCGTCCCTTCGTAGTTAAAAAACTGATCTGCGGTTCCGTCAATAGTTCCAGCCGCTCCATAGTTAGACCAAATAGGCGAGGCTGTTCCAGCCGGATCGTTGGAAATTTGAAGTTGAACCGTCCCGGCGTTGGCGCCTGAAATCGAATCGGAAAAAACGATAACCGAGTAATTCCACAATTTCGTTTTGTCAACCGTGCCGTTGATGGCAAGCTCATAGGCCAAGGTCGTGTTTTCGGAAAGAGAGTCGCCGTTTTGAACCCAAGGAACGGCTTTTGATGCACCCGATTGAGCAGAAACAAGTCCCGCGCAAAAGAACGCAAAAAAGAAAAGGAGTGCTTTGAACTTCATACTACTTGTTTTTATTGTTTAAAAATTCATTCTTTATCCATCGCAAAATATTCCGCCCACCCCCCTATACCGTCCGCTGTTATTGTTTCCACGGCCGCGTCTACTACATAAGCATTCGGAAACAACTTTGTCTCTAACTTTTTTATTTCATCCTTCAGCGCCGGAGCGCTTTTTTGCACCTTATCGCGGGCATTCATTGCGCTCTCCATATTGTCAACAAAAGAAGTCAAAGGCAAACGCAAATATGCCATTTTTTCCGCATAGTCCATTGACAAACTCAACCACAACTCAAACTCATGGCTATGTACCAGTTTTAAATATTCTGTCATAACCCTCGAAACCCACCAATGCCGCGACAAAACCATCGTCCTTAACCTACCCGTAATTCCAGCCGCATCCAAACAAACCTTCATGCGATGATCCAAAACAACCTCCGAAAAAAACGGACTGCCCGGATCGCAAAAATACGCCACAAAGATAATCGTTTTATTCAAATCCTGCAAAGAAACAGGCTCCTCATCTAACTGACTAAATGTAAACGTATCAATACTGCAAAGGTTTTTCCGCATAGCAAGTTCCGGATACCTTTCCCAAAGCATCCCGCTTGCCTGCGGATCAATCCGCATCTTTGTCGTGTCAAATTGCAACACACCCGTTAGTCCGTCCATGATAAGATTTGCGGCTTGCTAATTCGATAATATGGCCACGGAGAAGAATAATCCATCGTCCGGTGCGTATCATTCTCAATCCTAACCGCGCTGTAAGGCCGGAAATAAACAGTCCGGCCAACCCAGTTTTCAGAAACTTTGTCCCGAAACCCAGGCCAACGCTTGTACCCCCTCACCGCACACCCTTGCACAATCACTTCGCCACGCGTCAAAGAATTTCGCCATTTGTATTTAGGGTCAATATGCGCCTTTTCGTCTTCCGGCATTCGCAACAAAAGATGCCCGTTCAAAGGATATAAACCCCCGGACAACTTCATAAGCTTTGCAACCAACTGATCGTAGCGAACATAACGCACACCTTCCGGCTGATCCAAATTTGGCAAGTGCTGCATCAGAACCAAGTCCCCAACAGATACCTCAACAGGAACATCGTACTCGCAACTACGGTGCGTCATCCGCTGAGACCATTCCGACACAAAGCGAGACTTGCTCTTTTTGTACATCGAACCAACAGCCTCTACCTCATGGCGATAATACGGAAGCCGCCCCGGTATGGAAACAACACGGGCAAGCAGGGAACGCAGAATGTGGACATCCACAAAATCATTGACCAGCACCCCCGTGTCCTTATCAAAGGAAACGTCCCCAACCGGAGCAACTTCAACATACAAAGACAAATCTCCTACCATGGAAACAAAATCGGTTTTCGTACAGCAACAATATCACAACTCTTTACACCCGATACAGATATTTTCTTTCCGGCAACACCGGAATACAAAACCAAAACGCCGGAACTGTCCGGAACAACGCACAAGTTAGAAACCCCAACCCGGACGTCCCGGAGAACATAACCCCGACTACCCGTGTAAACATACACATCGTAACTCGGAGCGGAAACAGCCCGATACACACCCGTGAAACTAAACACGATATGCAGGGCAATCAATAAAACACCAGTTTGCTGCAATCTTGTCATAAGCCTAATATTTTAAAGCAATATCATGCCAGTCAACAACACGAAGCCGGAGCGTATTCACTCGGTCTCCAAAATTAACCCCACATTCAAAAACCTCCATACTTGTCCTGGCATACACAATATGGTCGCCTACCTTATACCCGGCCTTTACGGCGTCATCAGAAGAAGCCACAATAATACCTTGTTCGCGCTCGCTTTCGTCACGCGCAATCTGAATGCCCGTAGCAGCGTCAACATGATCGTCAACGTCCGGAATAACCAACACCCGGTTCAATCCGGGCTGCATAGCCTTGAACTCCTTTTCAGTTACTATTATCATTCCCCAAATTTTTGAACCAACAAATACTCCGAATTGACCCACAAAGCAAGTTCAGCCAAAGCCAATTCAACAGCAGCCATAATTGCAGGAGCAGAATCAATTACCCCGCACTCAAGCGCGCTTACATTCATTTCGCCGGAAACAATGTCGTAAGTCTTACCGTAACCAAAGTCAACATTGTCCCATTCAACTTCAAATCCAGCATTGTTACACACCGTCTTCAATACACCGTAAAAAGCGTGACCAATGGCATCGTACACTAATGCCTCCTCCGACCAAGCCGTTGCGTGAATTGAGAAAATCTTTTCGGCAACACCGGCCAAAGCCGCTCCGCCACCAGGCAAAACACCGCCGTTGATAGCCGCTCGCGTAGCCCGCCAAGCATCGTCAACAACTTCCTGATAGTAGAAGCCGGAAGATTGCGTGGAAGCCGGAACGCGAATCAATCCAACACCCCCCGTCACCGCAGCAATGCGTTCACGCGTCTTTTCCTCCAGTTCCGGATGTTCCGAAATCGAAGCCTCCAACCGTTTTACATAGTCCCTTACAGACGCATTTTGGTCGTCCGAAGAAACAATCGTTACGGATTCCGTAGTAGCAACAATCGAAGCCGCTTCGCCAAAGTCCGAATCTTTGATCTTAGAAATCATTTTACCGTTCATCTTGCTAAACAACGTAGCCCCGGTAACAGCGCTAATATCCGCGCAGGTATTTACGCCGCCAGCACCAATGCGAACCAGCCAAACAGGCGCACGGAATGTGTTGCCATCCGAACCCTTTACAAAAGGCCGGAGCAACGTAGCGCGGGCAGACCCTTCGGCAGACAACACAAATACCACCAGCGGGCGGTTGTCGCCAAACTTTTGCGCTTCCGCCAAAATAGGGGCAACATCCGTCTTGTAGTCAACCAAACCCGTTTCGTCGCCAACAACTACCACGCGGGGGTTGTCTAATTCGAGGCCGCGCCGACCATTGTATTGGTCAATGCCGTACACACCACCCTGGAACTTGTAGCCCGGAACGATTACCGCTTCAACACCGGGCTTGTCGTGGTATTCAACCTTGACAGTCCCGTCCGCGCCAATTTTTTCAATCATTGAACCAATAACAGACCCGATTTCACGATCCCCGGCAGCGCAAATCGTTGCTACGTTCTCCAGGTCCTGACTTGTAGTGACCTGCAATTTGCGGTTTTCAAGTTCGGACAAAGCAATCTTTGAAGCCTGCCGAACGTAATATGCAAGACGGCTTCGATTCAGGTCCGGGTAATCCTTAATAGTCTTTTCAAGAGCGAGAAAAGCGCTGCCCAAAATGACCGTAGCCGTACTTGTGGCGTCGCCAGCCCGACGGACGACAGCCTCCGCAACATCCTTCATTCGAGCAATAGGCTCATATACTTCCGGGTCGTTCGGCTGAATTAGTTTCAGCGTTTCTTTGCCGTCCCGAATAAGACGACGATATGGCGCATCCAAGCCAGCACACTCAAGAACCGGATTGCCGCCCGGCCCCATCGTTGAACCAACAACACGGAGCATCATTTCAACACCTTCGCAAAACTTTGTCTTATCTGACTGAGGGTAGTAACCCATAACGTAGTAAAATTGTATATGTTGTTAAAAAAATAATGATAGCAAATACAACTAAAGGATTCAATACTTCAGATTGGTAACGCCACAACACGGACAAAACGTTGGCCGCATAAAGCGCGTGAACCAAACGGCTCCAGCCCGAAATAGATTGACCCTGTGAAATTATGTACAATAAAAGAATGACCAGCGGGAGCGGGAATAAAAGCATATCGAAAACCAACATGAATATCCACGAAAAAATCCAACCGTCAAAATTGTACACTTCCAGCGAAATGTGGTAAAAAAAACACGCAAGCGCCTGAAAGGCCAAAAATTTCCAATTAAGCATACGCCATCAGTTTCCAGTTTTCCACATCAGCATCGCTTACCTGTCGCATTGCAATTAGATAGCCGGTCATCAGTTCATCCTCGTTCAATTCAAAAGTTTCCGGGTCGGTAACCAAATCTATAATCCGCTGCGCGCGCTCGTCGGAGCGCATATAGCGGGCAAAAGAAACCATTTGTGCCTTTGTGTACGAGCCAATTTCGACATCCAGCAGGCGGTCGTGGTTGGAATGGAACAACGACAGGTCTTCGTCTGTGATGTTGTCCATGTTGGACAGGCCGAAGCCATGAGCAAAGGCGGAATCGAAAATAAACTGATCGGAAACAACGTAGTTGCCAAAAGCGATAAGGTCTTGTTCTGTAAACATTGTCGAGTTGTTTTTAATTTGTTATAAATTTTGCCTCGACAAAGAAACAGGCCAAAGCCAAGGCAGTAGTGAGTAATAGAATCCAGGGTAGAATTGGGGTTCGGTAGTGTTGTTGTTGCTGCATAGTTTTGTTTTTAGTTGAAAAATGTGCGGCAAAGATACAGGCGAATATTATTGATAGCAAATTTTTTTCATTGTTTTTTTTAATTATAATACACGCTGCCGGTTGATGTATAGGTGGTGGGGCGGTCGGCGGCGTTCCGAAATCGAAATCGCAAACCACCCCGGGCCTGCGTTTCTCTTATATGCAGCGAACAGGATTCGCGCCCGATCGCGCCCGAAATCGCGTAAATGGAGGCGAAAAACAAACTTGCATTAATACGCATACATTCAACAAACGCGCGTAAGGTATTGAACGGCAGCGTATTAAATAAGGAGCGGAAAAGAAACAAAGGAAAGGAGCGGCGACAAATACGGCAGCAGCGACCGCCGGCCGGCCTGCCATCCGGAATTAGCGCAGCGACCGCGACCGGCGCGCGGGATACTCCACGCGCTGCCCGTAATTCAGGTAAGGAGAAAGGTAAGGAGAAAGGTAAGGAGAAAGGTAGGGAGAAAGGTAGGGAGAAAGGTAGGGAGAAAGGTAGGGAGAAGGACAGCGCAGCCCGCGCACACATACGCGCGCGCGCGTTCCTATTATTATAATATTGCTATTTGTTAATAAAATGTTAACAGGGAAAAAATACTTGACAGATGCAAAAAGCGCGCTTATCTTTGTGCTATCATTTTATTTAACAATTAAATTTATTTCGCACTATGAAAAAAGTTACTTTCTTTGCCGCCCTCCTTTTTTTCGCCCTCCTTTTTGCCGCCCAATCGTGCGCCGTTGGCTCAGGCATTGGGAAGGTCGGCGAAGGATGCGGTACCCGAATAGCGCGGTAGCCGAAACGCCGCGACCCCGCGGCGTAGTGCGGAACTTGCCCCCCGCACCTGATGAGGCTGGCTAATTTTTTCACAAATTAAATTTTTTGTAATACCATGTACCACAGTATTATATCCAACCGCCGCGGGAAACACTTTAGCGCGCAAATTTCAGCCCTAACCATCCTTAACACCGAAGACGAGCCCAAAATATGCGAACTAATAACCGCGCGTTTTTACGAAACCGACGCGCGCACGTCGTGCGTTGTGTGGATATACAACCCGACCGCGCCCGACATAAAGCGCTGGAGCGAAGGAGGCGCCCGCGCCGGTGGATACGGATACGACCGCAGGCAGGCCGCACTAATTACCGCGCTAACAGAAGCGCTGAGCGCGCAGGGGGTCAGCGCCGACCAGCTAAAGAAGTTTCACCGCGACAACCAAGGCAACGACCAGCCCGACACGGTGCAGGAGGCTGCAGCGCTGCTAATGCCGACCGCAAATTTTAAAATCATTAAGGCACACCCATAACTTATTTTTTCACTTTACAATTTTTTTTCAAATGCACAACGACCACGACCACGACAACGAAACGCGCGTTTCAGTATATGAATACGCCGCAAAGGTCGTAGCGCTTGCGCTACACCTTGAAATCATTGAAGAGCCAGACGAAAACGGCGAAGTATCGGAAGAAGACGCCCAAACATTGCAAGACATTGAAGACACGCGAGACGGCGACACCTACACAATAGGCAAACACGAATACTTGGTTTTGACCGACCGGGAAGCAGACGAAGCAGCCCGCGAGCGCGTAGAAGAAATATATTACGAATGTTATGAATACACTATACCTGAAAATTTGCGCGAATACGTGGACGTGGAACGATGGACAAGCGACGTACTACAATACGACGGCCGCGGGCCGCAGCTGGCGAGCTACGACGGACACGAAAGAGAGCAGCCGTATTACGGCCAGTATTATTTTATTTACAAAAACTAATTTAACATGGAATATATTAAAAGCGCCACGATAGGCCACTGCATTTTTTTCGATTCACAACGAGGAAAAAGCAAGAAGTTTTTTCGCCAGTCCTATATTTCGCGTTCTTTTTTCGAGGATTACGAGCCAACGCCGGAAGAGAGGAACGCCGCAGAAGTTGAATGCACCAACATACGATGGACCCAACGCGTGTTTTTCGATATGCAGGCGCCCACCCCCGAGCAGGTAGAGCAGCTCAGAGAAGAAATGAACCGCGAATTTTACGCAGTGCGCAAAATTGCAAATATCATACTGCGGCCAGACATGGATATAGACACGGCAACGCCGCAAGCCTGGGCAGACATTGTAAGAAATTACGAGGTAAGACCCGGCGCGTATTGTTGGGGATACCTGAGAAACGGCCACACTGGGCCGGTGGACGTTTTCCGAGAACTGGGCAAGTACCTTGTTTTTCACGCGGGATTTTTTTTCCCCGAAAACGCGCAAGAATGAGAAAACGCGCCAAAAATTTATTTCGTTGGCTTTTTTATGCCGTTTTATCATGTATTTTTTTCAGATAACAAAATTTTTTCAAAAATGACAGACTACATAGAAATTGGCTTAACCCCGCACGGAGAACAATGCGCACAAGTAGGGGATCCCGACTATTCAGAGCGCGCCCGCCTTGAATGCCTGGCGTATATGGGACAACTCCGCAGGACATACCCGGAAAAGTGCGAAAAGGTCAGACTAAAACGGCAGGCATTCCCACATGATTTTGGATACTACTACGAAGTTGTGGCGATTTTCAGGGAAGACGACGAAGCAGCCGCCGCCGCTGCTATATTCCTCCAAGACAACGCGCCCGAATACTGGGACGCTGAAGCCATCGAATATTTGCAGCAAAGCGGATATTTCAGCGACGACAACGAAGACGCCTATTTTACCCAAAAAGAGCGCAACCCGTGAAAAAACCGTTATTTTTTGCGATTGTTACCCCTGTTTTTTGGGTAGAGGACGAGCCGACCCCGGCGCGCCCGGATATTATAGCCGTAACCGCTATAATAGACGCCCGCGGATTGTACGAAGTTTTTGACCTTGAAACCGGAGAACACGCAACCGCGCATGAAAGGTATATTTTTTCCGAGCGCGCCGCAATTCTCAACCCGCCCGAATTCGCAGAAGTTTATCCGGCTTTTTGGTTGGGTTTTTTGAGGAAATACCCCGAACACGCCAGCGAACAGACGCCAGCAGAAAAATAATTCTTTCACCCGCCCGCGATCAATCCGAAAGCGGGCAAAATTTGGGAACATGGAAGTAGGGCAAATTTGGGAACACGTTTTTTGCACGGACATAAAAGTAGAGCTTTTACAGCGAACGCGCAAAGGATGGAAGGTAAAACAATACGATAAGCGCAACAAATCCGGCAAAATTGCTTTTTTTAATATAGAAGACTTTACCGGCAACAAATTTAAAGAGCACGCGCTTTTTAAACCAGCAGAAAAATAATTCTTTCACCCGCCCGCCCTCATAACCGAGAGCGGGCAAATTTTTATAAAAAATGGAAGTAGCAGAAATAAATTTAAGCTATACCGCTAAAGTAAAAGCCAAAGACCGGCCGAAAATTACCGGGTCGCATTCAGCGCACGCGATTTTGCGCGAAAATTGGAGTACCGGAAAAATCGAAATGCAAGAGCAGTTTAAAGCGCTCCTACTAAACAAAGGGAACCAGGTTTTGGGTATTGTGGAATTATCCGCCGGAGGTATAGCCGGCACGGTAGTAGACCAAAAAATACTTTTTGCGACCGCCTGCAAAGGTTTAGCCAGCGCGCTAATTATTGCGCACAACCACCCGAGCGGAGAACTCCGGCCCAGCGATGCAGACCGGAAACTAACTAAGGCGATAGCCGACGCGGGGAAATTGTTAGATATTATTCTGTTAGATCATATTATTTTAGCCCCCGACGGCGATTTTTACAGCTTTGCCGACAACGGAGAAATTTAGTTTATCTTTTCACCCGCGCGCCCTCATAACCGAGAGCGGGCAAATTTTTTTAAAATGAAATACCAGGAGTTTTTACGCCACTGCAGCAGAGTATGGAAAGAAGAACAGGCGAACGACCAAGAGGCGCGCGAAGTACGCAGCGCGCTAATTAGGGCCGAAAAGGAGCCCCACGCGCCGGCCATGCGCATTTTTGCGCGGGCCTGGAAAATT
>OGVP01000065.1_pt1 | contig 14642 bp, 14 predicted proteins | sample 1575791 | NCBI WGS metagenome assembly OGVP01 (sample SAMN07581537, study PRJEB24739) | freshwater metagenome
GTTTCCCAGTCACGATAGAAAACGGCAGCATGTTGACCGCGCATGTATAGGTGTCGGCTCCTTTGACGTTGCCCCACTTAAGGCCGTAACGGTTGAAGTCACCAATGTATTGATCCTGTAGAGCAAGCTCACTAGTTAAGATATAGCCGCGCAGGTTCATCTCTTCCAAGAATGCTGAGCAGATCATGGCAATCAAGGACTTACCGCTACCAGTGGGCGCTTCGAGTATGTAAGTATCGACTTCGGAATTTAGGTATGCATTTAGAATGTCGACGATTGCTTCGAGCTGTCCTGGTCGAAAAACAAAATCTTTTCCAAACCTCTGTTCGGTAATTCTTCTGACTTTTTGTTCTATCTGTTCTACATTCATATGTTCCACCATTCAGGGGTTAGGCCGTCGGGCCACTTTGCAAATGCTACTTTGTACTTTTTGTAGTAGTCACGGTACGCTTTGACTGCGTCTGAGTTCTTGCAGTCGTCGGGCATCGCCTGAGCAAAAGGTGTCATACCTGTGATAGGAAGTTTGGGATGATTGCTTGCATACCAGCGACAGATTTCTTCACCGGCATGTTTGCGTCCGTACCGACGAGTGTATTCTTGACACATGTAAGCAGTAAGTGTGCAGAGCCAACGATAGTTGTCCAACGTCTTCGCTGCCCATTGTGTACAAGGATGATTACGGTAACCTATCCCATAAGGATGTGGTTTGCCATTTTCCTGTCGAGGAAATCCTCTAAATGTCTTTTCTATAAACTCTGGTGTGATATCGGCCTTGCGAGGAACACCGCGTGCAGTGTAAGCAATAGATCCTAGTATTTGGTTGTGCTCGGTGATCATTTTTACCAGGTGCTTATTGCAGTGGTAACGAGCACACTTATCTGGATCTAAGTCGAGTACAAATATGTTCATAGAGAATAAACCTTTAAGATTATATTCTCTTAAAGAAATTTAGTTCTTGTCCAGCAGCCCGCGGTACTCTTCGTGGGACAGCCACGCGGTCTCTCCGTCGGGAGCGGACACAAGGACTCCTTCGAGAGTCTCTGGGATCAGCTGTATGCTCCAGGGTTCGTTCATTTCTTAGCGGCTTTCTTCATCTTGACGTTCGTCGGCGTGCTCCCAAGAGCTCAAGTAGTCTTCGTAGAGATTGACGTGCTTCATGTTTATGGGGGCGGTTATGCCCCGGGTGCTTCTTGACCTGGACCTGGAGCTGGACCTGGCACTGCGGCCCAACTGACCCACCGGTTCGAGACAGTTTTTGTGTTTCCTGCAATGTCATCCATGCTTGCCCCGGGAAAACCTAAGTTGTTGAAGAACGCGATTACCGTCTCGCTCAAAGGACCTCCTACATTAGTCCTCCAAAACTGCATGGTACCTTGCGAGCGTAAAGCCGTGGTGCCGATCCCTGATCCTGCGCTGGCGCCGTTTCCGGCGGTTCCGGTGATGATCGATATGCCTTGGTCACCGCCGTCCGCGCCTGTGACAAATGTGTTGGTAAAGTTAGTGTCAACATTTCCAAATAGAACTACATCATCGCTCGTGCTTCCTACTCCAGTGACTCCAAAGACAAAGTCAAAAATACCATCTTTGGGAAATACACTAAGTATGCGAATCTTCTTAATCGCGCTTGGAGAAGCCCCCCATGAATTGGCGACCGCCGAAAAACCCCAGTTAGGTCCGATGTTCGTTGTTCCTGTAAACTGTCCGGCTGTATGAGACCCATACTGTCCAGGAACGGCCCACGAGCGTTGGCTGACAATGATCCTATTAGTAGAAGAAGAGAAAACGTCTGTTTGTGATTTGAAGTCAGAAAGTATCGACCCATAGATGTTGCCGTCAGGTGCGCTCGTAGTGTTTGCGCTGAGAAGAGTGCTCGTTATGCTTTTCCAAGTCCAAGGTCCCACCGGCTGTGTCTCTGAGACTCCGATCGCACCTACCCACCCCACACCGCCTCCCGTGTTGTCAAACTCTGGAGACAACCACCACTTATGCCCTCCGGCTTCTGAGCTCCAACCCGAAGCCGGTAACGCAAATCGGGAAAGTGATGAATATGCGGATAGGCCCGGTGCTGTTGGATTATCTGTGGATGTATAAGCAAGGGCGGTGAATGGCATGCATTAGATTTTTTGCAAGCATTCTGGGCGGCAACGATACTCCAAAGAGTCGGTGCCTACTCTTGCGTCGGCGACTCGCCAGCGGATTCCGATGTCTTCAAAAGCAACGATCTCTCCGTCCATGCCGTAGCATTCTAGCGCCGAGTCGACGCAGCGCACGCGGTCACCGACCGAGAAGTTCGTCATGGACTGTGAGCGGTCCATGTAGTCCCCGTAGCTGTTGGCGACGGCCGCGTGGCCGATCGCTCCCGCCGGAGCGTTGGGACGAGCCCACAGAGGCATGACTCCTTCGGAGAATTCCTCGAACAATTGGATGTACTTTTTCATATTGTATATATCTTAGATCATTTTGTCCTGGGTGTAAGACTTGTCGAGGTCCTCGATCTGGTTTTTCAGCTGTGCGATGTGGTCCACGGTAGCGATGTCTCCGTCTTGTTGATGCTTGATCTGTAGAGCCATGAGGGCCAAGAATGCGCCGCGGATCTTGACGCGGTCTTGTGAGTTCACTGCCGCGATGATCTTGTCTCCGAGCTCTTGATCGACCTCGGGATAGTCTTGCAAAAGATCCTCGATTCTGGTCTTCTTCTTCTCGACGAATTCTTGGTGCTTCTTTTCCTCTTTCTCTTTCTGTTTCCTCGCGGCTTCTTTTTCTTTCTTAAAAGGATCCTCTTTCTCTTTCTGTTTCCTCGCGGCTTCTAAGCCCAGGCCCGCCAGCGGGTCTTCTTCGAGAAGAAATTCTTCGAATAGTTTTATGTGCTGTTTCATGTTGTATATATCTAATTCTTGGACTTGGATTTGTGGTAGAGAAGCATGTCAAGAGTGTTCTTAAACAGCCAATCCTCGATTTCCTTCAGCTTCATGATGAAAGAATACTCTTGGAGGTAGCATAAGTATTCTTCTTTGTCGGAGTCTAGCGGAGGATTTGACCTGCCAAGACATAGGTGGTAAGACTCGTGAACCAAGACGCATGCGATGTTGTTCAATGAACGGGTCCTCATGTCTTTGACCGAGATGACGATCGTTCTGGGAGGGCGAGTCGTAGAGAAAGGAGTCAGCGCGAACTCGACTTCTTCGCAGTTCTCGATGAGGATCCTGTAGGCAGATGTGTCGGTCTTCTCGACCAGCAAGATCGCCGAGTCGACCATTTCCTTCCAGCCATCTCCAGTGTCAGGGACTCTGATCTGTGCTTGCGATCTTAGAGAAAGCAGGAAGAAAAGTATTACTGTAGCTGTGAAACGCATTTCTCAACGGCTTTTTTAAGAGCAGACGAAAGAGTCATCTTCTGAAAAGGAATGCTGCCTTCGACCACTTCGAGCATCACGGTCCGGATCTCTGTGTCCGATTCGCCGTATCCTTCATATGTCTTGCCGTCGCAGTAGAGCCTGACTCCCACTTGTGTGATCTGATTGGTCTTTTCGACTCCGACCACTCTAAGAGTGGTCTTGGGCAGCCCAAAGAAGAATACTTCTACCTTGATGCTTCTTCCCGTCTCCGATATGCAGAACTTTTCCGACAGCATGTCTTCGGTCATCTGCTTGACGCCGAACCTAATGTCGCGCTTTCCTAAGTCTTTAAACTTAGCGGTCGAATAGACGGTGTCGACTTTGACACAGTCAGATGTCTGTGAGTAAGCAAACAGCGGAGCGATTAAGATCGCAAGTGCAATGATGGTTGTTTTCATAGTTTCTTTAGTATGTTACTTGTCCTGCGTAACCAGGAGCTATCATATAGTGGACGACGGAAGAACCGCTGACCGGGGAATTGATCGTAATCGTGTTGACTCCTGGATACGTGCTTTTCTGGTTCGTGGTACCGCCATTCAACGCGTTGTATTGTGAAAGAGTGAACAGCGCCGAAGCAGAAGAAGAGATCCAAGAGCCGAACAGCCCTTGCCTCTTTCCGCTGACGTAGAACTTGTCGGACACAGTGATCTTTCCATCGTTGTTGACGTCGTACATGTTCCAGTGAATGCTCTTCGTTGTGGTCTGTCCGATGACGACGTTTCCAACAGAAGTTAAGTCCGACTGCTGCAAAAGAGACGTGGGGTTCGTAGCATCGATCTGTATGTACCACTCGGTCGCTGGATTCGTAGGCTGCGAAAAGCTCCAAGACCCAGTGGAACTGGTGTATACCGTCTGGTGTAAGACCCAAGGAGTCGTCGTCACCACATAATCGAACTCGATGACGTATGGCAACGATGAGTTTGGCAGGTCGTTCCACTTGCCTCCGCCGACGAACTGCGTGTAGTCTTCGGTCCCTGCGTTGTTGGGTTCTCCAGAATTCCAGTTGGTGTACTGGTTCAACCTATAGCGGTATGCGTATAGGTTGAACGTCCTGTCGATCTCATCGACAGTGATTGCTCTTCCATAGAACTGGATGAGCCCTAACCTAAAAGAGCCGTATCCTCCGTGACCCATGTTGGTAGCGTCCGATAGGCCAAAAGCAAAGTGTTGACTGTTTCCTCCACCTAAGAAAGCAGCCTGGCGAGAGAAGTTGGTGCTTCCAAAGTTGACGTTGTTTAGGTATCCTTTCATCGTGGACCCGTCGTATGTAATGCAGATCATGTGCCAAGTGTTCAGTGATATCGTTGTGCTTAGCTGAGTGATGCCGGATCCGTTCCAAAACCCAACCTTTAGAGTGTTTGAGCCGATGATCTCGATGATGGACTCGTGCCAACTCGAAGAAGCACTTGGAGCGCTAAGCTCAGAAGCGATCACTCCGTTGCCCGTAGGATAGACCCACGCGACCACCGATATTGATGTGTTGGTAAACTTTGAAGCCAAGTTGTTTGTGATCGCATAATGATTGGAACCGTTGAAAGCCAGGTATTTTCCTCCAGTCGAGGAGTACGTCGGAGAATTGTACAAAGTTGCGTTGATCGCGGACCTGATGTCGACCAGCGTTGTCCCTACGGAGTAAGAAGAAACATCGTAGTCAGCACCTAAATTGTCGGTCACCTGTGTCTCGGTCCAGCGATATCCTCCGGCTGGCTCGGAAAAAGTATAGCCAGGAACCTTGTCTTGGTAGTAGCCGATCCATCCCGAAGGCCAAGTGTTGAAAAGAAAAGAGTTTTCCGAGGCATTAGAAACGGTGGCCAGGTGCCCTCCCATGTTTTCGCATGCCGTCTTGGCGTTCGTCCAAGTAGAACTTGTCGTCGAGCGGTAGTAAGAATGTCCGTTGTAGTTGGTCTGAGATGTGAATCCGGTGAGAGTAGGAGTGGTCCTTTTATAGAGCTTCACCGGGACATTGACGGCGCCAGTCCCGTCCGAGTTGTACACATAGCCCGAGTAGGTGAAGTTTTGACCGCTTGCGGTGACTACCCACAGCAAGAACACTAACAAGAACAACTTTCTCATAAAGCGAGCCTTGATCCCATCATAACGGTGTAGTTCAGGACGTCTTCGTTCATCGCGTAAGCTCCTCCGAAGTTGATGTTGATCTTAAACTTTTTTGTGATCCCTATGTTGGTACCGACGACTGGCAAGATGACGTGTGGAGACTTCAAAAGTATGTCCGTATAGTAGACAACATAAGGAGCATAGACGTAGAGACCCATGACTTTCATCTCGATCCTCTTTCCGACTCTAAAGTCGTACATCCCGCCGAGTATTGTCGCGGTGCCCAGAAATCTTTCTTGGTAGACCTTGCCGATCGACGCCGTCAGCATGTAGAGGGCTTTGGCCTTCTTGTTCTTTCCCAGGTTCCACATCTGTCCGCCTGAGACTGTCGCGTAAGCAGTGAACTTGGTGTCGAATCCTACGGTAGCAGCACAAGACAGTATGTCAATTCGCTTGTCCCTGACGAACGCGTAGAATCCGCTGATGTTTGGGCCTCTAAGAGAAGTGGTGTAATCAGCGACGACGCCGTAAGAGCGAGCGCCGTCCCACCTAAGAGCCGTGTAGCCACCGTTGAACTTACCTCCGAAAGACACATCTGAATCTTTAAAGTTGAATCCTGCGAGGTCGCTGCTTAAGACGATTGACGGAGCGTTGTTCCTGGGTCCTCCTTTTCCTCCCCCGTTTCTTCCGCCTTCGCTTTCTTTACCTCCTTGACTTTGAGTGGTCTTGACGCTTGATTCGACGACGTTCGTTGAGCCGCCGCCTTCGCTTCCTTCACCAGTCGATCCGCTTTCTTGTGTGCCTCCTCCAGTGGATCTCCCAGAAGGACCCTGTCCTTGGCCATTCTGAGACGTAGGTTGTCCAGCGCTTCCTGCGTTTCCCGAGCCCGTAGAGTTCTGTCCTCCTCCGCCGTTCGTAGTCCCACCCGAAGAATTCGATTGAGAAGAGCTGCCGCCGCTGCTACTGCTGTTCTGATTGTTTTCATTTCCGCTTTGTGATATTGAGTTAGACGGCAAGCTGCCGGCGGCCGAGGTTGCGCTGCTAGCGACGTCTCTGATCGCGTCGAGAGAGTTGATGATTCCCATGAAGTTGATCGTAGTTCCCTGCGCGATGTTTATCCCCGTAGGAAGGCCTACGACCGAAGCGCAAGGGTTGGTACTACCAAAAGAGCTATAGACGCTTTGCGCCCAGTTTTCGAAAACACCGGTATAGAAGTCCGATGGCTGGAACACACGGATCTCTCCATAGTAGGTCACCGCGACTCCACCTGGCTGGACTGGGACGGTGTTTATCGTACCAGTGCAAGGGTTGGTGTATGAATACGTCGACTGCCCCCAGACTTGGACGGAAAAAAGAACAAGAAAAGCACAGATGATGGCTTTTGCATACATTAAGACTTAAAGATACCTTTTTTGATCATTCTTTGGACGATCCTGGCCGATGCCGTCTCTAAAGACTTTTTTGTCGTGATCCCGATGTGAGACTGGTTGAACTTAATGTCGCTGTCGTCGATCCCTTCTAAGATCGAGACTGTCTTAATCGTCTTGGCGTCCCCCAGCCCGGAACCCATCAGGACCTCACCAGACTCTGCGTCGACAAACTTAACTTGTAGGCCCAGACGTGTTATCTGTGTAGTCTGTGCCTGGCCGTTGACTTTGACGATCTCATCGTCTGACACCGAGAAGTCATAGACCTCGATGTAGACAAAGTATTTCGCAAGCTTGATCTTGCCACGGCCGTCGACTTTGTTCTCGGTAAACCCTTTGTCCGATACCTTGAACTGCTGGACCATTCTTTCTTTGATCTCCAGCTTGTCCTCGGTGAAGACAAAGCGATTCGTGTATTCCAAGAACTCAAGGACGATATTCGTGACTCCGAGTCCGACTCTTTTGTCCTTGAGTTCTGGATACATCTCGTATAGCTCTTCGTTGATGCCGATCTTTAAAACCTGGATAGGTATCTTAACAGTGTCATTATATTCAGGCACCGCATCGATCGACATCTTTTTCTCAAATTCTGCTTGGTATTGTTCGGACTTGATCGAACCTACTTGCGAGAATGCCTCGAATGAAAAGAACGAGGAGGCGGCCAAAAGAGCTATCTTCTTCATGGATTATACGTTTTCTTCTGTGTAGACATCTGGCGCAGGCGATTCAAAGCCGGTCTTAGTTATGTTCGACAATGACGCACCGTCTTCTTCATCGACTTTCTGAATCAACATCTTATCACGATCTTCGGAATTGAACCAATAATCTACCACTTTGTTGAGGTTACCGACGAAAGCACCAAGAAGTATCAGGAGCATTTCTTTCCAATCTTCGTTGATCTCGGCTCCCATGAATACTCCGGAATTGATTCCTAAGAGTATGAAGAAGAACAGACCCAGGACGATCGCGGTGATCCTCCAACGATTTGCTTGCATCTGCTGCAGCATGTAGTAGAAACGATTCTTATCTTCTACTTGTACGGGCTCTACTTGGCCGAAACCCAGCATGTTTTTGAGATTTTTGACCATTTTGTTTGTCTTTTTTTAGTCTTCAGTGTAGTTCCACACATCACTGTTGAGTTTTAGGTCTTTAAAGAAATAGTCCCAAGGAGACCTAATCGTTCCTAAAGCATTGTCTAGCAGTCTTTCAATCTTATTTAAGATTTTCATAGAGTGCGGTTGTTCTTTTACCAAGGAGCATCAGAGCTCTCGCTCTTCTTTTCTTCTTTCTTTTCGGCAGGAGCCGCCTGCTTCTCCACGACTTTCTCTCGGATAACGGTCGTTCCTCCACCGTTCGATGCGTTGTTCTTAGATGAATTGTCGACGTTTAGGATGATGTTGGGCTGCTGAGCAGGAGCGACTTGCTCCGTCTTGGCTCCGCCTTCGTCCTCGCCTCCGCCTCCAAACAGAGTGGTCGATAACCAAACTCCGCCTCCGGTGACGACTGTCGCAAGAGTTCCTATGATAGTCTTCTTGAGGCCGCCCCAAGTACCATCGTTCTGTTCTGCTGTTTCTTCTGACATTTTCTTTTAGTTATTTTTTGTTTTGATGATTTTCAGCCCTTCGAGCTGATTGGTGGACTGCAGCATCGCGACGTAAAGTCCGCCTCGCAAGTTGTCAATGTTCGACATGTAAGTGTACCTACCGGAAGGCATTTCGTGATCGATGACAACATGCTGTACTCTACCTGTTAGATCCATAATGCTGATATTGACAGGGCCGGATTCTTTAACATTAAAGTTGACGTAAAAGTCTCCAGTAATAGGATTAGGATAGATCATCATCTCAGTAGTCTCTGGAGCATCGAATCCAATTCTTGCGACGACGAGAATGCCGTTCGTCGGATAGATGTTCATGTCTTTGGAAGAATTGTCTCCAGAAAACTTGCGAGTGGTCGAAAGAGGTGATGTCTCCCATTCTCCGAGAGGCTTCTTAGCGATGAACTTAAGTGTGAATACGTTGTAGTTGTCAGGAATCATGTAAGACTTGTTGCTGGAAGGATCGTATCCCGACCACTCGACGATGCCGTCGGCAGGATTCAACGAAGACATCCAGAACATTGTCTTAGGAGAGTTCTGCAGTTCTTTATACTCAAGTAAGTCTTGGTCATATAGCATTCCGACTTGCAGGGCGGAGATGTTTTGACCAAATGTCTTGACGGTCACAGGTATCTCGACCATGCTACCTTCATTGACTTTCAGTGAAGGAAAGTTGACCTCCATCGAGTTGGTCGGAAAGTCGTACTCAACGTTCATGTCGATCACGTTCTCGATCTGTGAAGGGTAGTTAGGATCTGGGTTAGGAGAGATCACGATAGGAGTAAGACGAGCCATTCGATATCCAGTCCCGTTGGCGTCGCCGGGAACCAATACGTAGTACCGCACCGAATCCGGAGTACCGGGCAAGATGTTGTAGACGAAGTTTGTCACACCAGGAATCGTAGAAGTATAGTTGGTTGCGGGCTCAGCAGTGATCGTTGCGTACTGTGATGAAGTGAAAAACTTGATGTCTTTGACGGTGTTCGGCCAAGAAGCAAAGCGACCGGTGATCCTTCCAAACACGCCGTATGCATCAGAAATCGTCAGATCATTGGATCCATTGACATCACCGGTGTAGAAGTCCCACATCTGTGGATTGATCCCTCCGAGCACCCACTGGTTGATAAGCTGCGCGTCTGCAGTTGAGATCGTGTTTCCTACGATCATTGTGTCACCTTTGACGTTCAGACGAACATCATAGTAAGTCGTGTCGATCGTTTCGGACAGCGAGAAGGCACCGGACTGGTCGGTCACATAGGTGTTGTGAGTGTTCCACGATCCGCTGTTCTTTACGCTTTTCTCGAGAGCCAGCGTCAGATACTTGGAAGGTGTTCCTGTGACGTTTGTGAATGTACCACGAAAAGCAAAGCGAGGGACGATCCAAGATCCGCCGTAGCTGTGAAGAGTCAACGGAATGTCGAGACCGGCTTGCGAAGTCGCAACTTGTGAGTATGCCTGTGCACCGGTCCAGGTTATCGGGCTGATCGAAGGAAGAGAAAAGAAAGTCGCTGACGGAACGTGTGTCAGCGTGACTAGAAATCTTTCTCCGTCACTGAGCGAGTAAGTCGGATTGTTTCCGGTGTACACCAGAGTGACTGTCACAAAGCCATTCGTCGTATTGTTCAGTGTCTGTATGTCTAAGTTGGCCGGCGGACCGATCAAAGAAACGCTGGCAGAAGAGAAAGCTGTCCTGTCATAGAAAAGACGAAACTGGACCGCTGTGTAAAGACTTGCGGTGGTGTTCTTAAGCGTGATCTTTACCTGCGTCTGGCCCTCGGTCGCGGTTCCCAGACGGTAATTTGTGTCGATCAATGCATAGATCCCGTTTCCAGGAGCCGGCGGACCAATCTGCGCCGATGTGTTCTTAACTGTGATGAAGAGAACGATTGCGACAAGAGCCGCGAGCAACTTTTTCATTTTTCTACAAACTTTTTTTTGGTTTTTAGGTCGTATAACTAGACCTTAGTCAAAGCTGTGTAATACTCTTTGAAATGCTTGATCCTGTCGGGAAGACCGATCGTGCCTCCGTTGACTCTTTTAGTCACAGCAGTCACAGTGGCATCGTCGGCTCCTTTATCACAGATAGCCCAAAGGCCATTGCTGTTGAAGAAGAATGCCGCAGAAGCCAATGGATACTTAGTCGCCACCAAGTCTGGGTTAGCAACGGTGTCTTCACCGATGTACTTTGCGAAATTTGTGTAGTTGCTCTTGCCGGTCAGTTGAATGTAGCCGCGGCCCCGAAACTTATAGCCTTCTTTAGAACCTTCATCCCCATTGCCCATGCGGCTGGCATAGACCCGAGATGCGATTTTCTCGGGCTGTCGAGCGTAAGACTCAGAAAGGTTGCCGGGAAAGTATTTAGGAAATATCTTCTTGAGACCGTCTGCTGAGTAGTTGAGATTCTCGTTGACTGCCTTGAACCCCCCGGACTCGTGGCCACACTGTGATAAGAAGTGGGCAAGTCTTAAGTTGTTCGTGATTCCAAACTTTGCTGCGGTGTCAGGTATCTGGGCGATCACCGCATCTGGGACGTGACCTTTCAGTCCGGCCAAGTTGAGTCCTTCGACTTTTGGTGCAGGAGCAGATGCAGCAGGAGCAGCTGTTATTCCCAACTTAGAAAGAGTGGTCGCACCGGCGATTCCGTCGGCGGTCAAGCCGTTCTTTGCTTGCCATTCTTTGAGCGCTTTTTCGGTCCCAGGGCCAAACTTACCGTCTGCTGCTAGGCCGAGCTTTTCTTGTAGAAGTTTTACTTCGGGTCCACTTGATCCGGCTTTTAATGTCATTTGATTTCAATGGTCATTTTTTCGAGCTTGATCGAATTGATGCCTTTGAACTTTTTCTTTAAATTTTTGACATTTGCGTCATCTTGCAGCATGCCGGAGATCAATGATACATCAATCTTACCAAGCTTTCCGTTAGGAACGACCGTCAGCACTCCGTCTTTGAACTGAACATCCTGTATGATGTCTGTGCCATCGAGGGCACCTCCTATGAGTTCTTCGAACTCGGCGCCGGCTTGAGTCTGCTCGGCTTCGTTTAAGAATTGTTGATAGGACAGAATTGTTGACATACGCTCCTCTTTTGATTTAGATTATTTATCTCGGAGGATGTATGAAAAACTCTCTAACTTAAGAATTTTTTCATGCTTTCGATCACAGACTGTGAAGTAATGGTGCGAGTGCACTCAAACTGTCTTGATGATCCTTTGTGATCGGGGCACCAGTTCCAGTCTCCAGCGTCGAGCCTGCGACGATTGAAACATCCGTTGCATGCAGAGCCGTTGAAGACTCTGGCCACATCGTCTCCGTGAAACTCGGTCTCTGGAGTGCTGAACCCAGATATCAAGACAGTAGGAGTCCCGACGGCCCACGCCAGCCAGCTAAGTCCTGACCCTAAGCCGATGTAGAACTCGGCGTGCTGCAAGTCATTGATCCGGTCGATCAACGAATATTGAGAGCCTGTCTTGTCGATGATCCCGCTTGGAGGAGTGTTTCCCATGTAGGTGCCCGTTTCTTTGGTGATCAACACCACCTGGTATCCGTTGGACTTAAGATAGTCAACGACTTCTTGCCAGCCGTTTTCACGGTTCCAATACTTAGCTTGAGTCGTAGAATGAATGCCTATGCATACGTACTTTTCACTGATTGTCCTGGGAGTATTAGGAAGAGCGATCCTTGGTCTGATCTGCGTATAGTCCAATCCCAAGATGTCCGATGCTGTCTTTTGCATCGGCTGGTTTCTAACGTCTTTAGGATTGCACAGTAAATTGCTTTCCTCCTTTTCATTTTCATAGAACCACCCTATACGATAAGAAGCAATTATGTTTTTTGCGTCAACTCCTCTTTCTAGGAATTCGAGCTCTGGATAGACAGTAGAAAAGAGGTAATTGTAAAAAGTCGAAACCAGCACTTTGCAGCCGTGTTTTTTCCTGAATTCTTCGACGTAAGGAATCCATGCTATCGTGTCCCCAAGAGAAGAAGACTCAAAACAGACAAAGACTCTTTGGTCTCTAAGATCGATCTTTTTATCGTAAATAGTTGTATTAGAATGCAGGTCTTTTACTAAGATTCTCCAATCTGTGTACCACTTACGAGAAGCTTGAGACCAGCAGTTTTGACCAATCTCTGTGTGATGGACCACTTTGGAGTCATGCTCGTCAATGAAATCCACAGAATACTTTCCTTCTTTGCTTCCTAAAATTTCAACAAAAGGGCCTTCTATGTAGTGCACATTGATCTTAGGTATTTTCGAAAGGTCTTCCTCTAGATTCAGCAAATCGAATTTTTCTACTTTACTCCAATTTTTGACCTTTGAGCAACTTATTTTGGTTTTTTCATCGATCGTCACAGACAACTCAAAAGAAGGTAGGTACATCTTAATCCCTTTCCGTAAATTTTCTTCTGTGATCTCAAAGTGAAGAATGTCCCAAGAGACAAACAATTTCTTTATTCTATTAAGATGTTCGATTCTTATCTCAATTTGGTATGAAGTGTAACCTAAGATCGATAGGATAATTCTCCCAGTATTTTCTTCTTTGGAAATTGCGTAATGAAACACATCTTTTCCTAAATCAAAAAGCGGATAAGCTGGCAGAGTTTCAGCGTTTACAACTACATACCTTTCGTCTATCTTTCCTAGATTTTTGATCTTAAGGTCGTTCTCTCTTAGAAGGTTAAACATGAACTGTTCAAAATGAACACCTAACCTAAAGTAGTCTTGGTGCGTCTTTACTTTATCAAGAGCACTTTTTATTTTTTCGGTTCTACAACTAAAAATAGATGTATTAACTTCATCTTCGGCTCTCCAAGAGTAACACACGTAATCGTGGGATTCCAGTTCTTTTGAGTGTTCTAGTAGTATTTTTTTGTCTTTTATGTAGTAATCGTAATTCACAACATGAATCACCTTGTGACCTCTTACATCCGCGAAGTCAACTGCATTCCTAAGCAAAGAAAGAACAGCAAGACCATGATTGTAATCAAAAGGTGTCTCGATGTCTATGTCTTCATCGGAGTAAAAGAATTTAGGGTGTCCTACTCCTAGTTCTTTTGCCATAGATTCATTCACTACATCATTGTGTTTCTCTATGACTGTGTAGTCAGCCTTGGAATTTTCGTTAAGATGAGTTGAAAGAATGGTGTTGTATCCGTAGCTGTTCAATTGATCTACCAAGTCGTTCATCCGCATCTCTTTAATGCGACTGTCTGCGTGTGACAAGACTATCGCGCATTCATCATTCTTGGTTGGATCGCTTGGTCTCATCCTATCGTTCAAAAAGCTCATGCCTTGTAAAGCAGCTTTTTCCCATGTGAATGTGTCTCGAATCAACCGGGAATCTACGAGAGCTTTCTCTTTCAACTCTATGTAGTTTTCGTAAGCGTATCTCATTTGAGATCTAAGATCTCTGTAGTCGGGGGCCGCATAGTAGCCCGGCACTTCGGTGCCGGCGTTCGCCTGCACATTGTACGTGTCTCCGGACAAGCAAGGGACCAAGCCGTTTGTTCTAACAGGGACTCCGTGCCCTTCCGCAAACTCTAGCTGTGCTCCGTAGTCGGTGTACAGCGCAGGAGTGCCGCAGGCCATTGCTTCGATCAGAGGAATGTTCCAGCCTTCGCTGCGAGCGCATGTCAACAAGACGTGCCCGTTCTGCATGTACTTAATGTATTCTCCCCTCTTGACGAAGTGCTTGACTTTCAAGCGTTCATCGATGAAGCCGTACTTTCTCAGCCTTTCCTCGGTGCTGTTCATGCCGTCCACCGAGTAGGGATTGTCGACGCTCATCACCAAGTCGACCGGCTCTTCTTTGCCGAACTCTTTAAGAAAAGCATCGATGATCTCGGGAACCGACTTACGAAAGTCCCACCGCCCAAATATGTTGAACTTAAACCGTCCGTCGCTGTGTTCGGGAAAAGCTGGGTCAAACTCCGCGGGACAGAACACATCATCGACCGCTTCGTTCACGACGTGTATCCTTGACTCGGGATATCCTTGCTCGGCCAGGACTTTCTTGTGCCACTCAGTGACCACCCAGACGTAGTCGAAGTTCTTGATCAGCTGGTCGAGGAAGTAGCCAGGAAGACGAGTGCTCTCCCAGACGGTATACGCGATCTTGACCTTAGAATCGTACTGCTCGTAGAAATAGTGGTGGCTCATATCGTGACTGGGAAAC
>OGVP01000067.1_pt1 | contig 14583 bp, 30 predicted proteins | sample 1575791 | NCBI WGS metagenome assembly OGVP01 (sample SAMN07581537, study PRJEB24739) | freshwater metagenome
ATTTTGCTTGTTGCTTTCCATTTATATGGGGTTTATTATAGGGAATCTATAATTCTACAGCCAGAGTCACCAAAAGTAGTAGAATTAACATACGATCAAATTGTAGATGTAATTAAAAAAGAAGACGTAAAGAAATATGTAGAAGTGTTGGCTTCAAAAGAATTTAATGGTAGAGGAACAGGAACAGAAGGAAATAAAAAAGCAGCAGACTACATTAAACAACATTTAGATAATCTTAAGATTCCATACATAGAACAGGAGTTTAATGTGCAAAATAGAAAAACTAGCAATATTATTGCATATATAACTCCGAAAAGACCCAAAAGAGATGAAATAATAGTAGTAGGGGCTCATTTTGATCACCTTGGTTCTAGGGGCGGCACTTATTATCCTGGGGCAGATGACAATGCTAGTGGCGTGGCTGGCGTTATGGCTATCGCAACAGCTTTGAGTAAATACAAAGATAAACTTAGTCATACAGTGTCCATACAATTTTATTCGGCAGAAGAGCTGGGTCTAATTGGTAGTAAATACTATACTAACAATGCATTATTGCCTAAAGATAAGCCAGATATAAATAAACATATTGCTATGATAAATCTAGATATGATAGGATATCTAAATAAAAAGTATTCTGAAAATGAGAATACAACAAGATATCGTGATGATAAGTGCTGGCAAGTTTTTAACTATCGATCAGATGTTGGCTTAAGAGATATTGTACAAAAATTATCGAGTAAATACTCTTTTGCAAATAATATAAGTGGATATCGGCCAGGGGGAAGTGATCACGCTCCTTTTTATAATAAAGGTATTCCTGTCGTGTTCTTGCATACTGGTCTTCATCCTCATTATCATAAGCCTACCGATACTCCAGATAAACTAAATTATGACGGACTAACCATGGTATCAAAGATGGCTCTTGAAATTGTTATAGAGACAGATAAATCGCTAAATAACTAAGTTCTTACTTGCGTAAATGAGAGTCTTATTTGGTAGGGATCTTTCTTTGAAGTTCTTCCGACTATCAAAGATTGATTAGAATTTAACATTCTAGGCAACAAATATCCGACAGAAGACACTCCAAAATCTACTATAGTATTATTAGATTTCAAATCCTCTAGATCTTCAGGCGGCACGCACATATTCCTGTGCTTCTTATCTGAATAAGTAAACAGACGAAGCATATCGTCTGATAAAATAATGCTTTTTATCCACAATAATCCAGAGTCAGATATTACTTGTATATTGTCTAACTCTTCTAAGTCTAATCTATATAAAGGATTGCCGTCTTTTTTTAAGGAGCCACGGATAGGTTTATTATTTTCTATTTCTAATGTAAAAACAAATGGAGTAGATATAGAAGAAGATTTGCAGTAATATTCTATATCTGAATATTCCACGATGACCCTTAGTTTAACAGTGAGTATGTTAATCATTCTTTATTTGGCATAATTAGAGCCAAAGCTAAGTATATCCAAAATAATATACTTCCTGTAAAAATAGCCCCTAAAACGAATAATAGTCTTAGAACAGTCTTATCTATTCCTAAATATTCTGCTAATCCGCCGCACACGCCGAATAACATTCTATCTTTTGATTTATATAATTTAGACATTATGCTGCCTTATTATCTATGGTTACTTTTATCATTAAATAATCTTCTTTATCACTATCTATATGCTGTATATGTCTTACAATGCCTTTGCCAAAGAAATCATAGTTGATATGTATAAAAGGACCGCCTTCAAAATCAACATAAGTTAAATCTGAAGGGTCATGCTCAAAGCCCAATCGACCGTATGCTGTTTCTCCCTCAACTATAAACTGACTATCGTTAATTTGGGTTACTGTTCTTTTCTGACCATATCTAGATTTTATCTTACTAGACACAAATAGCCTCACTATCAAGAACACAATCTTCTTTATTTACAGACGCTAGATTGTTAAGAGCGTCCAATAGATTATTATTTTCTGTTTCTAGATCGCTTATGATCCTATTAGCTTGTTCCAGAGCTTTAGTTAATATCTTTACTTTATTAGCTAATTCGTCACCAACATAATTATTTAGACTTTTCATATAATTATTTGCTCCTTTAAAAGGTAACAGGTTATATATTTATATACACTAAGAGATCGTGTCGCTTAGAAAGTTTCTAATCTCTTTGAGATGATTTTTGTCTAAAAGAATTTGATCTTTGTATGGATGTCCAAGGATAATTTGCCAAATGTATCTTATTTTCTGCCATAATGACATCTTATGAGAATAGTAACCCCCATAAATAGACAGATCGGCTAATTCAAAATCATGATCATATTGGATAACTAATACCTCGCTGTTACAGCTACACAAACTAAAAAAAGTGGACACTTTATCTTTAGAGTATTTTGTTTCGTATCCCATATAGGTCTTTCCCTTCGGTAATTTCCTTAAATTCGTCAGGACTCAAGCTAAATAAAACATTGGAGGTTTCTCCATAAACCTCATATAAATGAGCATTAATACGCCTTGTAATATGCCCGTATTCCTTAATGACTTGACCAGCATCATTCTTTGTGTTTATCAGAACTTTTATTCCGTCTGTCATTTTTATGACCCTCTTTTTTAAAGATTCGATCAAAATTTCTGGCCCATGTTTGGTAATCGACGCTTTTAGGTCTTGGTTTAGAACCTTTTCCGTTTTGACTCATTTCTAACTCTCCTGACTCTTATTGTAGAGCCACAGGCTCTTCCTCAAAGACATAAGACCAATACCCTTTTGGTGTATACTCTATTATAGAATTTTTCATTTTGTTGTCAGGTGGGCTATGTCTAAAATTTGTGGTATCTATTCAATTTTTAATAAACTTAATCGCAAAACTTATATTGGTTCTAGTTGTGATATAAAACGAAGATGGAGACATCATAGACAAAATTTAAATAAGGGAGTGCATCATTGTATTCATCTTCAAAGAGCATGGAATAAATATGGTGAAAATAACTTCGTTTTTACTGTTGAACAAATATGTAAAAGCAACGAATTAATTAATATTGAGCAATCCTATCTAGATAAAGCAAAAGCTGATTCAAAAAAATACTATAATTCAACATATCATGCTGGTGGTCAAGAACCAAAAACAGTAACAAAAAAACAAAAAGAAGATATAAAAAAATACTGGCTAAAAAATAACACTGCCGAAACTTTTATCTACGCTAAAAAGAAATATGGTTTTGGTATGCTCCTTATTCAGTATCTTTTAGTGGATATTAGAAAAGAAACAAAAAAGAGACCCGAACATACTCATCTAATAAATTCTAAAATTTATACATTTTATCATACTAGTGGAGATATTTTTATTGGTCGTCAATTTGATCTTAGAAAAAAATATAATGTTCCACATGGAAATTTATCATGTATGGTGAGTGGTAAGATTCATAGTTGTTGTGGTTGGTCTATCAATCCTCCAAACAATATGACCAATATCGACAATTCTCTTGATTCTGCAAAATATTCCAATACAAAGACCTCATAATGTAACAGGGAACATTTACGCGACCACAGTTAATACTCCAATGCCTTTCGATATTTTTGTAAATAGCCATGCCTTTTGGGCTTTTATTATATTTGAGATTCTCGCAACCATAAAGTCTGAGCAAGTGGACATCCAAACACACTACTCTACATTCATTAGGATTTTGCATTTCGCAACTGAATGAGATTTTTGCTGCTCCTAATCCGCGAATTTTGCTGATAATACTGTCTCTTTTCTTTACATGATATTTTTTAGTGGTAATAATGTAGTCCTTGGGATTGGCCCAAAACTTATCTTTAAAATCCCAAATATATTCTGTACGATTATTGTGAAGACCGACTCCACTATTTTTGATTTTTTCAAGAAGCGATGCTTTGTCATCAATCCATTCATTGAAATTTTTAACAGCATTGTAGCCTTTAACATTACTCTCCCACGTTGTATGGACGCTCATAAAACTGAATAGATAGCGACGAAAAATGTCATCATTATTCTGAGGACGAATACTTTCCCAATAGTCTTTGTAGGTAACAACCTTATCTCTTGGAAAGTTCTTAAAAAATTCGTCTGCCTTAGTTGTATCCATCACAACGGGTTTCTTTTCAACAACAGTATCCATATTTACTCCAATGATTGTTTCCAAAGCTGTCTCGATTGTACACTAGTGTTATCGGCTTGTCAAGGCTATAGCCTTTAATGTTTTCGCTCTATTCCTTAAAAAACCCAAGAGGTTCTTCTGCCGACCAATCTATATTGTTATCTATTAGTTCTTTTATTTCCGGTCTAGATATCTGATATTTTGGCTTATCCATAACTTCTGGCGGTTCGCCAACCCGGTTAAGAAAAAATCTGTGCTGTAATATATTTAAGTAATTTTTTTGATTCTTAATAAATGAATCGTAAGAAAATAATACATAGTTTGGTGCAATTATCGGCATAATCTCAAAAAGATACTTGTTCTTTTCTTTTCTTAATTCAAAAATATTCTTATATCTTCTAGGATTAGGCATAGTAGTGAAGTTCCTATCCTGCATAATCTCTTGACGATTACGGTCTTGAGAATACCATTCATTAGTTAGAAAAGTACTAAAATGCACAGTATTACAGCTAGGAACATGGTGTGGAACATTATAAAAAGCTTGCAACCATTGATAAGGATTTCTTACTATACCAATAAACAACACTGGATATTTTGCGTGATGTCTTATTACCTCTGGTCTAGTGAATCCAAACCAGTGTTTAAATCCATAAAAATATGTAATATCTAAACCAAAAGTCTGTTTAATACACTGTTCAAGAAAGTTGGTTCCAGAATGTCTCTCTCCGTATATGGTAAATCTTTCAATATATGAAGACGTTTGGTATAATTGTATCATTATAAAACTAAATAGGAGATATTAAAATAATACACTAATATTGATATCTGTTGGTGTATTAAAAATTAAAGATAAGTTGCAGTATCTTTAAATTACGACATTTCAGCCCGATATGTTATTCGACTGCAACCGATAGCATATCTGGGCTGTTTTTATATAAAAATCATGAAAACAAAAATATGCAGAATTTGTAAAAAAAGAAAACAAATAGTACATTTTCATATCAAAAACTCGAATAAAGATGGTAGAAATTCTCAGTGCAAAATATGCAAAAATAAATATTCTAAAAATTTACATCATAAAAATAAATCTATTATAAACGATAAGAAAAAAGAATATTATTTAATAAATAAGGAAAAAATTAAAATAAGACAACAGAATTATTATATTCAAAATAAAGTTTCTATCTTAGCAAGATGTAAAGAATATCAACAAAACAATAGACAAAAAATTAATAAATATCACAAAAATAGGAGAAAAAAAGATGAAAAATATAGAATTTTACATTCCTTGAGGGTTAGATTGAATTCTGCAACTAAAGGTTTGATGAGCGATTCTACAAAAGAATTAATAGGCTGTTCATTAGAACAACTTAAAATACATCTAGAAAATCGGTTTACTAAAGGAATGAATTGGCAAAATTATGGTAGAAATGGATGGCATATAGATCACATTAAACCATGTACAAGTTTTGATCTTACTGACCCAAAACAGCAACAAGAATGTTTTCATTATTCCAATCTACAACCATTATGGGCTAAAGATAATATCAGTAAAGGAAATAAAATATCATCTATCTAATTTTAGACAATTATTTATATCTACTCTAGCAAAATTAGGAGTCCCTTTGCCTGTCAAACCATTGTATAGAAACTCTATGGTTTTTCCCATCCAATCTTTTTTATTCTTTAGGAATTCTACACCCTGCTCATAAGATCCCTTAAGACTAGCGTCAAAAATTTTATCATTCCATTTAAGAGTAATCGTCTTGCCAGTATTACTCCAATTCCCGACTCCTTCTTTAATATCTAGTATCTCTGCTTCTTCAGAATCTTCAGGCTTAACTTTCAAGAGATTTTTGCTTCTTTTGTGTTCGTATCCCATATTAGAATATCTGAGCATAACACCCTCATGACCATTATCAATAAAACTAGAATAGTGTTTGTCTAGATCTGATTCAGAATTAATCGCGAAGTCTTTGACAGCCATAACATATTTATATGAGTTTACCACATTAATATCAATCCACTTCTTACGTTCCTTATAGCAACAATCTTTGCTAATTCCAAAATCATATCCATCATAAACATAGTATCTAACAAGTTTTTCGCTACGATCCAAATCATCTTGAGAAATGTTAACGGTACGGCGAATTAACTTACTAATTTCATTAAGTTGCTGACGAAGATCATTATTAAACAATTCTCCGTCCAAAACCGCATCGGGATACATTTTAAAAAAAGAAGCTAAAGATTTTTCGATATGAGGACAAGACAGATATTTTTCTCCCTTTCTTGTAAATAATCCGTTCTTAGTAGCAATACATCTCATCCCATTAAATTTACACTGGAGAATATAATCTCCATTAGATAAATCAATCTTGTCAGTATAATCTTTATACAATTTAGCAAGCATAGGCTCCACATAACTCATTGAGTCTACACTATCAATATCCGTAAAGTATCCAGTCTTTTTTTGTTTCTTATATTTTGCTTCAATTTCTTTAGTTGCCTGTTGCTTATCGCTAGTTTCATTCTTTTTGCCTTCGTTTTTTCCTTCGGCAATTGTCCACTCGCTGGTAACTTGTTCGCCATTTATTAATCCAGCCACAGTCCTATATCTAGAGCCATTTTGCTCCATTCTCCAAATACGAATATTTCCCAAGCTATCTCTAGAATACAGAGTGTCGTACTGTTTAATCATATAAATTAGTCTCCTGTGTTTGCCGGTATTGTACCATGCTTCAAAGCTATTGTCAAGTATCGTCTATCTGGTTTTGATTCTTTAATCCAATCACAACTAGTGCGATTTTTTATTTGCTTTTATCCATTTAATGAATTTAGATATTCTGGTATGACCAGATTCTTCATTATATTTAGATTCTGTTTTCTTTTTGGCTGTCATAACCAATGAATGTATTCCTGCTATTTTCTGATCTATGAATAATGGTCCCCCACTATCTCCACTAGCTATCAGAAATTCAAGTTGAGTGTAATCATCATGATGTCTATAACTTGGGCTACAAACCAATAAGTCTCTATCTATCTTGTCTATAGTATTAGATCCTGCTCTTTTCTTACCATCATATATTTTAGCTCCAATATTAAAATTACCAGTAAATCCATATCCAGATATAGAGCATATTTTACCAACCTCATTAGCGTCTTCATAAAGAGTTGGATAATATTCTAAACCAAATTTTTCATCTGAATGTCCTATAGCTATATCTGCATACCCTACAAAATCCTCTTTAAAATCTGGATGAGATAATATCTTGTTAATATTAAATTTTTTATTTTTGAGAGTGACTGTGCATTTTCTATAGTCATTAACAACATGAGCGGCTGTTAGAAAATTATAATCATCTAGTATAACAGCAGAGCCTTCATATAGAGTATTATCTTTATAAACACCATCTATTACAGCAACACACTCAAATTGAGAACCATATTCAACGTATTTTGAGTCTGGAGTATTTGGATCAATAGTCCCAGCATAGATGGTTGAGCAGAGAACAACTAGATAAATTATGGCTTGTATCATGATTAATCCTCTATATATGATACACTATTTTAGGATGCTCTGCGATTTTTGCTCATTATTAGATAATTTGCCGCTTTAATGATACCTTCTAAATTATCTCCAAGCTTTCCTAAACCTTCATTACATTTACTACATAACCATCCTCTAAACTTATCATTACTGTGATCATGATCCAATACCCATTTATGAGGAATTTTACCGCAAAGTTCACAAGTCTCTGGTTTTTCTGGGGCTTCTTTATGAAGCTGACTTCTTACTTTAGAATGTTTTTTTACGCACTTTCTGCACCTAGTATCTAACTTATCCTTATACATACAATGCTTAGGAAAACTCCCCTTATTTTTCCTTTTACCACAGTATGAGCATACCTTTCTCATTTGTGCTTCTTATTCTTAAGTTTTTTCTTAAGCTTTTTTAGGTACTTATCTTCTGCTAATTTTTCTGGATCTTTCTTTTCAAGCTTACTTACTTTTTTGAATAGTTTTTTCCAAAAGCTCATAATTCTCTTTCATATTAGTGGAGGCGGGCGATGCGACTCGCCGTCTTGTGATAATTTCAAATATACATTCTACAAGTTTATTTTATTCATAAGTTTTAAGAAAGACTAAAGAATAAACAACATTCATCTTTCCTTACCAACTAATCTTAGTCTAGAACCCGTTGGATATTCAAGAAGCAAAGGGATTTAACATCAAACTTTTGATCGCTACCCTTATCGCAATCGCAGTTTGTCGTTGCCCGTTTTATTAGGCAGCGAGGGCTAACTGATTTGTGCCAGTTAAAGCATTTGATCCGGTTTTAAAGTGGCCTCCAGATCAACCACTACTTGCTAGTATAATCTCCTTTATCCAATCGATACATTTCGCCCCCATATTTTGTATAATTTGGTTCGTTACTATCTTTATCTTTTTGTAATAGTTTTTCTATTTTTTGGTATAAACACTCTATATATAGTTTATATATTATTTTTTCTTGTTTTGCTATTTCTAGCTTATGATATTGAACACAGTTAAATCCGATAGAAATTAAGATAATACCTAGAAGCATAACGTAAAAAGGTGTGTGTCTTACTTTTTCAGACATGATTGTGCTGCTTTTCTAGGAAGTGTATCTCATTTTGATATTGTTCTATTTTAGCTACTATTTCAGCACACTGTTTACAGCAATCAGACAATAGATATTCTTTTAGATGAAATATATCATCCTTTATTTTTTCTATTTTTTCTTTTGGGTTTATCTGGTCGCTCATTCTTTTTCTCTTCTTTGGCCCAAAAAACCATTTCGTTAGAATCATTATCCCAAGCACATTCGACCAACCCCTTTGCTGCCAGTTTTGCTAACCCAACATTATAAATCCATGTAATAGCTTCACCAAAAATATCTTCGTTTGAATTCTCGTCTAGTAGTGGCCTATCATTTTCATCAAAACCAACACAATTACTATTAACCAAATTTATCATCTGATTAATACTAATATAGTCATCTAGATTTTCTTGATTGTTCTCTGAAATATAGTCTGCCGCCGCCTTACGCATATTTTCAGCGTATCCCAAAAGATCGGTAATAGCATAAACATTACTCATTTTACACCCATGATTCCAATAGTATATATTACACCTAATTTAGTCTTTAATCTTTTCTGTTAGCCTATTTATTGTTTCTTGCATACTATGGTCGCCGCGAGATAGCCATTTCTTATCCTCATAAAGAGCAGTGGTGATTTGAGGTATCCAAAACTGATATGCCATATCGAATTCTTCTGGAAAATAATATCTTAGTATATGCTCTATATCTGATAAGTTTTCAACAATACTATCCCTAAGATTGAGAAGTCTTGTTAGCTGTTCTTTTTGTTCTTTATTTAGACTCATTGAGTTTGTCCTTGGATTTCAGCTTAACAAGTTTATGAGCCGTTTTCCAAACCCCAGTTTCCTTGTTTTGAATATCTCCACCCATATAAATATGGCAGAACCCCTGATGCTTGTCAAGACCCCAAGCAAGAATACCGTTCTCGTCAAGTCCCTCAACAACAAAACGACCCCTATATCCCATAGGGACAAATTCTCCCTTGCTCACAAAGTACGGACCTCCCCTAACCTTAACTCTATCACCCTTTGATAATTCTCTCCAATTCACATTATGAATAATCTTTGTATTCTTTGCTTCCTTGCTCTTAGGCTTGAAGATAAAAACATGGTTGCACTTAGGGCAACAATGGGCTCTAGGCCCCGTACCTTGTCCACACTCAGGACAAATTTTTCGACCTCTCATAATTTTTTGGTGTATCCTGTTATTAGTGTAATCGTACCAACTCAACTCAAGTATACTGCAATTATCGTCATTGTCAAGTAAAATCTTTAGAAGGTCTAGCGGAAAAGGAAATAAATTATGGCTATTTTAACTAAACAATTTTTATTGAAAGAATATCAAGAACTTGGCAAGTCTCTTAGAGAAATCAGTAAAGAAACAGGCATAAGAAGCCAAACTATTGGACATGCACTAAATAAATTCAATATTCCTAAAAGAACTTGCGGAACACGAAAAGGTAAACCAAATAAAAATATTATGATTTTAAAAGATGATATTATCATAGGATATAGATATGGTATGCTAGTAGTCAAAGACAGAGTAAAAGGGGGTCTATTGTGCGTTTGTGATTGTGGAAAAGAAAAAGTTTTAAAAAGTTCTAGAATACGACTTAAACAAGTAAAATCATGCGGGTGTTTACACAAAAAATGTAGAGAGAAACATCATTTTTTTAAAGGGTATAAAGAAATATCTCAAAGTGCATTTAATAAAATTAGACAAAAAGCGGTTGATAGAAAGTTAGACTTTAAAATTAATATTCGTGAATTATATGATTTATTTATTTGTCAAAACAGATTATGTGCAATAAGTGGAGTGCCAATAAAATTTAAAGCCAATTATAAAGACGAACAAACAGCATCATTAGATAGAATAGATAGTAAAAAAGCATATACTCTAGATAATGTACAGTGGGTTCATAAAACAGTTAATCAAATGAAATGGACATTAGCTTCTAAAGAATTTATTGAATGGTGTAAAACTATAGCCCAAAACAATAAATCATAAGCCCTGTTTCTTTTTTATCTCTGGACCCGTATAGTCAGACTCTTGCATAATCTGAAGTTTACCATTGTTGTAATGACAAAAATAACTAGCACTGATCCGTTTCTTAATCAGATTATCTTCTTCAATTTCTATATAAACATTAATTCTATAACGATTTTCCCATAGATTAATAACTTTAGTGAATAAATGATTTTTAGGCTTTTCTACCCGTTTAAACAAAAGGCTTTCAATTTCTAAATCCATTTAGTTCTTTTCCTTACTATGATTAAACATAAATACTAAACCCTCGTCATTGTTGTGAAGATAATAAGTGTCGCAATCAAAAGTCTCACCCGTAGCATTATCAAATACTTTTACTTCCTTGCTCCAATCAAACGTGCCAACAGCATTTACATTGTTTGCACGATCATTTAGGAACTTATAAAGATCAAGCCAAGTCATTTAAATCTTCTCTCTATAAAGAATAATATATCCTAAAGCACCAACGCTAGCAAAAGAATTAGTAGAAACAATATCAATATTAGAATTTTGAGATAGCCATGTATTGATATCTTTTTCTAAGGCTTTCGTATTAGGACTATAAAACATTTTAGCTTTCATAATAATTTTATCTGCAAAAAATGGTTTTCTGTATCCAGTCGGTGTATGGTAATTATACCGTGTACTATCGGAAAGTCAAGGAAACATATGAAAACATGCGTTAAATGTAAAATTGAAAAAGATTTAAACGATTTTAGTAATAATAAGGCTAAAAAAGATGGTAAGTGTGTTTATTGTCGTAGTTGTTATGCTATTGTAAATAAACAATGGAGACAGAAGAATCCAGAAAAATATAAAAAAATTCATGATCGTTGGGAAAAGAATAATATAGATGCTGTTAGAAAAAATAGATTAAGATCATATTACAGACATAAAGAAAAAATGAATACATACTCTAGAGAGTATAAAAAGAAAAATAAAGACATATTAAAAATTAAAAGTCGTCATTATGTTAAGAAAAAATATTACGAAGATATAAATTTTAGATTAAGTGTAATATTGCGTGGTAGATTATGGAAAGCAATCACGCGAGACAGCAAACAATCTAGTGCATTAACTTTACTTGGTTGTACTATAGATCAATTGAAAATTCATTTAGAAAAACAATTTACTAAAGGTATGAATTGGAAAAACTATGGAGAGTGGCATATTGATCATATTAAACCGTGTTGTAGTTTTGATCTTACTGATTTAGAACAACAAAAAATCTGTTTTCATTATAGTAATTTACAGCCATTGTGGGCAAAAGATAATATAAGAAAAAACGGCAAAACTATCTAGCACGACGATTCACTCTTTCACATCTTCTAATCTTCTCTTTATTGTTTGCGGGAATCATTACTAATTCTGGTGCTGTCTTATGACTATATGATAAAAAACCCACTGCACGATTCTCTACACTACATTCCTTGCATATAATCTTACGGCCAGTTTCCATCAAAAATTCATAACGGTCAACACCAACACAATTTTTGCAATAAATACAATTCATCAGATTCCTCCGTAGTGCGGGTTATACCAGAGCAACAGCATTTGTCAAAGAATCAACAAAAATAGAGTTTTCATATCCATCAGTAAAAGATCCATCATCTTTACTATAATAGATATTATCTAATCCAACAGCCTTTAAAAGTTTGTCACAATTCTCACAAGGCTTACTTCCTAAAATGAGTCCTCTTCTATTAATCCGCATAACAACAATCGACCAATTAGAATCAATGGTATTATAGCGATCCAGAAGTTTAGAAATAAGACGACTTTCTGAGTGATAATATGGAAACTCCTTATATTTAGGCAAATTAAAATCTTCACCTATCCTATAAGCACCAGCATGGGTTTTAACTGGATTGTTTTGTGTGAAGCAAATTATTTTGTTTCCATTAAAAGCAGCGGCATAATGATAAACTCTAATAGCACGACAAGGATTCCAATTACGGTATGCTTTTCTAATAGTTGTATTAATGATCTTGTTAAGATTTGCCATTTGGTGTAATATAATTAAGGGTATGTGAGAGATATCCAATTTACAATATAATAATCAGAAAACGCTCTTTCTGCAATTACTCTCACTAATTGTGGTTTGGGCGTTTTTTGTTAGGTGTTACGATGAATTTTACCAAAACCTGCAAGACTTGTCAAATAGAGTACCCTGCTACAACAGAATTTTTTCATAAATGTTCTAGTCGAAGTAAATATGGAGTTAAAGCAGTTTGTAAAAAATGTGCTAATACTAAAAATCTTAAAAGATATTATCAGAATAGAGAGCATAATTTAGTAAAACAAAAAGAGTGGCACACTAAAAACAGAACAAAAAGGACTCAACAATTGAGAGAATATAGTTATGCTAATAGACACAATCGTAATGAATATTTAAAAAGAAAAAAGAAAGAAGATAAACAATTTCATATTAGAAAAAATATTAGAGACAGAATGAGGGCCGCAATGAATGGTAGAAGTAAAAGTAAACATACTATGGAACTGCTTGGGTGTTCTATTGCGGAACTTAAAATTCATTTAGAAACTCAATTTACAGATGGTATGAGTTGGGATAATTATGGGAAAAAAGGATGGCATATCGACCACATACTTCCTTGTGCTAGTTTTGATTTAACTGATCCAGAACAACAAAAAATTTGTTTTCATTATACTAATTTACAGCCGTTGTGGGCGCAGGATAATTATAAAAAAAGAGACAAAATTCTATAATAGATATATTAATCGTTTTTTGAATTATTTTCATTGTGTTTTTTCAGATCTTCCAAAAAATTTTTATCTGGCAGAGTATCGTTATCAAACTCCATTGTATCATACATTCTGTATCGGTCAACTAGCGGGGGCATCTTTATTTTTTTTGGCTCCGGTTTATTTTTGAAATCTTCCATAATTCTTTTCCTTTATTTAGAAGCAAGCATATATAGGCCAACATTAGCAAATGCGTAACCAGTATAAGCTATGCCTAGTCCTATATTGCCTTTCATGTATTGCTCAAAAGCTACCCATGAATATACGCAACCAGTAAGAGCAATCAACCACCCACTCATATTTTTATCAGTTTTTCTCTATAGGAATATAGCGAACACCGTCCTCCGTAGTTTGTTCCTTTCCAATAGTAATCTTCTTATCTTCTTTCAGCAAGTTAATAATTGCTTGGGTATTGACATTATCACTGATCGAAATAGAACCGATTTGAGCCATAATTTATATTCCTATTAAATTTTTAGTAAACAATTCTGGATAAAGATTTTGATAGTTTTTTATAGCTAAACATTTGGCCTTAATTTCAAAATCAAGGTCGAATTCTAGTCCGTAAGTATTGATAGGTTCTACTGCATACTCTGCGTGTTTGCGTGGATTATTACCCTGTGCAGATTCAGAATAATGATACAAAGGGCGGGTTTGCCAAGTATCATAGCACATATTAATAGCTTCACGTTCTGTCAAACCATTTGGATGGCATTTATGATGAAGGTAGTCGAAACAAATAGGTATGCGAGTGATCGGATGAAAAATCTCTACAAGTTCTTTAACGCTCCAACAATTAAGTTTATCATCACATTCTATTGTTATACGTTTTTGACAATTTTCATCTAATTTTTTGAAATTATTATAAAACCTGTATGCTATTTCTTCTCTAGTACCATTATTGTTATGAATATGAAAATTGAGAGGAGAATTAGTATCTGCTGGTAAACCAATTCTATCAAAAAAACTACTATAAAAATTCAGTTCTGTAATAGTTTTTTCAACCACCCTATCGGATAAACTGGCTAAACTATTGTGTGTATCGTGACTGGGAAAC
>OGVP01000068.1_pt1 | contig 14500 bp, 18 predicted proteins | sample 1575791 | NCBI WGS metagenome assembly OGVP01 (sample SAMN07581537, study PRJEB24739) | freshwater metagenome
GTTTCCCAGTCACGATAGATTTTTGATTTGAAATTTCACCAAACATGTATGTGCCAAATACAATCAATACAATTGAGATAAATTGAATTGGCATTTTATACACAACAGGTATAAAATTAAAAAAATATGTAATGATAAATCCAATTATTCCTGAAATTAAAATTACATTAAATATCCAAGTTGGTAGCCATTCCAACATATACACTTTTACTCTTTTTTAACAAATAATTTTTGAATTTTTTCTTGAATTATCTTTGCCCAAAATGGTTGAGGAAAATTCCAACCAATAAAAGCACCGACTGCAATCCATAATAGTGTGTCGAACATGTTGCCTCCCTTATACGCTTAGTTTTTGATTACTTGTCATGAAGTTTTTCTTTCTCATAACAGTCTTTGCAACTAAATCTAATTCTTCACTATCTCTATCCCACTTTAACACAAACGGCATATTAACATTTGATGCCATGTCTGCAATGACTGCTTCAGCATCAGGTCCTAACTTAAGAATCTTTTTGCCATGCTTCTCATATGTCTTGCGAAATAGTGCAGTTAATTCGTCTGCGGTAATTTGTCCTACATTTCTTGCATCGTTTACTCTATCTAAAAAATGACGAGTAAAAGATATGTCAATGCCTACTGTTTTAAAAAGTTTGTCGGCATATGATTCGATGGTTTTTAAATCTTGCTGAGTTATCTCTTCATTGATTGGCTCATATGATTCAGTAAACATACCACTACGCCCATAACGCAAGAACATCATTGCACCAGTCAGTTCGTCTTGAAGTATGATAGGTTTTTTTGGATACTTTCTCCCATATTCACGAATTGCATTTCCAACTTCATCGCTACCCACATACTTTTCATATTTCAAATACTTTTTCTTACCAAGTCTAGCATTCATATAACGCTTAGTGTCAACAACAAACACATCGCTATTTGCAAATCTACGCATCATAATTTTTTTAGGCATAGGCGGATCTCCAGTGAGCCCCGCTACACTATCTGAACTTACAGAATTTGTAGGTGCATCTTCAGTAAGATATTCTTTGCTTTGCGTGAATTTTTTCCAATTTTCAATTAAATTTTCTTCAGTTAAATTTTTATTTTCTTTAATCAAAAAAAGTGCTGCAGCATATGATGCAAGTCGAGTCTTGCCAGCAGGCAGTGTAGCAAGTAATTTTTTTAACTTAATCATTAAAATATCAAATAAAGTTAATGATTCCATTTCTTCGCGAGTTCTTCTTTCACTCGATTTTTTTAAAATGTTTCCTTCATCATCAATTACGCCAAGTTTGTATGCACTCCAATCTGTAAATGGTTGTGTCAACCTACGCAAAATTCGATATACAACATATAAGTCTACTAAGTTTGCCATACTTTTCTCTGTATTTCATTTAGAAGATTTTGATTGTATTCGACTTCTTTTGTATAATTTAAGAAAACAAAAAAACTATTTAAAATTTGATGATTTTCTTTTTCTACTTTAAACCATAACATATTTATGGTTGCTTCTACTCCAAAAACATTTGAAAGAAAAATGATGTGATTCAATATTAATCTTTCTCTCAATTCATTTTTATCAACATATTTGTTAATTAATCTCTTGATGTATTTAATTTTATTTAAGTCTTCAAGATATTCAAGCACCGATATGCAATTTGGATTACTGTAATTGTTTATCGCATATTCGTCGAATTCATCATCGTTGCAAATCATATCAGAAACCAGATAAAGTGGACCTCAAAATTGAATTTGCACCGGTTGATCCAACTGCAACATACAAGTAATTAGAGTCCCAACCAATTTCGCCAGTAGCCCAACCTTCTGCGGCAGCATTGGATGAAGAAACAGAACTAATGCCTCTAATTCGAATTCTGCTGTCATTTACATCAAATGCAACTGTTGGTGCATTTGTTTTAACGCCAATGCGATTATTTAATGCATCTACAAAAAACATATTGATTTGTGTATCAGACTCAATTCGTGTATTGCTTGCAAATCCGTCTTCGTTAATTATAACTCCTGCAGTAAATGTGGAACCTGCGGGTGCAGTGAAAGTAATAGTGTTGCCACCAATTTTTGTTGTGCCGCTTGATGCAGAGGTATTTGCAGTAATATTAATGCTGCTGAACACTGTTTGTGCAGTCTCACCAAACACATCGCCCACTTCAACTTTCTTTGAAACTGGCGTTCCAGATGGATCATCAACAATTAAAAACAAATCTGTATTTGCAACTGAAGTAAGTGCGGTTAACTGCGTAACTTTTTTATCTGCCATTTTTTTCCCCTATTTTATAAACCGCATTGAAAAGTATTACTTATGGTTGTACTGTGCCAACAACAGTCAATGTTGCGTTAGCGGATACTGTATTTGCAGTAACACCTGTGGCACTAATCTGAACACGATATAGGTATCCATTAAGCCCTGCAGTATTTGCAATGTTAAGTGTTGCAGCACTTGTATTGGTGTATACACCAGTATTTGTCAAGTCAGCGAATGCCACATTGGCGTTCGCGGCTTCTTGCCAACGATAAACAAGTATTGCAGATGTTGGATCAACAGTTGCAACAACAGTAAATGAAGTTGCGCCGTTTGCAACTTCCACATTCGCAGTTACACTAGATGGTTGTGTAACAAGTGTAACGATTGCATCAGGATAAACTGCATCTTCAGCATCACCAGAAATGCTAGACATTGCAACCAATATTTCACGCTTGTCGCGAGTGTTACCATGCATGTCAGTGTATGTTTTGCGTAAAATCCAACCGGCATCTTTGTCATTTACCGTTGCTTCAGTAGTATCGACACCAAATGCATTGCGACCATCTTCATAGCGTAGATACTTTGGCGTGTCTTGCCCAGTGATTGTTGCGCCGGTTTGATTTGCCCCAGAAAATGCTGGATCAATTGTCAAATAGGTATCGTTTGCAATTTCTATAATTTTATATTTTGTATTTGCAATTGTAATCATATCGCCAATTTCTAAATTAGCAGTAAACACGGTGCTAGTGCCTACGACAGTAGTGTTTGCAACAGTATTGCTCACATTGACTGTGCCTGTAATTGCGAATGAATCTCTTTTTCCCCATAGTGCCATGGTTTTTCTCCTTTTAATATCCTAATTTTCTGAGTTCAGAAATTGTTTTCATTGTATTTATATGACGAATGCCTATACCACCATTGTTAACCCATTGGTCAATGTTTTTTACATAATCGTCAATCAATAAATTTGGTTTACCATCAACCGTGACTGCATAATTTTGTTTTTGTTCTCTGGGAACAAGATAAATTCCTTTGACATTGCCTAAATGTTTTCGAATCCATTCTAATTTTTCAGATTTACAAGTTGGCATTCTTTTAGAAGGCGTAGAAAGAATTATAGGAGCATAAGGTTTAATAAATTTCCAAAGCATCAAGCCATCGGGCATGGGTTTTAGATTTGCCCAAAATTTGGGAACACGCTTTAATGCTTCCCACTTTTCCTCTTTATTTGCATCTATAAAATTTGGCAAACCTTGCATTTGCAACTCTTGATTTGCTCCTTCTATAAAATTAACAAGCACTTGATCCATATCACAATAAATTTCGGGTAACATATTACTTAATGTTAACTTCTGGATCAATATTTACAATTTCCTGTTTACCGCTTAATTTTTGACCTTTTTTAAATTCATCAGATTCATTTTTATATTTTTTTATTGCGGTTAAAACCTTTTCAAATTTAATCTTTCTTTTATCAACTTCCTCTTTGTACATATTTAATTCATAACGCTTGTTATCAAGATTTGCAACTTGAACTTGAATTGCGTTCTTACCATCTTTGCCCATCAAACGATATGAATTTGTTTTGCCTGAAGATGGTCGCTTTGGGCCCATTGCAACTTTACGATCAATTTCTTCTGGATCAACTTCAATGCCGTACTTTTTCTTTGCAAAGTCATATGCATGTGCCATTGCTGAAGAAAAATCTTTGTGATATAGGTTGTAGCCTGTGCTAGCCTTACCTTCTTCAAGTTCAATCTCTTCTTTGGTAACATTCTTCATAAAACCTTGTACAATTCTATCACCAAATTTTTCTTTACCAACATTTACATGTACAGTATCACCTTCAATTTTATGTACAGTTCCTCTCATACCAGAACCACCCTTTTGTTTGAGACCCAAATGAACTTTGTCACCAACTTTGACTGACTCTTCTACGCTTTCATTCTTTGCTGCTGGTCTTTTATTCTCTTCGTACCAATTCATCAACCATTTAGCAGCATCTTCTGCTTTAGCGAATTCTTGTTTAACGACAACTGATCCATGTGCTGCTAAGAATTTGCCATTTTCATGTTTGAGAATTGTCAAATCATATTTTGGTTCATCTTTAGCGCCCATTGTTACAGTATAAACTGCATCATAAGGTTTCATGTTATACTTATTGAAATCCATTTTTGTTTGTGCATCAGCCTTTTTAAACTTAGAAAGCATACCTTCAGTTAACTCAAACTCTTCATTCTTCATGCGATTGACACGATTTCTTGCAAGCCCAGAAACAAACTTGATTTCCGCATCGGCAAGAGTCTGCAAGTCTTTCTTGTTCATCTTATCAAGCATAGCAATCAACTTCTTATAGTTGTCGCTTGATGGATCGATGCCACTAATCTTGCCATATTTTTCTTTCAACTTAGCAATCATTGCAGGAGTAAATGATTCATTTTGTTTCTTCTTGTTTTCTGCATCTATTTTTGCTTGCGCTGCTGCTCTTGCTTGAGCCATGATTTCTTGCCCTCTTTTTCGAGATGCTTCTGATCTTTCTCTTTCTCTTTCATAAGCCCTTTGTAACTTAACTTGAGCAGAAACTCTTTTTCCTTCATCTAAATCATCTTCATTTTCGCCTTGATGCATAGAATCTAATTGATTAAAGAATTCTTTCTTTTCATTAGGAGATAACTGAGACAATGAAGTAATACCTTTCTTTTTCATTAATTCTTTTACTTTCATTTGATACTCTGCTTCTTCTTGTCTGATTTTTTTCACCGCTTCAATAAGCGAGTTAGATATACCAAATTTTTTGTATAAGTCTTTCATTATTGTTCTTCCTCTTTAATTTCTAAAATTAGATTTCCGTTACCTTTTATAATTCTGTGATATTGCATAGCACGAATGTAATAAACTTTATTTTTTTCCAAATTTATTGGAAGTTCATTGTCCATTTGTAATTTCCAATTATTCGATTCTATTACCTTAACACAGCGATTTTTTTGATCGCGATGCCACACAAGTTCATTTTCATCTACAGATTCAAAAAATGTTCTTGTTTTAATACCTGTAGATAAAACTTCTTGATAAGGATATTTACTTTCAAGTATTTTCATGAATATACTCTACACTATTTATAAAAAATAAATTTACCAAAAAAATTGCCCGCCTCCAGAAAGCCCTAACTGTTTTGCATAGTATGGTGTTCGACACGCCCAATACGCTGCTGTTGTTTTATCGTTTTGCATATCACATTGGTGTCGTGCAGCAAATGATTTTCTTGCTTGTGGATCATTTAATTTAACCGTTAATCCTGTGGTATCGCCCCATGTGACTTTCTTGATACCGCCATCTGGTTTACGAACATAAACATAAAACTTTTTTGGCCCGCCGCGCTTTGGTTTATTCAATGGTGGATTTTTTTCGTCTTCTTCCTTTAGATGTGCTTTGCTTGAAGGCTTTTTTGCTGAAACAACATACTTGCCTTTAGGATCATCTTTTCTATAAATTTCAAGCCATTTATCCTTCGTTTCTGGAGTCACATCGCGTTCAATTTTCCACAAACCAGTCACAGGATTATATTTCCAAATGTTAAGCCTCTCTTCCATAATCATTGGGCAATCAAGTGGAACAGGTTGCCCTTCTTCGGTAAATGCAAACTTACCAATTTCTGTTTCTTCAATTAAAGACTTGTCTAAGCCCTGTAATTCTAATTTACCTTCGCTAGCAAGTTTTCTTGCTTCACGAAAAAGTTCAAAATAATTTTCTGATCCCACACGATATACATTTTCTGTAAAAGGCACTTTGTTGTCAAGATGCCAGTCAATTGCTTCACGAATTGTTTTTTTGTCACTCTTTGTTTGAATTACAGAGTTTACAGAGTTCGCAGAATGTTTTGCAACAACAATGTTCACATTTTGCCCTGGAGTCGATGCTGAATATGATTTTCTTAATTCATCGGTTCCATATTCTAAGGCTTCAATAAAATTTACGAATTCTTCATTTTTTTTTTTTTTTATCGTTAACTTGCACTGCTAAATCACGATCTGCGCCGCCCCAAGTTCCTTTACCTTTTGTAATGAACGAGTTTACTCGCGCAAATGCCCATTGTTGTGGAGTTGTTCCTGGGCGATGCCCTCCTTGCCAAGCAGCCATACCACGATCATATACTTTTTTTAGAATGCCGTATGAAATACCAGACTTTTCTGCTTTATTTTTAAGCCCTTCGATTTCTTCGTTTATAGCACTATAAATTTCACGAAGTTCTTTACTCATTTCTTCTTTAGGTATCTCTGACAATGCTTCATAAACATCAATGTCGCTTAACTGAAATTCTGGTTCTTCTTCATAATCAGATTCAAAATCTTCATCGTCGTCTTCATTTTCATCATAATCGTAGAAATCTTCAAACTCAAGATAATCTGTTACAGATTCAATGTAATCAACTGCCTTTGTAATTTTAGAAAGAACCCATGCTTCGGGCTCTTCTTTCATGTCTGAAAGAATGTTCAGTAGATGTTCTGCATCTTGCATTAAATTTGCAATTTCGATTTGAGCCATTTCAAGCCCATCAAGTTCTTCATAATCGTCATACTCATCTTTTTCTAAAATTTGAATTACAGATTCATTTAATTGTTTATTTAAAAACTTTTTATCATTTATATTTTGAATGAGTTCTTCGTATTGTTCTTTTTTAAGAGATGTCTTTGCAAGATTAAACAATTGATCTTGACTGGTAACTATATCAAGCAAAGTAGACAATAAACTTTGTGTTGCTTGTCTTTCGTTGTTTGTTAAAGTTTCGCCCGATTCAATTTTTTGAACTGCTTTTTTAATTGTCGATAACATTGTTTTGTCTGCAAGCCCAAGACGAAACAACTGATCCATACGAGAAAGTTCTTTTTTACCAATTTCTTCTCCAAACATTTGCTTAAATTTTAAAGTATGTTTAGATTGAGGCATGCCTTTCTCTCTTGCCTCTTTATCTCCTGGTGCGTCTGCATATGCTGACACATCTGAGTCAGACTTTGGGCCCATGAGTTTAAAGTGTGCATCTCGCCGTTCTTTTGTTTCTTTGTCTAAACCTTTATAATATTTTGCAGGTTGAGTTCCTTCTTCGTCGCCAACATGCCTATCTTGTGGCAGGCGCGATTTTTCAAAAAGAGTTGAAAATTTTGCATTCAGTGATTCCTTTTGTACCATTCTTTGTCTGCGTTGAACTTCTCTACGCTTCACTTGAGGCACTAAACGCGAACCAATTTTACCAACTACACCTTTCATTGCTTCAATTTTTTTATCGATTGACATTTTCTGTGCTGGCGATAGAGTTTGATATGCTCTGCCTCCACCAATTCTGCGCTTCAAAAATGTAACGGCTTGTCTTCTTGCTCTCTTTTTGAGAGTAGATTGACTAGCAAAACGAGTTTTAGCGCGTTCTCGCGCTCTTATCAATTTTGCTCTAAGGCGTTTTACTTGCATTGCGCGTTTACGACGCCCTTGCATTGTCAGTGCTTCATCCATTTCTAACTCCTCTTTTAGTTCGCCAATATACTTATCAAGTAAGGTTTTAACTTTTTCTAGATTGCTTGCATTTGGATATAAATCGTTTACAATTTTTTTTCTTTTAGTATGATTTGCTTCAGCATACATCTTACGAATTTGACTACCTGAAAATACTTCTTGCCCAGCAACAGAAAAATCTTTTTTCTTTGTAACGAAAATATAACCATGCCCTGTTTTAGGATCAAATGGCTTGCAATCTTTTAAATTCTTGAACGGCTGATAATATGCTGCCGAACCATCTTTTTTTGTGTATTTGACTGGATCGCGTTCACTTCGCACAAGAATTAAAATGTCTTTTTCAGGATCGTACTTGCGTAAAATCTCATCCGGATTTACAGGTTGTTTTACCTGAACGAAATCGTCCTTAACGCCTGCTTGTTGTGCTAAGAATTTTTTGTCTGAAAAAGGAATTGGTCTCACTTTTGTATCATTGCTTGATGCAACATAAAAGTCAGCAGATGGAAAAGCGCGTTTGGCTTCTTCATAACTACTCATATGCCCTTGATGAAAGGGCTGAAATCCGCCACCATAAACAACTATAACTTTTTTCATTCTTTGGAGTTTTCCTTAGACTTATCCCTTACAGGTTTGCCGTAGCCTAACTGCGTTATGCCTTATTTATACAAATTAAGGTTTCAAATCGATTCTAAATGCCAATCCTGTGATACCACTTCTAGATTTGCCGCGAACATCGAATTTTACCTTATTCATTATACTTTCTACATATTTTCTGTCAACAATGTAAAATCCTTTCGGACTAATGATACTATCTGCAACTGCACCTCTGTATTGCGCTAAAGATATCTCTCCAGTCATTGCTTCATGCAATAGTGCGATTGCGTACTCTTTATCCAAATTAATGTACTTTAACAGAGACTCCATTAGAAGTTCTTTGTTTTCTTTCATCCAGTATTCGTAACTTTTATCTTTAATAATTTTGCCACCTTTGATAAACTCATTGATGACTTTATCTGAAGCCTCTTCCAGAATTCGTTTCTTGTTTGATTCTGATAAAAGCCTTGTTGGCATTGTTCTTAGTTCTTTAATGATAGAAGTTAACATTTTACTCTTTTGTGCGCCAGGAACTTTTTTTGCGGCTGATTCAAATAGTTCTGCGGTTGATGATCCTTGTCCTGATGCAAGTTGTACTCCGCCTGCCATTTTGACTGAAACTGCGTATACCTTTGTTCCTATCTTTAACACCAGATCGGTTTTGGGTTCTGGTTTTGCGTATATTGCAAGCCCAAAAGGATTCGTTGCATCATCAGAATGCCATGCTTCAACTTTTTTATTAGCGGAAAACTTGTAGATATGATCGACACACTTATCGGCTTGATCTAAAATAGTAGCCGAATAAGTACGGGTATACTTCTTGATCTTGTTGTTCTTGATTTGAATTTTTTCAACGATTGCCCATTCTAAATCTACGCCCTCTGAAGCCGCCATATTATTTCCTTTTTTTTATTATTATTGCCATAACTTTTTGTTTCTTTGATTATATATAAAGGTGTTGCCTTTCAATGTCTACCTTTGCCAACCTTTAATGATATCTGGTGAAAAGTTAGCATAACTGAATCTTAATCTGTCAACCAGTTTGACTGCATTTCCAGATAGTTTATCAATTGCAAGGAATTCTTTAAATCTGAGCATAAAAAAAGCCTATCGTTATGATAGGCTTATTTATCATTTTCAAGTATATTATCGACGCATCGATGCTTGATCTCGGGCCTCTTCTTTTGAAAAGATAGGTACTGCGTTAGATTTGTGTAAAGTACCAATACCTAATAACTTGTCACCAGTATAAACTTTCTTTTCTGCTTTAGAAGTATTACCTACAAAAGAATTTAATGATGGATATTCAGGTGTTTCTCTACGATAACAATTTTGTTTGAATTGATAAGAAACAAAAGTTTCTTTTTGTTTTTTATTGGAGACAATGCCTTGTGATTTTAACCAAGCATCATACTCTGCTTTTACTTTTTGCCAACCAGGGGGTTTCTTTTTTTTCGATTTACGAATAGATGTGTATATAATCATTTTTTATCCATGACTATCGTTTTTGCCTAATACAACAACTCCTCCAGAATTATCTTTTACAATAATAAATTTCAAGACATCAATACCATTTGCAGTACCTCCTGGTGCAGTATTTCCTGCCCACATAAATGTATTTGGTGTATTTCCGTCGCAAGTAACAGTATTTGCAACATAAGGAGTAGCACCTTGTTCAATTGCTAGACGCACTTCAGTTGCGACATTATTGTTTGCTGAAACTCCTACAAAATTTGCAGTAATATTTGCGCTTAGATTTGTCTGATAGAAAAACTTACCATTTGTTAAATTATAATGAATGGTTGCACTTGGTGTGCTGTTTCTTGTTACTACATCATAAGATGTCTTAAATGTTGTATTTGAAACTGTTGCATTGTTTGCAGTATTCCAAGCAGAATTTGCGACAGTTAAAATGTTGTTTGTAGTATTTGATGTGATGGTATCAATAACGATATCTGCATTGCCATTTTCAAGATTGTTTACCTTGAGAATAACTTCATTGATTGTTGTTCTCCATTGATTAAATGTATTTGATAATTCTAAATTTGCAGTCGGCATTTGATACCTCTATCGATAGAAGATTGTATCTATTATTTATGCAATTTAAGTCTTTATACTTTAAATCCTTCAAATTTTGTTTGCCTGTCTCTTTTACCAAAATTTGATTTATCGAAAAGTGGTTTGTCTTCCTCTTGTGATTGCCCACTATCGTGAAAATGATTCTGCGCAGATTGTTCACAATCATATAATTTCATTTTTGCTTTATCAACGCCAATTACAAATCGTTTGTTTGTATCTGGATTACTGTAACGATTTTTTAATTGTTTTACAAGTATTTGATTTAATTTAGTTAACTCTTCAGTCGCAATTAGCGCAATCATAAAATCTGCAGTTGCAGGTAAACCAAACGATTCAGAAGTGTCAGTAATTTCAACATCGGAGTTAGAAAATCCGCCGCGAGTTGTTTGAGTTGCTGAAATTAAAGGCACTTTATACTCAACTGCAAGCCCTCGCAACTCTTCTGCAATTGCTTTAATGTAAGAGTATGAATTGACATTGCCACCTTGACGCATTCTAGCAGAAGCACAAATATTTAAGTAATCAATGTAAATAATGTCGGGCACAAATTGTCTTTTTAATTTCAATTCATTGAGCAAATGTTTAAAATGGCTTACATTTGCACTTGCAGTTGGATATTCTTTAATGATTAGACGGCCTAAAGTTTTTTCTTTAAATCTTTGTATTTTCTTTATGTAAGAATCTTTAGGCAAAGAAATCAGTTTATCAATGTCAATGTTAAGAAGATTTGCATCAATGCGTTCTGCAATTCTTTCTTCAGCCATTTCAAGTGTGATGTACAGCACATTTTTACCTAAAGATAAATTTGATGCTGCACAATGACACATGAACAATGATTTTCCAACACCAGTTCCTGCTAAAATAATGTTTAGTGTTTTTTCTGGAAGCCCATTTTTAGTAATTTTATTAAGATAATCAATGTCAAAAGGTATACGCTTTTCAATACGATGATAAAATTCATAACGATTTTCTGCATCATCAATGAAATCATGCCCAATGTGATTGTCAAAAGAAACAGCAAGTGCATCAGATAATATTGTAGGAATTGCGCCTTTGTCGTATTTGCTCTTTCCACTGTGATCTAGAATCTGAATTGATTCCATAATCGCATTGTAGATTGCTTTTTCTTGACAAAACTTTTCTGTCTGATCTACAAGCCATGCGGTATCTTTTTTGTCGAACTCAGAAGCATTGAGTTCTGCAAGTAAATTAAGAATTTTTTTATGTTGATCAGCAGTTAAATTTGTACGCCGATCAATTTCAATTATAATTGCTTCTTGTGTTGGTAGATAATTATATTTGATTACATAATTTTGAATTTCTTCAAATATTGTTTTTTCCGAATGATCGGAGAAATAATCACTCAAAAGAAACGGAAGAATCTTTCGAGTGTATTCCTCGTCATTCAGTAGGTGCTTCAGTATTTTCTTTTCTATGCTCATCATTATATTGTTTCTGCCTCTCGGCTTCAATTAAACTGTACTCTAAAAGAGAATTCATAATTTGCCCTAAAACTTCTTCAAAGTTTTCATTGCCTTCAAGTAAGGGATCACTATGCACCGTATAATCAAATGAAATTGATGCAGTATTTTTCTCTTCGTTTTCTTCAACTTTGATTGCGCCAAAGGTAAATTCTGTATCTTTATAATTGCCAGTCAGAATTTGAATGCTTGCCAAATCATGTTCTTTCTTGTATGTGTAAAGTTTATTTGTAATTACAAAATCAATGCCATATTTCATGTTTCTTCCTCAGATTCTTCAATCGAACAATTCACACTATTTTGCCCATATAAAAATTCTCTTTTACATGCCTCGTCAATTGCATCAAGAATTTCTTTTGTAAAATATTTTTCGGGTTCTTCGTTAATTGCTTTTCCAAAAATCTTTGTACCATCAGGCAGTTCGTATCGAGTTGATACTTTCTTAATTATATCATACTTCTCTGCAATGTCAAGTAGCCCGTAATAACGATCCAATCCAGTGCTGTAGGTAATTTTGACTTCAACTTGAGAGTTTTCTTTTGTAAGGCGAGATTTGACAAGTTTTGCCCTAACAATATTACCAATGACTTCGGTGCCATCTTTATCTTTTTTCTTGGAAAGAAATGCAATTGTTGATGCGGTGTACTTAAGACCAGAACCACCAGACATTTCTTTTGTTGGAAACATAGATCCAACCACATCATATACATGATTAGTCACAAGTAACGGCACACCAATTTTTGCAAGTTTTAGATTGAGTACACGAAATGTTGCCTTAAGAATAGCAGCCTTTGTCATGTCTTTGGTTTCTTTGCCTTCTGCGGTATCTTCAATTTCTTTTGTTGAAGATAATTGCCCAAGAGAATCAAGTACCATCATCATAGGTTTGCGTTTTATTTCTGATTGTGCAGAATATCTTTCTATAATTTGCAAAGAAGTATGTCGAAACTTTTGAATTGTATCTGGTTCGGAGATCACTACGCGCCGAGTATCAATTCCTCTCTGTTCCATCATACTTTTTGTAACTGCGGCTTCAGTATCAAAATAGATAACTCCGCCTTCTGAATTTGCGTCTAGGAATTGTTTTACAATTCCAAGCACAAAAAATGTTTTACCTGTTGCTGATTCACCAGCAAATGCAGTTACTTTGTTGTTAGGTACGCCGCCATAAATACTACCTGATAACAAAGCATTAAGAGCATAAGACCCGGTGTCAATATGCCCACTAAATTCTGCTGATGCTCCACCATCTGCCAAAATTTTTGTATCTTCATCTTTTAATTGCTCCACTAAATCTGTAAAAAAATTATTCATGAATTACCTCTTTCAATATTTAGTTTCATTTTTTAATCGGAGATTTTTGTGTACGGCGAACTTCAGAAACTTTTTCTATTTCATCTTTGTTCATCGGCACAGGATCAAATGTAGTTAGATCAATTTTTTCTTTTACCTCATATTCTGTTTCTGTTTCTTTTTTCGGTTTGACTTCAGATTTAACAACAGATTCTTTTGATTTTCTTTCTTCGATTGCTTGTCTTAAAGAAAAATTTCCTGCTACGACAAGCAAAACTGCTAGCGGATCAAACACCATAACAATCAAAATAATTACCCATCGTACTGCATTTTCTAACATTGTTTGTGTAACATTTTCGTCATACAACAATGCTGCAATGTATTTTAAAGGGCCAACTTCGGCTTCAATTTTTCGAACTTCAGTTGCATATGGCTGCCTTTCTTCATTTAGAAGAGCAATTGTTTTTTGTTGAGTTTCAATTTCATTTGCAATGCGAGTTCTTTCTTCTTTCTGTGCAACACGCAAAGACGCTGCTCTTCTCGCGCCTCCTTCTGTTGTACTTCTTGCCATAATTTGATCTACACTTTCATCTAATTGTCTAAGAATTTTACGATTGGCATCAATGTTTTCTTTTGCCGCGCGAATTTTTTCGTCAATGATTTCTACATTTGCTACAGCATCACTTGAAATTAAACTTTGATCGGTATGCGCCTTTGACAAAAAGCCAAAAATTCCTAGTGAAGTAATAAACATTAAAACAATGACTGCACATACAAAATAATATTTAAGCATTCTTGGTGCAACTTTCCAATTTTTGTGAAGCCAAGATGCAACAACAAGTTTAGCGGCTTCAAGTGTGCTACCCATGATTGCAATTGGTATCGGTGCTGCAGAAAATATTGCTATGAGCCCTATAACAGAATAATAAGCAGCAATTGCAGATACACTTATTGCGCACAATAAAGTCAATAAAGCAAATAACATATTTAATTCCTTGTAAGTTTTAAAACTTTATCAATTTGTTCTTGTATTTTATCTTTACGATTAGGCCAATAGATGTATTCTTTTTCAGGATTTTTCATTAGATTGACTAACAATGGCACAATTAATTCTTCGAGTGCCTTAAGTTTTTCGTTAGATTCTTGTTGCAATTTTATTCGTTCTGCATCAAGTCCTAACTTGTTATCGTTATACAAATTTAAAATGGTGTCTATTTTATTTTCCAGTCTAGCGATTCCTTCTGCGGATGCGCCAACTGTTTCTCTAATAACTTCTGTCTCAAATGTA
>OGVP01000069.1_pt1 | contig 14422 bp, 28 predicted proteins | sample 1575791 | NCBI WGS metagenome assembly OGVP01 (sample SAMN07581537, study PRJEB24739) | freshwater metagenome
AATTCTAATTGATGATACCGAAGATGTGATTGATGCATTCAATGGCGCAGGCGGTATTGGTATTCTACATAAAGACGCAAATGAAACAATTGAACGATTAAAGGAATTATTATGATCACAACTGATATTACTCTTACAGGTATGAAAATTGATTGGGATACTGCGGATCGAATTACTACACTCAATTTAACAAGATATCGTAATGACTTGCAAGACCATCTAGATCAAGTAAATGGTCAATACTTGCATCCAGATGATGAAGTACATAATCGTGCAATGATTCAAGCAATTGATTTTGTGTTGAAGGATTTTAGAAATGGGAACTAATTACTATGTCGCAAAAAATCTTTGCGAATGCTGCAATCGATATGATGAAGAATACCACATTGGTAAATCGTCATACGGTTGGGCATTTTCTTTTCAAGGCTATCGCGCAGAACGGCTAGTATCTTGGCGCGCATGGAAAGAATTTCTCAAAGATAAAATCATCATGGACGAATATGGTGATCGTGTTGACTATGAAAGGTTCGTCAATTTAATTGAGACATTCAAATCACCTGGATATGTCGATCCTAATGGGCGAAAGAACCTTCAACATAATGAGCAGGGAAAAATTGATAAGCGCCCATGGTTCAATCCTGAATACGATTGGGACGATGAGGATGGTTATGCATTTTGTTCACGGGAGTTTTCATGAGAAAAGAACTTGATGAAAAACTAGTAGCCGATTATCCAGAATTGTATCGCGATAGATTTGGTGACATGAGAAAAACTCTCATGTGTTGGGGGTTTGATTGTGGAGATGGTTGGTATCAAATCATCGATACATTGTCATATGCGTTGACTTTATCTCATCGAAACGCAAAACAAGATGTAGAGTTTTGGACAAAACATCTTGGTCAGACCGTATGGAAAGGTAGAGAAGGTACACAAGAAGATATTGATAAGGCAATAAAAAGATTAGAAGAAACTCCATGTCCGGTTGCAATACAAGTCAAAGAAAAATTTGGCACTCTACGATTCTATGTTGACAGAGCCACCGATAGGCATTATAATTATATTGAGTTTGCGGAACTCATGAGTTCTAAAACTTGTGAAGAATGCGGTGCATCTGGTCAAACCTATTACATAGGATGGAATCGTACTCTGTGCGATAAACATGCAGATGAAGCATATGGCGAAGAGGCGGCAGATTATCGAAATAAAACTGGAGTGTGGGCAGATGACGAAGAGAAATTTTGACTTTGAAGTACACAATGTTCTAACGTATCAAGAAGTGAAATTGTCTAGGGCATTGGCTAGGGCGGTTCATGATAACATCAATCAAGTACCAGATGAAGTAACAAAAGCATATCTTGATTTGAAAGCATTGTATCAGAAACAAATTGAAGAAGGAGTTATGTGATGGCATACGCAGACTTTGATGCAAAAGAAAAAACGAGATTTCGTAAATGGTTACATGGACACCTGACTTATGGTGAAGTCTATGTTACCTTTGAAAAGAAAGATGGCAGTATGCGTGAAATGCGATGCACTCTCAAAGAAGGTGTGGTACCAACTTTTGAAAAGAAAACCGAAACTGAACGCAAGAAAAATGATGAAGTGATGGCAGTGTTTGATTTGGACAAAAACGAATGGCGGTCATTTCGATTTGATTCCGTTAAAGAAGTTAAATTTGAAATAGGATCATGAGAAATTTATCTGTAATTGCACTTGCGTTGGCTTGCGGTGTTGCAAATGCAACTGTTAGAGGTGAAGGCGAACACCGATTTGGTCCGGAAACTGCGGAGAATGTTGCTTGTACAATTGCAGAAGAAAAAGCAAAAGAAAATGCAATTGCAAATTTTGTTGGCGAAATGATTGAACATCAAACCAACGAAGTTTGCAAAGATACACAATGCACCACACACCGCGCATACTTTTCTGAAGTAAGTGGCGAGATTCGGCGCATATTGAAAAAAGATTCTTATGTTGCGCCTGACAACAAAGCATCCGTTTGCGTTGTAGATATTGAAGCGGATGTTGTGAAGATTGAAAACCAAATTAGTTTATCCGTAAAAGGAAAGAATCAACTGACAAACGGAGAACGATTTGGATTGAGCATGACTGCCAATCGTAGAGGTAATCTTGCAATTTATAACATGGCAGATAACGAGTATCGATTGGTGCACCAAATGAGAATTACCCGTATCAATTCTGAAATTTCATTTCCTTCTGGCGGTAAGTTTCAAGCAATTCTACCTCCAGGCAAACATCAATCCAACGAATTGCTTGTTTTTCTATTTGTAGAATCTGACTTGACTTTTGAGCCAAGATACAGTAAAATGGAGTTCGAAAGGTTAGTCAAAGACTTGCCATTTAAAAATCGTAAACTTGTTAGTCATCAAATTAACATTATGAGGTAATTATGAGAGTTCTATTTGTTATGATGTGTTTGAGTGTTTTGTCTGCATGTGGCACCATTGGTGGTGCGATGCAGGGTGCAGGGCAGGACTTAAATTCTGCTGGTGAGTATGTAAAGAAAATTGGAAGAAGGGACTAATTTATGAATCAGTTACTTTGTTATATCGTGCTTCCTGTTATCGTTTCTCTTGCGGCATGTAGTTCGGTGCCTACAAACAGTGGCGTCACGGAAAAGAATGATAGATTATTTACGAATGAAGTGAACTATCCTGATTGGTATACTCAGGCGCCGAAGAAAGATGATAAGGGTATCTATGCAGTTGGTTCTGAATACTCTAAGGATTTTCAATTTTCTGTAGACAAGGCAATGTTGTCCGCAAAGCGCGAACTTGCTTCACAATTTTCATCGTACACTAGCGCAATGATGAAGGACTTTGCATATGAATCAGGCATGACTGGTTCAGATGTCGCAAGGGCAGACCTTGAACGAACAACTAAATTGGTGGTCGCAAAAGTAAATCTCATTGGTGTTCAAAGAGTAAATTTAAAGACTGTACATGAGGCTGGCGGCTATAGAACCTTTGTTCGTTTGCTATATACCGAAGATGCATCCAATCGAATTCTCTTAGCAGAGATTCGTAGAAACCAAGCAGTATATGCAAAGTTTCGCGCATCAAAATCTTTTCAAGAACTAGAACGTGAAACCGACAAAATTGATCAACAAAAGATCGAAGAAATCAAGGCACTTAATCAATAAGGAGATTTGTTATGCCTAACTGGTGCAGTAATTCTTTCAAAGTAGAAGGCTCAAAGGAGCAAATTGATGCATTCGAAAAGTTTTTGGATGTCAACAATGGAAGAGATTGGTTCAACTTTTTCGCGCCGATTCCACCAAGTGAACAAGAAGGCGAACGATGGTATGGATGGTCGGTTGAAAATTGGGGATGTAAATGGAATTGTGATGCACAAGATTGGACCAGAGATGGAGATACGATTTCATTCTGGTTTGATTCTCCCTGGTCTCCGCCTACTCAACTCTATTACAAAATTGAGAACATGGGCTATACCGTAAAGGCAGAGTATTGCGAAGACGGTATTGGCTTTGTTGGCGAATTCGTTGATGGTAGCGATGAATGCTACGAATACGAAGATGAAAGCGACTTGGATGACATTCCAGAACATCTAGTTGAAAACTGGAACCTGCGTGACAATTTTGAAAATTGGGAAGACGAGGACGAGGAAGAGTGATAAAATTTCTCATGGGAATTTTTTTAGGATTCGCCATATGTACAATTGGTGTTGACGTTATTCTTAAAACCATAAGAATGTATGGTATGATTGCTCATCATGTATATGAAACACAATTTTTACAATGGCACGGTCGGGTTCAATCAGAACCTCCTCCACCAACAATTTTACCAAAAGAAGAGTTTCATGAAAAAACTACATCAATATGATGGATTGACTGACAGAGATGTGAAGAACTTAAATTTTCTTGTAAATGCTTCGGATGAAGTTTTGCAAGATTGGATGAATTATGTGGATGATGATGATCTTGAGTACGCTCAAGAACTTTTGGAAATGCTTCAGCATCGAATTTTAGACGTTGCGGCAGAGCGATCGGATTTAAGTGAGACCAAACAAATTCTTGCTCGGTACAAGGTTTTCTGACCCATTTTCCAGGCTTTTGGGCGGGTTTCTCGGGCCCCCTATGCTCAGACATCAACCTATTCCTAAAAACCGCCTAAAACCGCCCTATTTTTGTTGTTTTTTGCAACTGTTGGGTAAATACAACAAAAATAACTCTTGACATTCATTCCGACTATGCTATACTAATAATGTACTGAATTGACACGGAGATGAAAATGTTGATGGAAACTGCTCTCGAAACCCTGAAGAATGACATTGTTGCCGACTATGAAAATTGGCAGACCTTGAGCGGTAAACCCCGCACCGAAATCCAGGCACGGATGCTCGATGAATTTATCGATAACCTCCGAATTGCTGAAGGTAATAAGTATATCAAAGTGATCACCGGGTCTTCTGTTTGGGGTTTCATTGTGAACACCGACAAGGACAAGAAATTCCGCAAAGGTGACATTCTGATGGCCGCAGGTTACGCGGCTCCCACACGGAACAAGGCTCGCGGAAATATTCTTGATGGTGGCTACACCATCGCATGGACTGGTCCTCAGTATTTGAAATAAAGGATTTTTATGAGTATGCTTGTCATTCGCACCCAAGTTTATGAGAACTATGCATGGAACAAAGACGGTACCATTGGTACTGGTGCCGATGCCTATTGGAAGGCAAAAGGTGGTTCTGATTATAAAATTCTCAATGTGCCTATCAATGGCAACCTTAAGGAAATTGTATCAATGGCAGGCGTAGAGCGTGACGATGATTATTTCCGAGAGAGCATTATCGATTGGTCAATTGAACCTGACGATTATCTTTCTGAGTTTGAGAGGTCGCAGTTGGCGTATGAAGGTGAAATTAGATATTCCGATCCATCAATGGATTACAATGACCTTGTTGAAAAAGGAGTTTTCGCATGATGCTTCTAGGTGAACTAATATCTGTTTATCCTATGATGAATCAATTAAGTGTAATCATAAATATTTTGTTGGAATCCTACAATGGGTAAGATGAAAGAAGTTGTTATAGAAATTCAAGAATTAATTCAAAATTCAAGAATGGATTTTGATGAAATTGCAAGATATCTTGATGTACCAGTGCAAATGGTTTATCAAGTTGCAGAATCTATGGGGGAGTTTGATGATTAATGTATGAATTTATTTTTAATAGCAGATATGAAAAATCTCTCTTAAGAATTTTAGAAATTATTTGGCAAGACTTGAATGTTGAAGTGGTTCAAACTCCAAGTAAAACAAAGAAAGAAATTTTCAACAAAATAGTTTCCGACTTAAAGGACAAGCGAACTTTTGCGGTCCATAAATCGGATGTTGTTTTTTATGTTACGCCTGACAGCCCTTGGGTTGCCAGGCTTCATGTGTTTACTGTTGACGAAGGAGTGTTTCTTCGCCAACGATTTAAAGCAGGCAATGAACTGACACAATATATTTTTCGCAATACGCCAATTGAAAAAATTTACGGCATAACAAACAATAAGAAATTTCTTTCATTGGCAAAATATGCCAAATGGAAACCAGGTCAAGAAGGTGTGCTAACTAAATCATATCATACAAGTGATGGAAATCTAGTTGATCAAATTATCATAAGTGTAAACAAATCAGAGTTTATGAAAGCATAAGCGGTGAGAATGACTTATCGTAAGTATTATTTGAATCATGCATTACGGCAAATCCGTGTAGCATTGACAATGCTTTGGTTCGGTGTTATAATGAACAAAGGTCATCATTCAAATTGGCATAAAAAATGAATATCTTTTACCTTGATTCAAATCCAAAAGTATGTGCAGAGATGCATTGCGACAAACATGTTGTCAAAATGATCATTGAGTATGCACAACTCATGTCTACGGCGCATCGCATTCTTGATGGTAAAGAGTATATCGACAAGACTGCAAATGGACGCAACATCAAACGCTGGCGCATGGAAGATGAAATAATAAATTCTGGCTTAATGAAAGCGTCACATATTAATCATCCATCCAATGTATGGCTACGACAATCGAAGCAAAATTATGTATGGCTTTTAAAGATGTGGCTACATTTGCTAGCAGAATATACTCATCGCTATGGTAAACGACATGCGTGTGAAAAGTATATCGACTATGTGTATAGAATACCAAAAAACATTCCCAATGCATCTTTTACTGACCCAACGCCAGCAATGCCAGACGAATGCAAAATACCAGGCAACTCTATTGCGTCATATCATAAATACTATTTGGAAAAGAAGATACGATTTGCAAAATGGACTAAGCGTGAACGACCAAAGTGGTTTGTTGAAGGCATTCTGCAAGCAATGGTAGATGAAAACGAAAGATTGGGGTTATACAACGATGCCTACATACAACTTCCAGCATAAAGAAACTGGCGAAATAATCGAATTAGTTATGAAAATTAGTGAACGGGATTCTTGGCTACAAGAACATCCCGAATATGAGAGTGTGATCATAGGTGCTCCATTAATTGGTGATCCTATTCGTATGGGCATTCGCAAACCTGATCAGGGATTTCGTGAAGTGCTACAAAAAGCGAAAGCCGCGCATCCGAAAGGAAACATAAACACTTTTTAGTGGAGGAGTTTTTAACAATTATAAAGGACTCGCATGGCACGAAAATCTTCTGCAACAAGCACAGAGCCCAACGAAAACGAAACAACAAACTCTCAGAAAAAAAACAATACCCTGAAAATAAAACCAGATGATCTAAAGACATTCGAACCACTTACAGACAACCAGAAAGCATTCTTTGATGCTTACAAGCGAGGAGATTATTTTATAGCATTACATGGTGTCGCAGGTACCGGTAAAACATTCTGTGCTTTGTACAAGGCACTTGAAGAGGTACTTGATAAAACAAATCCCTTTAAAAAAATTATTATTGTAAGATCGGCAGTACCGTCCAGAGAAGTCGGACACTTACCAGGAGGTATCAATGAAAAAACAGAAATTTATCGTCAACCTTATCAGCAAATTTGCCATACTCTTTTCGGTAAAATCGATGCGTATCAACGATTGGAAGAACAAGGTTTTATTGAATTCATATCAACCTCTTTTATTCGTGGCATGAGTTTTGATGATGCAATCATTATCGTTGATGAGATGCAGAATCTAACCTTTGAAGAAATCGATACAGTCATGACGCGAGTTGGTTATCGATCAAAAATTATTTGGTGTGGCGACTATCGACAGACTGATCTAAATAAAAAGAAGAACGACATGAGCGGTATTCTTAAATTCTTTGATATTGCTCATCATATGGCATCTTTTACGAGAGTTGAATTTACTGCCGATGATATTGTGAGATCGTCATTAGTGAAAGACTATATATTAGCGAAACTCAATTATGAGGATTTTGCCGAAGTGAAAAATTAAATGTTTCAACATAAAATTATTGAATTACCTCAGATACAATCGACAAACTTAGAAGGCAAGAGGTTTTACAAAACGCCTCAAGGACAAGTCTATCCATCTGTTACCACAATTACATCGTTACATAACAAAGAAGGAATTCTTGAATGGCGTAAGCGTGTAGGTGAACAAGAAGCGAATAAGATATCCACACAAGCCGCATCACGCGGCACCAGAGTGCATAAATTATGTGAAGACTATCTGAACAATGAATTGTCCTTAGAAAAGGCAATGCCGAATTCTATTGCACTATTCAAACAAATAAAACCATACATTGACGAATTCATCGATGAAGTGTATGGCATTGAGTGTCCTTTGTATTCTGACCATTTGCGTGTAGCAGGTCGAAGTGATTGTATTGCAAGATTTGATGGTAAGGTTTCTGTAGTAGATTTTAAGACTGCAAGTAAACCAAAACAAGAACATTGGATTCAAAATTACTTTATGCAATGCTCTGCTTATGCAGTTTCATTTGAGGAAAGAACAGGAATACCAGTACCGCGCATTGCAATTTTAGTTGCAGTTGAAGGAGATTCGCCACAATTGTTCATAAAGAAACGTGACGAATATATTGATATGTTTATTGATTATAGGAAAAGATATGATGAATCAGAGGCAAGATGAAGTCTTGAGAATTACACAAGAAGAGTGTGCAGAAGTTATTCAAGCAATTAGTAAAATTTTTAGATTCGGTTTGGATGATTCATTCGAAGGTAGAACCAATCGCGAAAGATTGACAAGCGAACTTGGCGACCTTCAATGCATGATTACATTACTGAAGCAATATGATATTGTGGATGACTTTAAGGTTCATCAAGCAGAATTGGCCAAAAGAACTCGCCTAGGCAAATGGTCTAATATTTTTGTTGAATATCAGTAAAAAATACTATATAGAGATATGATCGTATGAAGTAGATCGAAAAGTGTTCTGGACGCGGGTTCGATTCCCGCCCGGTCCACCATAAGCACATAGTCTACTGGTGAATGAGACAAAAATGCTCATAATAAAAGTCCAAACTGTGTGCTTATGATGGGCCGGACCTGGTTTCGACAGGGTAAAGAGTAGAGAAATGGACGATCCGGTAGGCGATGACCGTAAATCAAGCAAAAAGAGTAAACGCAAACGATGAAAGATTTGCACTGGCAGCCTAACCGCTGACCGGAGTTTTGCTGGCTGAACTTGGCAACAGAATCAACCAGCACTAATTTTGGATAGTTGTAGTCGGCGGCAAAACCCGTTAGGCGTTCCTAACTTTGGATTGCTTTATGATAACGAACCGAAATGATTTTTTAATTTTAATCTCTAAGGAAACTTTTATGAAATATTTAATTGCAACTATCATGGCTCTTTTCGCAACTGTTTCTTTCGCCGCAGACAAACCTGCTGAAAAGAAAGAAGCGCCAAAGGCCGAAGCAAAGAAGGAAGCACCAAAGGCTGACGCTAAGAAAGACGAAAAGAAAGAAGCACCTAAGAAGTAAGTTTGAGGGTCTTACTGGTTCCCCTAAAGAACCAGTTTTTTATTAACACACACAAAAAGGAGACACACTATGTCTAAAACACCTTATGAAATTCGTCTTGAACTTTTGAAGATGGCGCAAGATCAATTGAATCAACGCTATTACCAGAAAGCAAACTTCATTCAACAAAATGCCGCAGTCAAGAATGAGCAGGTATCTCTCACCGAGGTTCCTGATTTTCCTTCGACTAAAGAAATTTTGCTTGAAGCAGATGTTCTCAAAACCTTTATCGACAAGCAGTAAGCATTAGAGTTTTGCCAGTTGAACTCTAATCAACTGGCTTCTACAAGGAATATATCATGAGTAAAGAAACCGGCAAATCAACTCTACGCAGATTTCATGACATTAGATTTTCCACACGTTATTTTATTGGTGATGGAATCGATATTGGTTCAGGCGATGATCCACTCTCGCACTATTCTTATTTCTTTCCCCTAATTAAATCAGTTCGTTCTTGGGACATGCCCGATGGCGATGCACAATTCATGCATGGTGTCAAAGATGATACCTATGATTTTGTGCATTCTAGTCATTGTATGGAACATGTAAGAGACCCTAAGATTACACTTGGTAATTGGATTCGCATTTGCAAACCAGGCGGATATCTTGTGATTGTTGTTCCTGATGAAGACCTTTATGAACAAGGCGTGTTTCCATCAACATTCAATGGTGGACATTTATGCACTTATACCATTAAGAAAAATCAATCATGGTGCAACAAGTCGGTAAATGTATTCGATTTACTATCAGAATTTATTGACAAAGTAGACGTACATAAAGTAGAATTACTAGATGCAACATTTAAGTACAACCTTCCTAGACATGATCAGACAGACCATTCGTTTGGCGATTGTGCCATAGAAATTATTCTCAAGAAAAAATGAAATTTGGATTACAATGCTCACATGATATCTCCTATGCATCGTTAGGAGATTTGACATGGTACAAAAACAAATCAAAGTATTGTGAAAAGCATGGGTATGAACCTCATCTTCATGTCTATAACAATGCTCCTGTGGCACACGGATTCATGAAGATGTTTCACCTACGCGAAATTCTGCGCGGTGATGTTGAATGGGTATGGGCGACTGGTTGTGATTCCATGATAACAAATATGACATGCAAGTTGGAAGACATTGCAGATGAAAACTATCATCTAATCATTGCTACGGATCAAAATGGATTAAATGCAGATAGTTTTTTGATTCGAAATAGCGAAGATGGGAAATATTATGTCAATTATATTATTAATAGTCTTGATATCTATCGTCATCATTCTTGGGCGGAACAACAAGCGATGATTGATTGCTTTGATAAATTCAAAGACATTACAAAGATCGTGCCGCAAAGAACTTTTAACTCTTACAATTATGATTTTTATCCACAATGCCCTAAACCTAATTTAGACAAACTAGGAACAGATGGTAACTGGCAAGAAGGAGATTTTCTGATTCACTGGCCAGGACAAACACTAGAAAGAAGAATTAGACACTTCCACCGTTATTTTCAAAGCGTGATATATGATTGATAAAGAAAAAATTCTAACCGACATTGCACATTACATTTGGCAAGAAAAAGAAAAGAAAACTTGGACACCAGGTAAAGACTTTGTAAACTATGCAGGTCCTTTCTTTGATGAACATGAAGTTATCGTAGCAGTTCGCACACTACTAAATGGCTGGTTAGTCATGGGTGATGATTGTGCGCGATTTGAAAGAAAGTTTCCGAGGGAGTTTGGTAAAGAGTATGGCATTCTGACAAACTCAGGTTCTAGTTCAAATCTATTGATGATGGCATCACTCACATCAAAACGTGGTTACAATTTACCAAAAGGCACTAAGGTTCTAGTTCCTATCGCAGGTTTTCCTACGACACTCAATCCAACACTACAAGTAGGATTTGAACCTGTCTTTGTTGACATTGAAATTGATACATTGAATCTAGACCTAGATCAGGTTGTTGATATTCTAGATTCTGATCCAGACATTCGCGTAATTACATTTGCACATGTGTTAGGCAATCCTCCAAACATGGATTGTCTCATGGACATTGTGAAGCACTACAATCTTATTCTATTAGAAGATTGCTGTGACGCACTCGGATCAACATACGATGGTAAGCCGCTTGGTTCATTTGGTGAAATGGCATCATGTTCATTCTATCCAGCACACCATATGACAATGGGCGAAGGTGGATTTGTTGCATGTAACACCAACGAACAAGAAGTTATTCTTCGTTCATTTCGTGAATGGGGACGCGGTTGCTATTGCGTAGGACCGAAAGCAAACAAACTCAAGTGCGGCACTTGTAAAGAACGATTCAAAGAATGGATACCTGAATTGCCAGGAGAAATTTTTGATCACAAGTATGTTTACGATGAGATTGGTTACAATCTCAAACCAATTGAACTGCAAGGTTCAATGGGATTGATTCAGTTAGATAAATTAGAACAGATTCATGAATTGCGTAAACGCAACTACAAGATGCTATTTGACATCTATGCAAAGTACGAAGAATTCTTTTCTCTACCAAGAGCAACATTTAAATCAGATCCATCATGGTTTGCTTTTCCACTGACGGTTCGCAGAAAAGCACCATTTACGCGAAGTGAAATTGTTGACTATCTTGAAGACAATTTGATTCAAACACGCCCGTACTTTGCAGGTAACATTATGCTTCAACCGGCGTATAGTCATCTGATGAATCCCGCAGATGCTAGAGATTATTTTCCCGTTGCAACTTATGCAATGACGCATACATATTTTCATGGGACAAGTCCAGTAATCACACCACAACAAATTGAATATATCGGTGAAGTTGTAGACAAATTTATTAAGGAGAAATTATGACAGGTGCAGAATATGTCGCTAAATTTTTAAGAGCGATTGGCGTACAGAATGTTTACCTAGTACAAGGTGGCGCATGTTCATTTATGGTTGATGCAGTTGATCGACTTGATGGCATTGGCTATGTTTGTTTTCAACATGAGCAAGCCGCCGCAATGGCTGCCGATGCAATTTGGAGAACTAATCGACAACTTGGTGTGACTTTTTGTACCAGTGGTCCTGGTGCGAGTAATTTGATCACAGGTATTGCATGTGGATATTATGACAGTATTCCAAGCATTCACATTACTGGTCAGGTGAATGGCAAAGAAGTTGCACAGTACAATGGCGCGAAAGTTCGTCAAGCAGGCTTTCAGCAAATGGATATTGTATCAATGGTCAAACCCGTTTGTAACTATGCAGAGCATGTAAAAGATATTCATACACTCAAACGCATTTTAAAGAATGCAGTTGATGCCGCTTTGTCTGGCAGAATGGGTCCGGTTGTTATTGACATTCCTATGGATGTTCAAACTGAAGAATTAGACGATGATGAACTATTGTTACCAGCGTCAATGCAACCTATCATAGAAACTACAAAACTTGTAGAAGCATCAAATAAAATTAACGAATTCTTTAAAGATGCAGAACGACCATTGGTCGTATTTGGTGCAGGACCTGAACTTGCACAGAGCGAAAAATTCTTAGAAACTTGGCTGAAAGAAACTAATGTTCCCTTTGTTGCGTCATGGTCGGCATTGAATTCATTTGATCATGACATGCAAAACTATTGCGGACATTTCGGTGTGTATGGTAATCGGGGTGCAAATTATATCATTCAGAATGCAGATAGAATTCTTGTTGTTGGTTCGAGACTTGACAATCGCCAACGATCAGGCAATCCAAAAACATTCGGTCCTAATGCAAAATTTCTTGTAATTGATATTGATCCAGAAGAACTCAAAAAGTATCCATCGCCTCAGTATGAAGGTATAGTCATGGACTTAGCATTCCTCGATCCAATTCTAAAGAAAGTAGCAAAGCCGCCGATGACAGATGAGTGGATTGCATATACGCAAGAAATCAAGTCAAAGTATTTCAACAAAGATATTAGCGTTGGCGCACAAGAAGTTGGTAGTTTGAATCCATATCAGTTTATACAATACTTAAATGAACTTGCACCAAGCAATTCAATCTTCTTTACTGACGCAGGTGCTAATCATGCTTGGACATATCAAATATTCAAGCGTAAAGGAACTCAACAACTATTGACTAGTTCTGGACACTACTCTATGGGCTATGCATTGCCTGCGGCAATTGGTGCGGCATTGATGAATCCAGACAAGCAAATCTATTGCATCAATGGTGATGGCGGTATTCAAATGAACTTGCAAGAGTTACAGACATTGATTGAATACGATCTAGATGTTAAAGTGATTGTTTTCAATAATCATGGACTCGGTATGATTCGTCAATTTCAAGACACATACATGAAAGGTAATCACGCCGCTACAGGTAATGGACGCGGACCAGGTAGACCAAACTTTGAAAAGATTGCTTTTGCATATGGCTTGAACTATGTTCGTGTTCGTAGAATTGAAGATTTAAAACCCGTCCATCTTGCTATTGGTAAAGTTTTGATTGAGGTTATTGTAAGTGATAAAGTTTTGATCGAACCAAAACTTGAAGCAAATCGACCAATCAATGATCAGTTTCCATATGTAACAAACGAAGAGTACGCAGAGAATAATCGATTTGTAGAATACACAAGATGAAAGTATTGGTAACTGGCGCGTCTGGTTTCATTGGAAGTTATCTCGCAAAACACTTATCTTTCTATGATGTTCATGCGCCAACATCATCCGAATTGAATTTGCTTGATAGACAAGCGGTAGTGGAGTATTGCTTTGCACATAAGTTTGATACTGTGGTACATTGTGCGGCAGTTGGTAGAGATACACCTAGAGCGATTGACAATACCATTGTCTCAGATAATGTATCGATGTTTGTCAATCTTGCCCATTGTAGAAAATCATTTGGCAAACTTATTCATTTTTCTTCTGGTGCAGATTTTAGTATTGATGAATCGTTAGATGTTGTATCAGAAGATCACCTAGAGGCATATTTTCCAACACACAGTTATGGATTGAGTAAAAATATTATTGCAAGACTTGCAAAAACACTTGACAAGTGTTATAATGTTAGATTGTTTTCAGTCATAGATAAATCTGAATCAGACAATCGTTTATTGAAGCGATTTATTGCTCACCATAAGCAAGGCAAACAATTCGTTCTAAAAGATGATCGATATGTTGACTTTTTTGCATTGTCTGATATATTTAAAGTAATTGAATCATATGTTGAAGATGAACCGGCAAATGCAGATATGAATCTTGTGTACTTGAAAAAGCGCAAGGTTTCTGATATACTGTACATGTATTGCACAATTCATGGCATCGATACGGATTCTTTTATGATAGAAAGCGAATCGCTGATTAATTACCTTGGTGATGGTGAACGACTAGCAAAAGAAAAGTTGAGACTGGATGGTATAACAAAAACATTGGAAGACTATGAATAAAATAAAAGTTGTGTATGTTACCGGTTGCTTAGG
>OGVP01000070.1_pt1 | contig 14386 bp, 24 predicted proteins | sample 1575791 | NCBI WGS metagenome assembly OGVP01 (sample SAMN07581537, study PRJEB24739) | freshwater metagenome
CGTCTAATAATGCTAATTTACAAATAGATGCTGTATCAATAGACGCGTCTGGCAATGTTGGCATAAGGGATACGACTCCATCTTATACCCTTGACGTTAATGGCACTCTCAATGCCACAGGCGCAACTACGATTGGCTCAACTTTGGCGGTAACAGGCGCAACCACATTATCAAACCTTACAGGTACTGGAACGAGAATGGTTGTTGCTGCGTCAGATGGTTTATTATCTACTCAGGCTATTCAAACTGAAAGGTATTATATAAACCTTGGAATTGTTGCTGGTGCTGCTGATAATTCAGCCTCAACCTATGATTACAGTTACCCAGCAAATATTTTTATCATTCCAACGAGTTTAAATGGCTATTGTATTGATAGTGTATATATCCGTGCTATTGGTTGTTCAACTTGCCCACCAGTATCTCCTGACCTTGATTACTATGTTGGCGTATATAAAGCTAATGCTGGAGCAAGGGTAACTACGTCTGGTGCAACTTTAGTAGGCTCACAAATTACGATGAACGAATATGATTTAAATCAAGTAAACAGAAATGATACATTATCAACTGGCGAGGCTTGGTGGGTGTATTTAAATGGAACATACACTTCAGATATGGCATATATTACGGCTGGATTTGTTGTTAAAAAAACTTGTAACTAAAAAAAACATAAACATGAAACAACTTCTTTTCCTACTCCTTTTCCCAGCCTTTGCTTTGGCACAGTACCCAGGCAATGCTAACCAAAAGATTACATTGGGCGAACAGACTACTGCCGATGGGCTGGTGTATCGGGGTATGGCTGCGGATACAACTCGAAAACCTTCGGTGGATACGATGGCGTATATTTTACTTGATACAAATACCAATATTATTTGGCAATATAAAAAGGAAACAAGTAATGCTTGGTTACGACTTAATTTATTGCCATCCGATACTACATCAATGCTTACAAATTATTATCGCAGCGGTCGTGCACTTGGAACACCTTTAAGCGGAACATTGACAAATGCAACGGGACTACCAATATCTACAGGGTTAACAGGATTAGGTGCAGCAAATAGAATACCTTATGCATCGTCAACAACAGCATTGACAACATCATCAGGATTAACTTTTGATGGAACTAATTTTGCAACAACAGGCACGGCAACGGCAACAAGGTTTAATCCAACGGGAACAAGCGCAACAGGTAATGGTATGTATTTACCAGCTGCAAATACACTTGGATTTTCAACAAATGGGACAGAAAAAGTGAGAATAACAAGTGGTGGAGAACTTTTAATAAATACTATGACAGATCAAGGTGTTTATGTATTACAAGCAAATGGTAATGTATTGGTTGGTACAGACCTAGAAACTACTGCAGCAACAAGTGAATTAAGAGTTGGTAATAAAGAAGCCAATAGTGCTGTAAGAGTAGGACAAGGTGCTACCAATAATGGATTTATGACATGGTTTTATAATGGTACTCCTGCAAGTGCTTATCTTGCCTTGGGAACATGGGGTGGTAATAATAAATTAGCATTACAGCCTGATGGCGGCAACGTAGGTATAGGTACAACAAGTCCACAAAGCGGCTATCGCTTACACGTTGTTGATAGCGTGTATGTCGGCGGCAATGTATCAGCATCAGCATACACAACACGCTCTGACTATGATTTAAAAGACGAAATACAAAATATTAGTTATGGCATAAATGAGGTCATGCAAATGCAGCCTGTTAAATATACCTATAAAAGTAATGGTTCAACGCAACTTGGTTTTATTGCACAAGACCTTGGAGTTATTACACCTGAAGTTGTTTCATTTGAAGATAAAATGTCGGTATATTACAATGCTTTAATCCCTATCCTCACCAAAGCCATACAAGAGCAACAAGCCCTCATCAAAGCCCTTGAACAAAGAATTATTAACCTTGAAAATAAATAAAATGAGATACTTATTTTTGTTCCTACCCATTTTTTCCTTTGCGCAAGATGTTGTCAAAGACACGGTTTACATTCAAAAGCAAGGAAACATTTATTACATCGTTCAGCAGACGACTTTGTCTGATAGCACTGTGACTGGCTCAAAGCAAATATTAGGCGATTCGGCAACGGCAATTAACAACCTTGTTACCGATGCGGAAAGACAAAGTAATACTTTGGCTATTCATGCAAAGCCTTTAATTACAAGCAACAAAACAGTTAACAGAATTAGATTTTACAACGACTTGCACCAACAAATAAGCGGAAAGCCTGTGTATTTTACAACGGCACAACGTGATTCAACAAAGTTTTTAGGCGATTGGAAATTAAATTGGAACGGTGAAATCATTGACGGAGTAATTGAGTTGAACAACAACAATCGTTTAATCTTCAACCCAGACAATGGCAAGGTTTACACGATTTCAACCAACTTGCTTTTATCAACGTTTACAAATCAAATCTCCTTCAGCTTCAACGGTTTAAAATACGATTTATACAAATACGCTGATGGCAAATTTGCAACGGTTGATGGTGAGGTAAGATTAATAAAATTAGAATAGATGAAAAGCATAATTTACAACATTTTAAAAATAGGCTATGATGGCATTGCATTTGCCGTGTGCTGCGGCTTAATTGCCTCGTTTATCATTCCTATCAAATCCTTCCTAATCTTTACCGTCTTTGTCGTGTTTGCAGACACAGTTACAGGAATTATGGCTGCCAAAAAAAGGGGCGAAGAGATAACAAGCAAAGGTTTATATCGGACATCGCAAAAGTGCCTTGTTTACTTGTGTGGGATTATGATTTTTGAGGGGGCAAGATTGACATTTCAACTGCCATTCAATATAACCTACATGGTAGCTTTCACCATTGCTACAACGGAATTATTTAGCATTGCGGAGAACATAAAGTCAATTACAGGAGTGAACATAGGAGTATTATTATTAAGATTTTTTAAAAAGTAACCCATTAAATTTTTTAAATATGTCAAACGAAGTTTTAGGAATCAAAGAAACCAAAGAAGTTTTAAATTTCGGTTTCGATTTGCTTGAGGCAATCATCAAGTCATTAGATGACAAGAAGTTTTCTATTGTGACGGATGCTCCAAGATTTGTCCCAGTTATCTTCTCTGCTGCAAAAGCATTTGCTGGCATTGAATTGGTAAAGGCTGAATTACAAGATTTAACCGATGAGGAAATGAATGATTTAATTGATGAACTAAAGAAGAGATTTGACCTGAAAAATGATGCTGTTGAACTACTTGTTGAAGATGTTATTGACCATGTATTCTACACCGTTAAATTGGCGCAAAGATTTGCAAAAATTAAAGGATAAGAAATTGGCGCAGAAAGATTCGCTACCTTTATGCCAGAAGGGATAGGATTAAATTCCTATCCCTTTTACAATACCAAAAAAATGCTACTAAATAAAATATTTCCAAACACTTACGAATTTATTGATGTGCAATGCTATCAGAAAAACAGATATATGTTGTTTATTTCTGATGTACACATTGACTCAATCCATTGCGACAGAGACAAATTAAAGCAACACCTTGACCTTGCACTTGAAAGAAATGCACCTGTATTTATCTTTGGGGACTTGCTTGACCTGATGCAAGGAAAGTATGACCCAAGAAGTAACAAAGCAGACTTAAATCCAAAATACAATGCTGGAAAATACATTGATGAGGTGATTGCTGATGTTGTTGAATTTCTTACTCCTTACAAAGATGTGATTGCCTTTTATTCATCTGGGAATCATGAGACATCTGTTGAAAAAAGAATAGAATACGGCATTGTTGATAAGATTTGTTACAAGTTGGACATTAGCAAGGGTAATTATTCTGGATACATTTATTGCCGTATGTTCCCACACGTTGAAGAAAATGGTTCAAATCGTCCTTTAATAATAGCATATCATCACGGTTATGGCGGTGGAGGACCAGTCACAAGAGATGTAATTCAAACAAATAGAAAAGCCGTATACCTTCCAGACGCAAATATTGTTATATCAGGTCATACGCATGACAGATGGATAGTGCCAATAACAAGGCAAAGGATATCAAGATATAAAGAATTTGTTGACCAACAATGGCACATCAAAACTGGCACTTACCTAAATCAACCGCAAGACTTTAATGGCTATGCCGTTGAAAAAGGTTTGAGTCCAAAAGTTGGTGCAGGAATTTGGATGCATTACACATTTACAAAACAAGGATTACTTTATAATTTTCAATTTGCAGAATAATGAATATTAAAACTTTTTGCGTCTTCCTTGATGCTGGTCATGGTGGCTTAAACCCAAAATTAAAAGTCCCAAACAATTACACGACCTATCCTTCAAAGTGTTGGCAGCACAAAAATAGTTTGTTTCACGGCTATGGTTGGTTTTTTGAAGGAGTCTTTAACAGAGCGGTTACCGTATTGATTGAGAAATATTTAAAAGATTGGGGATTTACGGTAATAAATGTTTACGACCCAATATTAGACTTGGCTTTAGGACAAAGGGTTAAAAAAGCCAATTTTGCTTCATCAAGTTTTTCAGGAAGTTTATACCTATCCATTCATGGCAATGCTGCTGCAAGTTTAGATGCAAGAGGTTTTGAGGTTTATACCAGTCCCAGTCAAACCAAATCTGACATAATGGCTTCGTTTCTTTTTGATGAGGTTAGGGAGACTTTTCCAAATTGGATTTTTAGAACAGATACAACTGATGGAGATAGCGATAGAGAAGAAAGGTTTTATGTTTTGACCCAGACGATTATGCCTTCAGTATTGAGTGAAAACGGTTTCTTTACTAATTACAAAGATGCCTTAATGATGTTTGACCCAGTATTTCAAGATAATTTAGCCTTATGTCATGCAAGAGCAGTTGTTGATTACGTTAAACATTTAGGTTATGTGTTTTAAAATGCAAAAAGGGTTGACGCAAATGCCAACCCCATTATTTACACAACACACTAACAAATTGAATCAAACAATAATTTTGAGCAGTTTTAATGCATAATCCTTTACTCCATCTGTATCTCGATTATAATACAATTTATAACAGATGCTTATTAATCTATTCCTATCCATTGTCTGCCATGCTTTTTTGCCATTAGGTAAGGTTTCATTCAAATAAAAATTAAGCAATGCAATTTTAGAGGAAACCGAATCAGTAAACTTTATCGGTCTTGAATATTGCTTTGCAATTTGTCCAAATTCTTCCCATTGTTCAAGGGAAAAACCGTCAATTAATTCCTTTTTTGCCATTATTTATGTGTTTTTTTGCCATAAGTGCTAAAGAAAATGCATCAATCATGTCTTGAGTAACTTTGGCTGGTTTAAAATGTGGTTCAAATTTTAGCCGTTCTTGGTCAACAACTTTGAGAAAAATGTCTTTTGACCATTTGCGACCCTTCCCTTCAGGACTAATATTAAACGTATTATATCCATGTTCCTTTATCCATTCGTAGGCGATTCGACTTGCACCTTGATTCATGCCAACGTTTCTGGACATTCGTGAAAGGATAGCACGGTTTATAGATGAATTAAAGGTAATGTTCTGAAGGCTGGAGTCTTCAACCAGAATAAACGGAGTTGGATAATTTATCCATGTTGGCACATCTTTTATAAAGTCCACAAATCGTTTGTATTTCTTAAAAACAATGACTTGGTTGGTGATTATACAGGCTGCCATTCCGTTTACTCTGATTGCTGGGTCAACTCCAATTAATGTGTATTCCAATGTTTTTTTACAATATTACAAATTAAAATGTAATTGTTTTAAAACTGGATACAAAAGGTTTCAATTCAAGGTTTGTTTTTGCTACTGGCTCAACGTTTACCTTTGGTGTTCTTTTGCGTCTTTTGATGACCTTTTTTTCTTCAAGACCGTAGGCTTCAACTCCTTTGTCAACAAAGTTGATTTCAAGGAGATAGCCGAAACAAACGATTGTTCCCACAAAGAAAAACATGGTGTAAAATTCTGCACCAGAATACTTTTCAGACAATCCAAAGAAAACCTCGATTAAGGCTACCAGCGTTGCACCTAACGCTATTTTAGGTGGATAAGGACTTCTACCCTTTGTAGGGTTTAAAAAGTCCATGAAAACGACCGCAAAGCGTCCAAGTTGTAAAATGGTTGCAGCAGTAATGGCAACCCAAAAGTTGATTGGCAAAAAGATTGCCGTTAGATAAGCGTTAACTCCATAGGTCAAGACAATTGTAGTCATCATGATGGTTGGAATGTTGTCGCTGATTGAATCGAAAGTCCATTGGAATTGTGTGTTGGTAAAATTTTTCATGTTGGTTGTTTTTAAAAGTTAATAATTAATTTGCTTTTTTTCTCCACTCGTATCTTACTTCTTCTTTTAACCAAGAATATTTGTGAGCAAGATTACCTTTCTTTGTAGTTACCTCGCCTAAAAATATAGGCTCTGATAAAGTAGTAAATGGTTTTTTGCCTAATTCAAAATTTGATTCCATTACTTTGTTAGTCAATGTTCTAATTTCTACATTTTCGTAATTATCTGGATTTATAGCTCTGTCAATTCTTGCCATTAATTCATCAAGATTAAATCTTACTAAATCTATCATAATTTCAGTAGCCTGTCTAACGCTATTTGTAGCTGAATGGTCAGAAATTCTAATTTTGCAAATGTCAACAATGTAGTTTATAGGGCATACTTTTTTCACTAAAATATACCCACTATTTCCAAAATTAGTAGATGAAATAGTGTTTGTTGTATAATATCCTTCTGGCAAGATAGTATTTATAGCCTGTAATGCTACTTCCATTTTTTGCTCAATTAGTTCTAAAGTTGTCATTTTGTTTGTTTTTAAGTGGTGAAATATCGTTTGTTATTTATAATACGTAAATTTAAATATAAATATTGAAACAAAAAAATATTTACACAATTATTTTAAAAAAAAATCAAAAAACATTTGTTTCCCTTTTCAACGGAAAATTGTCCCTTTTAATATCCCAGTATTCTTGCATCAAAGACGCCCTGAACTTGTAGTCCTGGTCAGTATGATACCCATTATCATAGATACATTTACAGATGGAATTATAAAGCCTCATCCCTTTCCACCTGTAATTTGCCTTTTTACATTCAGCGTATCTTCCAGAATTAAGAACACCAGCCCAAGCTTGCATTCCTTCCTCGGTGGATGCTGCTTTCATGAACTTCGCTTTGATGTACCTGTTACGCCCCCTAATAACTTCCCTTGTCTTGTAGGTAACGGTTTCATAACCTTTGATGGCCTTTACCCCACCAGCATTGGCGTGCTTGCGCCAAAGGTCTGTCTCAATGCCCTGACTGGTTGCTTCAATGATGAAGAAGGAGTAAATCATTGAAACTGGAAAATCAGTCATATAATGTACGTTCATCAGCATTTCATCGTATTTAAAGGCAATCCAGATTCGTCTTAACTTGGAATGATTCACGCCATTTAAATTTCTAAACCCAATTGCCTGTAAATAATCCTTCATTTGTTTACCTGACATATTTCGCAGTTGCCAACCGTATTTCCTTGAGCCAAAGGCTTCAGGCTTTATCTTCTCTTCAACTGGCTTTGGTTTAATCAATGCTGCACTAACGACTGGTTTAACGTAAATCGTTTCAACCCTGACTACTGGTGCAATTGATTGTGAATAATATTCCTTTTTGATTGGGGAATAATTTAACCCTAAAATAAAAGCAACTGTTAAACCGCTACCAATTAAGTATGGAAGGCTTTTATTTTCAGGGACATAAATGATTTCTTCGTCTTTTTTCATTAGTGATATTTTTAAGATTTTAAAAAAACCCCATGCCAGATGACATGGGGCAAAAACAACCTACTTATGAAGCATTTCCAAAACTACTAATTATCAGCTCTTTTGGTTCAACTTTGATGCCTAATAACTTAAATTCAGCAATAGCATCTTCCAGCGTTTTACCTTCCACAATAATACGTTCATTGTTGTATTTAATTTCCCATTTCTGGAATTTTGGTTTTTCCTCTTTATCCATATATTTTGTCTTTGTTCATCAAAAAATAATCATACTCTTTGCTGATTTCAACTGCCGTTTCGTAAACTAAATCGATTGCTTGTAGCATCTCATTCATGCTAAATTGGTAATTTAACTCATAACTTTTACCAGTAAATTCAACTTTGTTGTTAACGACCTTTGTTTCCAAATAGTTTATTTGGCTTACAGGAATTTCCTGACCATTGGTAAACATTGCCATTGAATAGATTCTCATTTGTAAAGAGTCTTGTAAAGTTTGCTCCGTCCATGACTTACCAGATGTCTTAAAATCGATGACTTTGTTATTTTCTGCGTCCCATACATCTATAAAACCTTTTACTTGTACTCCATTAATTGATAATCCTATTTCTTTTTCAGATTCTTTACCTTTAAACGGCTGCATTTTGTCAACATAAAAAGTCGGAAATGTCTCGTTTACAATTCCATCTTTAATAAAGGCTTCACAATCGGTGGCAAATGTTTTGCCAAATTCCATGTAAATAGAAGGTTCTTCAGGTATAAGATGAAAATACCTATCCATATATTTTTTAGAGTCTTGTAGGAACAAGTTGACTTGGCTAATTGAAATGTATTGTTTTGGAAGATTAAGTTTCATAAGTTTTGTTTTTTTTGGTAAACCCCAGCCATATTTCAGGCTGGGGAAAAACACCAATATGATTACAAGAATTTACCTATCTGAATGAATATTGTTGCTGCTGCTGGTTGTGCTTGTAATGGTTCAAGCTCACGTCCAAGTAACTGGTGATATATATCTGCATATAAATCGGTCATAAAAATAGCCTTTTCTTGCAATTCCTCAACAGTTAATTTTCCATTTTTATTTACCGTTGGTGCTGGTGTATCATTTGTTTCCTTTGTAGGTATCTGGTCTGCGGTTGTCATATCAAAGGCAACCTTGTAACTTTTGCCATCATATATTACTGTTACCTCGTCATCTTTCTTTAAAGACTTGAGTTTTTCGTCGTCTGGTTTGCCATAAACCCTAACATCTTCACCATTTGTTAGGGTGATTACTGCATTTATTGATGCTCCAAATTGACCATCAAACACCTTACCAGCGGTGTATTTAATTTTACCTTTCAAAATGTTCATAACTTTGTTTTTGATAATTAATATAATCCTCGTACCAGAGGTTTTTCTTGTGTTCAGATATTGCTTTCCAATCTATTTCTTTGTCGTATAAGATGACGTCGCCATCGGCAAAGACTTTTATCAATTCTTTGACTCCGTTTTGTCTCCAATACTTACGCAATTGGTTGACCTCAACCCAATGTGCTGGGGCATTGTTTATGCTTACATTTTTTGCAAATTCTTGTATGTCCATCATAGCGATTCGATTTCAGCAATGACTTCATCGCATTTAGTAATTAGATTCAACCGATACCTGTTTATTGAAGATTGTCCTGTATTATTGTGACTTTCCAAAGTTGATTTTATTTCCTTTATATTTTTCAGGTAAAAATCAAAATTGGTCTCAATGTAGGCGTTCTGGTAAGTAAGAATCAAACGATAGGTATATGACATCAAGTCTAATGCTATCATATTATCTATAAAACTTTGGCTGTGGTTACTTGTTTCCATAAGGTTGTTTTTTTTAAAATTAATAATCTAATTCAATCCAGTCACCTTGATTGTCCATAATGACGTTTTCAAGGTTTAGTGTCGGATAACTGCCTTCGCTATCAGCTGGTTCAAAATCGTAAACAATGATGTCATAAATTTCATCATGATGCGGCATGGTTTCGTCACCGTGATTTCCATCACCGTATTCAAAGACGATGTTGACGTAATAGTCAAGGTAAGGGTCAAGGCAATGTCGTAGCCTGAATTTTGTAATTTTCATAAGGTTTGTTTTTATTGTGATTAATTATGTCCAAAATGTTTTGTCTATCAGGAAATAGGCTGCTTCCCTCATTTCCTTCTTTTTTGCCTCAAAGTAGGTCGATGCGCAAACGTGAAATCCATTTGGTGCTTCCAGAATATTTACAATAAACTGGTATTCGCTTTTGCCGTGCAAAATGTCTTTGTAGACATTTGCTTCTTGCTGGGTGTTTACCCTGATGACTTCTATTGTTTTCATATTGGTTGTTTTAAAACGCAGTTTTTTCGGATACTGCACCCCGTTTTGATTAATTATTTTCTTCTACTTTATTTAAATAATTCCATGCAAAAGTCATAAGAAAATATACTTTGTTTGATTCCCATTCTTCAGCACTGCAACCATTTGCTTCTAAAGTTTCAGCAACTGATTTAATAAATTCTGGATTCATAGCTAAATCCTGTACTTTGTCTAATCTGTTTTTTACGTCGGTCATTGTTTTCATAATTGGTTGTTTTGTTATTTTCAATACGTAAATTTAAAAACTTATTTTGATATAAAAAAATATTTATACAATTATTTTTAAAAAAAAGTGAAATAATCATTTACGGTTTAAAACAATCCTCCAGACTGCCAATTTTCTTGCAATTGTTTTAGCGTTTGTTTCTTGTATTTGTGCTGCATTATTCAACTGGGTCTTAAGGTCAAAATAATTATCTGCATCTGGTTTAACCCTTGATGCGATTTCAAGTGCTTCTTCCCAGATTGCCTTCTTTTCGCCATCAGCAAAATTTATTAACCCAGCATTTATTGCTGCGTCGTACCAGTAGGCTGGGACATCGTGATAACTTTGACCCTTAAAACCAGATAGCATTTCAGGAAATTCCTCGTAAAACTTTTTCTTTGCCTCAATTTGCCTTTGTTCTTCTTCCATCTTTAACCTTTTCTTTTCATCTTCGCTATCAATGGCATAATAAATCTTATGCCTCCAGTTTATGTATGAGGTCAAGATTTTTCCAATCGCTGCCAAGTCTACTTTGCCGTACAATTTATGGTCATCAATGTTCAATTCTTGCCGTGCAAACTTTTCAAAAGCCAGTTTTAATTCCTCAACTGACATTAATTTATAGGTTGATACAAATTCAGTAATTTCAATTAAGTGTTCTGGCTTGGCATCAATCCCGTACAAAGGTAATATCTGCCTAAGAACTTGAGCAATTTTTGGGATAGCTTCTTTAACCCCTGTTTTAAAAATCCGTAACTCACGCTGGGAGATGACAATTTCAACATCTTGAAGCTTCTCTTCCACTTGGTTGGCAATCATTGGTAAGTTCATATTTGGTTGTTTTAATTGTTATACTTTGCCATTCTTTCGGCTAATAATTCCTCAAATCTATCATTATACGCTTTATCCTTTGCGGCTGGGCTGCTGGTTTGATAAGCGGTAAATATCTTGGCTGCCTGTCCATACAATATCCCCGGGCTAAAGTTAGCACGAAGCCATTTATCATTCAAGTCCCAGGCTGCATTTAAAAAAACCCGTAATGCCTCACGCCAATCATCGCCCCTGTCAACTTGCTTTATCCAGCGCATTAGGTAAACCATATTCCCAGCTTCCTTACCATTCATGATATAATGCCCATTTTTATCTGTCGGGTAGGCAGCACCAGACAACTGTTCAAAAGTTTGGCAGAAAAGGGTAAAGGCTTCAAAGGTTTCGTTCTGCTTCCGCTCGGCTCGGCTCGGCTCCTTTTCTTTTTCTTTTTTCCGCGTGCTTTTTTCTTTTTCTTTTTCAACAAGAGAGACAATAGTAAAAGGGTTTACTTTGCTACTTGTATCAAGGTTATTTTCTTCAATTGTAACTTTTTCAAAGTGGGAAAATTCCGAAGGATTTTCAATAATATAATCTGTATTATTCAATGTATTATTCATTGTATTAGTATGTTCCCGTTTTCGGGTAGTCTGCTTTCCCGTTTTCGTGTATTCAGCTTTCACGTTTTCGTTAAAGCTGCTTTCACTTTTATTAATCCTTAATCCTCTATTTCTGCCATCAAAAAACACTTGAATAATAAATTTACGCTTTTTTAAATCGCTAATAATATTAGCTACTCTACCTTCAGAAAGTTGTACAAACTTTGCAAGATATTCATTAGAGGCAAAACAGCCGCGGTCAGAGTTATCCAGGGAGTCAATTTCAACTAACAAGACTTTTTCTATTATAGATAAATCATTATTAAGCCAAATTTCTTTAGGAATCCAAACACCTTTAAAATCTCTATTTTCTTTCATCATATTCAAATTAATAAATAATTATTTTGATACTCATATACACCTAAACCAAGCCATATATTTCGGTATTGATACATATTACCAATTAAAATAAAGTTATCAATTTTGTTGTTAATATATCTAAAAGCATCTTTTTTTGCTCCAAATTTTCTTTGATATTCGTAATATTGCCAATCATTTAATTGCAAATCATGGCTTCCATCTAAATCATTAAATGAAATTCTGGATTCTTTTAAATACTGGTCTTTTGTAAATATTGATGTTTCAATACAACTTACATCTTCAAATAAATTATATTGGGTTGTATTTACAAAATTCTTATTTACATCCCAGTATGGCTTTAATACATTTGTTCTAATTACTCCAATACTTTTTCTATTTTCATTTAACTTTGAAATACTTGGAGAAATAATAGTATTAAACATTGATATAATGTTTTCCTTATTTACTTTGCCAATCAAAATTATATCTTTTTCTATACCAATAAAATTATCAGTTCTTGTCATTGATGATAATTTCCATGATTCATTTCTTGTGTCTCTGTTGTTTTTCTCAACCTCTATAATATATTTATGCCATCTTTTAAAACCATTTAATGGTACTGGATAAACTCTTATAAAACCAAGTTGTGGAGAATATCCAACAGTACATGAGTATTCCCTGCCATCTCTCTTAGATACTTCAGGAATTGTTTTTGCTATAACAATATATTCAATTTTCATCTGCCAACTGTTTTAAATGTTCACCATGGCAACGAAGCGGGTAACAATGACAGCCTAACGCTTTGCCTTTTAATTCCTTTACTTTTGCCTTTAATCCTAATTTCAAATCAAAGTAAATTTTAAAGGATTCGCATACCGTATCCCGATCCCCGTCAGAATTTAACATAAAAGGATTTCCCCAGTCACTCCAACGGTCTATTTGCTGATACCTATTATTATCCTTTGCCCATTTCATCGCATGGAAATTTGTATTCATGTTTAGAACAACCGTTTCGCCCTGCTTCATGCGTTTAATCAACTCCAAATCTTCCATTGGAATAACCTCAGTACTTCCTTTTTGGTCAATAATTTGTCTTTTTACTTCGGCTCTTTCCCTGGCTACCTCTTTAGCTTTCTTCAATAATTCTTCAGGTGTGCTAATTGCAAACATCGGCTCACTTTTTATTTCTTTAATTTCCTGATTAACAGGCTTCCATTCATTTACAACCTCTTGCACCTTTGCAGCCGTAATATTGTCACCATGTGTTTTGACAACTTCTGTCCAAACCTTTTTTTGAATTTCAGGTTCCAAACTTGTAAGCGGTCTTACTTGTGTTTCTGTTTTTGGTAAAATGGGAACTATAGTTCCCAAATTATTAATTACTTCAGAAGATTGTATAAGATAATTAACATATCTTTTGGTTATTTGCCATTTTACTTGACAATAATCCTCAAACGTTTTAAAACCTATTCGATACAATCGTTTTTCTCGAATAGTCATTAATGCCTGTCCAACCTCAATGAAGGTTTGTAAGCCCTGTTTTATGACTACCTCGCATCTTTCGAGTTCGTGCGATTCATCAATGTTTAATATTTCCATAATTTGTTAGTTTTTATTTTAGTTTGAATTGTTATTTCATTGTCATACAGAAATTGGTCAGGAAACATTATACTTGACTGTCCATAATTTCCTTCTGGCGGACAGTCATTAATTTCATCATAATTACGAATAACCACAACGTTAGTATCCATACAACCATGCTCAATAATAACATCTATTGAATGATAATTATTTACTTCCCAAGGGTATTCTAAGGGATTGATTTTATTAAGAATATTTGTAACTCTTAATGCCTGCTCTTTTAAAGCAATGTAATTTTCAAAATGATTCATTTTATTAAAATTAAAAAACCCACAAAGGCACTACTCTTTATGGGTTTAATGAGGTAAATGGTTTCCTCAAATACCTTTTGCTGGGTAGTGCTTCCTGCAAAAGGATATACAAATATAGTTAATTATTTACAATTTTGCATAATTTATAATTTAAAAATGTGGGTCTTTCCCCACCGTCAGGTGTACAGCTACCCCCACTGAACGGCTCACGGGGCACTCAGCAACTATTAAGTTTCGCAGTATTTATCTGCTCATCAGGCCAAGAATAAAAAAAGAGCCGCTTGCCCAATACTTTCACACCATGTTGGAGCTTCGCATCTTATATTTCTTTTGTTGGATAGTACTTTTACTATAATAATATGCAAATATAAAAAATTTATTTTACTTTTTTATATTAGTTCATTTTGTTATT
>OGVP01000071.1_pt1 | contig 14303 bp, 14 predicted proteins | sample 1575791 | NCBI WGS metagenome assembly OGVP01 (sample SAMN07581537, study PRJEB24739) | freshwater metagenome
TTCCAACTATGCAAATATTAGAAGAAGTACCCATACCACTGAGAAAGAGCGAAACATTATATTTAGATTTTTATCTACCTCTTAAAAAAATTTGTTTTGAAGTTCATGGATCTGTCTTAATCATAGACTCATATTCTGCACTATGCACAGAAGCAGAAATTACTAGCGAAATGGATAAAATGCAAAGAGCAGATGGAGCAAAGTTGCTAGCAAAGTTTTGTCGTAAAGTAGCAAATGTTATTCCTGTTAATAAAAATATAGTTATTGGTATTACTCATTTAATGGGTAATCCAACAGGATATGGTGCAGAATTTAAAGAGAAAAGTGGTCAAGCAATAGCATATCAAACAGATATTAAGCTTAGAGCAAAAAGCTTCAAGCCGTGGACTTTGGGTGCCGACAATACTCAAATTGGTCAAGAAATAGAGTGGCAAGTTATTTGCTCGGCACTAGGCCCACCTGGAGGTAATATTACTAGCTATATTAGATATGGTCAAGGAATTGATAAATATACAGAAGCTATTATTTTAGGTTCAGATATGGGACTTATACACAAGGGTGGTGCTTGGTATACTTTAAATTGCGTAGATGATAAGCCAAAGTTTCAAGGCACAGAAAAAGTCAGACAGTATTTGGTAGATCATCCAGAAGTATATACTCAATTAGTCACAAGCATTAAGGATATGATGGGTATTATTAAATGTTGATTAAGGATCTAGATGGCAATACTCATAACTGGCAACTAACGGGTAATATGGCTAAAGGTAGGGTAGATAATAGATCATCTTTACATTTAAAAGCCAGATCTTTAATTACTCAACAGTTTCCAACTATGCAAATATTAGAAGAAGTACCCATACCACTGAGAAAGAGCGAAACATTATATTTAGATTTTTATCTACCTCTTAAAAAAATTTGTTTTGAAGTTCATGGAGAACAACACTTTAAATTTGTGCCATTTTATCATGCTAATATTTTGGCATTTAAAAAATCTCAAAAAAGAGATTATGACAAACAAGAGTGGTGTGAAATTAATGGTATTCAATATATCTCTTTAGCATATGATGATGGTGTTGAGGTATGGAACGAAAGGATTAAAAATGCTTAAAACATCTAAAGAAGAACTAAAATACTGGGATGATATTCTTGATGAATATGAACAATCTATAGGTTTTAATTCATATAAAGAAGATGCGCTACCAGCTACTGAACTAAATGAGTACCTAACTATGAGTCGAGACGTTATTGAGAAATTAACCCCCGAAGATTGTGCTCAAATAGCATATCGATTAGGTCAATTTAGCTTTCACATTCAAAGAACCATTAATCGAGAAATCGCTAGATATAATTGGACAGAAGAGACATTAAAAGATTTAATAGCAGATGAAATTAACACATACAAGGGATATGGATATATAGAAAAATCCACCCAAGCTATCAAACATAATGACAAAGCTCAATCTCTAAATAATATTAAGAAGTACGCCAAACAAAGGAGCGATAGGTTATCATATCTAGCCAATAGTCTTAAAAATTTATCGGATATAATCCTCTCTGTACAAAAAAGCAAGGTGAAACATGGGTCTTGATCAAGAAGATATTAAAGCTTTAATAGCTATATTACAAAAAGGTTTGGTCGATGACGAACCTAATTTGGAATCTAAAACTAAAACCACTAAACCTAAACCTAAAGCCACAACAAAAAAGAAAAAACCGTCTAATAAATTTGAACAAATGGCCGAATTTGGTATGTGCAAAGAAGATATAGAGTTTGATAAAAAAATCAAAAAACCACCACCATCAGTTAGGAATAGAACCTTTGATTTTGTTAGGGTTAAGTGTAGAGTTTGTGGAAAAACAGAAAAGGTTGCACCATCCCTGATAGAGTCTACAGATAGATATAAATGCAACAAGTGTTCGACGGGAGCGGGCTGATGATTTTGTGCGATCCTGCCGCAGAAAGAGCGGTATTGGCTGGTATTTTTCAATATGGTGAAAATGCCTATTTAGATATTGCTGATATAATTCAAGAAACTTCTTTTACTATTGATAGCAATACTATAATCTTTAAGTGTTTAAAAACTTTATGTGATAACAATCAAAGTCCTATAGATATAGCATCTATATATTCTGTAGCTCAAGAACTTGGTGTTTCACATATACTATCTAAAAAAGAAGAAACACAACACTTAAAAGCTATTATAGATTTTCCTGTTAGCTTAGACAATGTTAGAAAGTTTGCGGCTAAAATTCGTAAACTAGAAATTGCTAGGCTATTAAGAAAACAACTAGAAGAAACTCAGGACAAAATCTTAGAAGTTACTGGAAATGAGCCAATATCATCTATTATTGGTATAGCAGAAGATAGCATTTTTAATTTTACATCATTGCTGAATGATACAGATAGTGGTCCAGAAAAAATGGGATCATCTATCGAAGAATATATTCAGTCATTAGAAGAAAATAAAGTTGACCAAGTTGGTATTCCTACAGGGTTTCCCACATATGATCTAGCTATTGGTGGAGGATTAAGAAAGGGCACCATTAATGTAATAGGAGCGAGGCCAAAAACTGGAAAAACTCTTTTAAGTGATAATATGGGTATTAATGTTGCTAAGCTAGGTATACCAGTACTGAATATGGATACTGAAATGAACAAAGAAGATCATATACATAGAATTTTAGCAATGCTTACTGAGATAGAAATTAATAATATCGAAACTGGCAAATTCTCAGATTCTCCAGACAAAAAGAACAAAATTGGTAAAGCCGCCCAAGAACTTAAAGAAATGAAGTTATATCATAAAAGCATAGCGGGTAAACCATTCGAAGATCAATTAGCTATTATGAGAAGATGGTTAGTCAAAGAAGTAGGATTAAACGATGATGGCACAGCAAAAGACTGTGTGATCTTTTATGATTATCTTAAACTTATGGATAGTAGCGGCATTAGTCAAGACCTAAAAGAATATCAGTTGCTAGGTTTTATGATGACCAGTCTGCATAATTTTGCTGTAAGATATAAGGTTCCAATAGTTGCATTTATTCAATTAAATAGAGATGGTATAACTAAAGAAAGTACAGATTCTGCTAGTGGGTCTGATAGAATTATTTGGCTATGTAGTAATTTTAGCATATTCAAACGAAAAAGCGATGAAGAAATTGCAGAGGATGGACCCAACAACGGAAACAGAAAGCTTGTTCCATTAATTAGTCGTCATGGAGGAGGTTTAGACAATAATGATTACATCAATTGTTATATGAAAGGCTGGTGTGCTAAAATAACAGAGGGTAAAACAAGATTAGAAGTAGCAAACAATACTAAAAATGATAGCGAAGGCTTTGTAGTAAATGACAATGACAATGACCAAATCCCGTTTGAATGATCAGGCCAAGCTTAAAATAGTTTGTGATGAACTATGTGATAATATCACATCTCTACTAGATTCTTTTGGTTTAGACTACAAAGTTAATCAAAAAATGATCAGTATGAGTTGTCCTATACACGGTGGAGACAATCCTTCTGCTGTAAATATATATCCAGAAGGAGATCAATATAGAGGTAACTGGAAGTGTAGAACCCATAGTTGCGAAAAAACTTTTAAAGGATCTATAATAGGATTTATAAGAGGAATTATCTCTGCACAAACTTATGGGTGGACTCAGCCAGGCGATAATATTTGTTCTTTTGAAGAGGTGGTAGCATTTGCTACAACTTTCTTAAATAAAGATTTTAGCAAAATCAAAGTGTCCAAAGTTGACAGAGAAAAACAACAGTTTACATCTGTTGTTAGTTATATCAATAAAAATTCTGCCCCAATAGAATCCAAAATCACTAGAGAACAAATAATAAAAACCTTGCAGATTCCTGCAACATATTATGTTAATAGAAATTATACTACAGAAATATTATCTAAATATGATGTGGGATTATGTAATAGGCCAGGGAAGGAAATGTCTGATAGGGTTGTTGTACCAATCTATGATAATGACTATAAGTATATGGTTGGATGTACTGGTCGTAGTATCTATGAAAAATGTACTAGCTGTAAATGTTATCATAATCCAGTGAATCAATGTCCAGAAGACTCATTAAAATGGAAATATCCTAAATGGAAGCATAATGCCGATTTTAAAAGTCAAAACCATTTATATAACTTGTGGTTTGCTAAAAAATTTATCTTAGAAAGTGGCACAGCTATTATAGTAGAAAGCCCTGGTAATGTCTGGAGATTAGAAGAAAACAATATCCATAATAGTGTGGCTATGTTTGGGTCTTCATTAAGCGATAGACAAAAGATTCTACTAGATAGTTCAGGGGCTATGAATTTAGTAATCTTAACAGATAATGATGATGCTGGACATAAAGCTGCTGATCAGATTAGGAGCAAATGTCAAAATACTTATAGGATTTTTATTCCTAAAATTAGTTGTTCTGATGTGGGCGAAATGAATAGCGAACAAATTAATACTGAAATTAAGAGCTTTATAGAAAGTATAGTATGACAAAAATATTAGCATTATCTGGACGTAAACAGTCTGGAAAAACTACAGCATCAGAATATATACAAGATTTTGTATACAAAAACCACCCCAGCATAATCTGTAAAATATATAACTTTGCTGATCCACTAAAACAAGATATTTGTATGAATATCTTAGGTATGACATATGACCAGTGTTACGGATCAGATATTGATAAAAATACGCTAACCAACTTGGTTTGGAATAATGAAAAATTAACGGCCAGACGAGCTATGGAAGTTATTGGCACAGATATTTTTAGAAAGTTATTAGATACAGTGTGGGTGCAGGCAACGATATTGAAAATAGAAAAAGAAAAACCAGATTTAGCTATTATACCAGATTGTAGATTTCCTAATGAAGTAAATACTATCTTAGATAATAATGGACATATTATTAGATTAACACTAGATCCTTTTCACTCTGATTCTAATAGTGAGAGAGCATTAGATGCAGATAAATATGATTGGAATAAATTTAGTACTATTATAGATAATAGCAATATTTCTATAGAAGAAAAAAATACTCTTGTTTACCAATTTATTATTCAAGAAGGAATATTACCATTATAATTACTTATCTTAGAAGCTCATCATATAATACCCATAGTATGTGCGCACAACAGTATTTTCTTGAGTATGTGCTAGGAATGAAATCCCCTTCGGGAATGAAAGCTGATAAAGGCACTATTGTTCATAAGGTTTTAGAGATTTTGGCCTATATTAAGCTGACTGAGCAAAATAATGAAACGGTTTATACTGATGATATTTTAGGTCCAATTAATATTAAAAAGTACAATCTTAACACTATTATTGAGAAGGTTTACAAATACTATTCGACCCAGTTTAAACACCATGAATGGAAGGTCAAAGATTATAAAGACTGCCATCTGTGGGTCAACAAAGCTCTGGAGTCGCATAATGGCTCCTTTGACCCTCGCAACCGAGACATACTACAACCAGAACAAAGATTCGATATTGTAATAGATAAAAAATGGGCAGAATATAGTTATGTTGTTAATCAAGAAATTATATCTGGTAAATTAGCCATAAAAGGAACTATTGATCTTATCACTAAAGTTAGCGATAATACTATTGAAATTATAGACTGGAAAACTGGTCGAAGGCTAGATTGGGCAACTGGTGAAGAAAAAACACTGGCAAAGTTGCAAAATGATCCTCAATTAAGAATTTACCATTATGCTGTAAGTGCTTTATATCCTCAAATGGATCATATTATTTTCACTATAAATTTTATTAATGACGGTGGGGCTTTTAGTGTTTGTTATGATAAAAACGATTTGCCCGAAACAGAACTTATGATCAAGAATAAATTTGAAACTATTAAAAATACTAAGGTGCCTGAATTAAATAAAACATGGAAGTGTACAAAATTATGTCATTTTGGAAAAACAACCTTTGAAAATAGTCATGTGCTGCCTATTTTAGAATATAGAGATAATCAGATAACAAAGGTAGATAACAATATGACGAAATGTGAACAAGTTAAGCACGATATTAATTTGCTAGGTATAGACAATGTGGTTGACAAGTATACTGTTCCGGGTTATAGTGTAGGATCCTATAAAGCACCAGGAAGCACAGAATGACCTACATCCCCCTGCATACGCACAGTATGTTTAGTTTATTAGATGGCCTTTCTAAGCCCGATCAAATAGCAGAAAGATGCAAAGAAATTGGAGCAAATGCTTGTGCATTAACTGATCATGGTAATATAGCTGGTGCTGTTAAATTTTATTCAGCTATGAAAAAAGCTGGTATCAAACCCATATTAGGCTGTGAACTATATATTTGTCAGCATGATCCATCTATTAAAGACAAAGAAAATAAAGAGTTGAGTCACTTTATAGTACTAGCCAAAAATTATAGTGGATGGAAAAATCTAATCAAGATTGTTTCTGAATCTAATCGCCCAGATTTTTACTATCATAAACCAAGACTAGACTTAAAGAATCTATCTAAATTTAATAAGTCTGACATGATAGCTATTACGGGACATTTAGGCTCAACACTAGCAGATATATTATTAGACGATAATTTACAACTAAAAGATAACTGGGAGATATTAGGAATACAACATATAGATATCCTAAATAATATTTTTGGATCTGATAATGTATTCTTAGAAGTTCAGTTAATGGATGTGGAAAATTTACCGGTTCAAAAAATATTAACAGACTCTATAAGACATCTTGGACAAACTACAAATACTAAGGTAGTATGCACACCAGATGCTCACTATTGTAGAAAAGAAGATGCTGTTGATCAGAGAATATTATTGTGTAACAATTTAAAAACAACATTCCCAGAGATTAGCCGTAAAATTACTAATAATGAATCTGTACCAATGGGATGCTTTTTCAATTCTGATAATTATCATATTTTGTCTCAAGAAGAAACTAACAACCTATATTTACCAGAAGAGATACAGAATACTAATTATGTAGCAAATTTAATAGAGGACTATGATATACTTAGTAAGCCTAAACTGCCCACATTTCAATGTCCCGACGGATATGACGATGCTGAGTATTTGAGAGAACTTTGTAGAAAAGGATGGAAAGATAAAATTGCTAATATTATACCTAAAGATCAGCAACAAACCTACGTAGATAGAGTAAAGTACGAGCTAGATGTTTTACAAGGCGCTAATCTTAGTAGTTATTTCTTAATTGTTCAAGATATAGTGAATTATGTTAGATCACATAAATGGCTTCCTGGGCCGGGCAGGGGCAGTGCCGCAGGTTGTTTGGTATCTTATCTAATCGGTATTACTAGTATTGATCCTATAAAATATAATTTACTTTTTGAAAGATTTTTTAATGCTGCTAGATCAGACTCTATGCCAGACATTGATGTTGACGTACCAATCAATAAAAGAGAAGATATCATTCAATATATCAAAAATAAATATGGATCAGATAGGGTCTCCCAGATGGTAACATTTAATACTATTAAGGGTCGAGGTGCGCTAAAAGATGTTATTAGGGTATATGGAAATATAACATTCGATGAAATGAATAATATTACTAAAAATATTCCCGATGAATCTAAAATTGCTGATGAACTTCAAGAAATGAAGGAAGAGACCGGAGAAGCATCCATCATCAGATGGTCTTTAGAAAATAATACAGAAAAACTGAAGGAATGGTGCTTTCTAGATGAAAATAGCGAACTACAAGGTCCGTTGTCAAAAAGATTCGAGCAAGCTATAAGATTAGAAGGCACAAAGTCTAATCAATCAAAACACGCTGCTGGCATAGCCATCAGTGCAGAACCCTTGAATGAAATTTGTCCTATGGTTTATGATAGTAAAAATGATCAGCTAATAGCTGGTATGGAAATGCAAGATTTAGAAGCTTTGGGCGTAATTAAATTGGATATATTGGGCGTTGCTTTACTAGATAAGATAATGTGTGTACAAGATTTATTATTTAATGGAGTTAAACTATGAAGAAACAGTTCAAAGATGTTCTAGTTGATGAGAAATTCAAAATCAATGATGTAGAATATGTGAAGATTAATGCTGTAAAAATTAGCTGTTGCAAAGCTATTAATGCGCAGCAAACAGCAGATAGTAATAGTAAAACATTTGTTCAGCCTCTTATAGAAGTGGATGTTGATGATCAACTATAATAAAATTTGCGTTTTTGATTTTGAAACTGACGGATCAGATCCTAGTGAATGTAGTCCGGTCCAAATTGCGGCCATAATGATAGATCCTATACAACTAGAAATTATTGATGGGTCAGAATTTAATATCAATTTTAAGCCAGAATGTATTGAAAAAGATCCTAACTATGAATACAAAACAGATATCTTAGATTTTCATGCTAAGGTTAAGCAGTGTTCTAAAGAGAAGGTTTTGGCATTATGGAAAGAATATCCAAAGCAAGATCATTCTTGGAATTTATTTGTTAATTATTTAGATAAATATCATACACGATCATCTAAAAAGAGTCAGTTTAGTGCTCCTATAGCCGCTGGCTATAATATCTACAGGTTTGATCTACCGATTATTGATAGATTAAGTCGAAAATACGGTAATACCAATAAAGAAAACAAAACAGAACTATTTTATCCGCGAGATGTTATAGATTGTATGAATCTAATGTTTTATTGGTTTGAGAGTAATCAAGATCTTAAAAGTTATACATTAGATAGTGTAAGAGATTATTTTGGCATATCTAAAACTGGTGCTCATGATGCCCTAAAAGACGTTAAAGATACGGCAGAATTAATAGTTCGTTTTATGAAATTACTTAGAAATCTTGGTCAAAAAATTAAATTCAAAGATTCTTTTACAGCATGAAAAAATATCAGTATTCTTGTGGGTGTAGCTTTCCAGTTAAAGAAGATGAAGATATTACCCAGATAGATTTTGATCCCAAAATAGAAAATATTCATTTTGATTGTTCTAGAACTTGGGAATTAATATCTGAGGGAAATACTAAGGGGGTTTTTCAGCTAGAGTCTAGGCTTGGACGATCAATTGCTAAAAAACTAAAGCCAGAGAACATAGAACAATTGTCAGCTTTAATAGCCGTATTAAGACCAGGATGTATTGCTGGAGACACAAAAATATCTACCAGAACATATATACATACAGACGGAAGGATAAGATACCATAATGTTCCAATTAGACTAATAGCAAAAAATCCAAATCAGTATAAGACAATATTATCATATAATGAAAATACTGGAAAATTTATTTCTAATAATTTATTAAATGCATTTTATACTGGAGATAAAGAATGTTTTAGGGTCGTTTTAAATACACAAGAAAGGCTTAACTCTAGTTTTGGTAATAAGCAATATAAGTTAGAATGTACAGATGATCATAAACTACTAACATCTAGTGGATGGAAAGAATTAAAAAATATCAAAATCGGAGAGCGTATACTGGTAAATAAAAGAGAAAGTACAAGAAAACACTATCATAAAAAATCTTTTAAGCACTGGTGTTATCATACATACGAATATCGTTGTATATTTTGCAATTGGAATTTAGGATCTTTAGATGTAAACCATATCAAAGGCAATAGATTTAGTGATAACCATCCAGATAATCTTTGTTTTTTATGTCCAAATCATCATAGACAATTTTCTGAAGGCACAATATCGTGCGAAGATATATATGTAGCTAGAAGTAAATGTATTCTACCAATTTCTAAAGATGGTAAATGGGCTACATTAAAAGAAAAAATATCCGTTGGAATAAAAGACGTATACGATATTTCTATGTCATCTCCTCATCATAACTTTATTGCTGGTGGTGTCATAGTACACAACTGTTTAGAAGCGTTAAGAGACGGTAAAAGTGTTACAAACCACTACATGGATAGAAAAAATGGATTAGAGTCTGTAGACTATTTTCATAAAGCATTAGAACCCATATTAAATAATACATATGGGGAAATGATTTATCAAGAGCAGGCGATGGAAATCGCCAAAGTTATTGCTGGATTTAATCTACAAGAAGCTGATTTATTGCGTAAGGCTATTGGTAAGAAAAAACCAGAAGAGATGGCAAAAGTTAAAACTAGATTTATAGAAGGTTCTAGCAAATTAGGCATAGTAACAAATGATGAAGCCGAGCAAATTTTTGGCTGGATAGAAAAAAGTCAAAGATATAGTTTTAATAAGTCTCATAGTGTTAGCTATGCTATAAATGCTTACTTATCAGCATATGCTAAAGCTCATTTCCCTAAAATGTTTTTTGCATCATATCTAAGATTTGCAAAGGATAAAATAGATCCTCAAGCAGAAATAAAGTCTTTGGTACAGAACGCTATGGAGATGGATATTACTGTTCATACTCCTGACATTAGGAACTTAAATGAGTTATTTATTATCAAGGATAATAAGATATATTTTGGATTAACAGATATAAAGGGGGTAGGCAAGTCTGTATTTGACAAATTAGAGACTATCTGTACTAATAAGGATTGGAATAATATTAGCTGGTTGCAGATATTATTTGATATATTAGTTAATATTAACTCTGTAGCAGCTAAAGCGTTGATACAAAGCGGGGCTATGAGCTTTATCAAAAAGACCAGAAATAGTATGTTGTTTGAGTATAGTCTTGGTAGCACATTAACAAAAAAAGAAATACAACACATTATAGATCATCCTCAAGGTTTTAAGTCTCTCGAAGAATCTTTAAGTTTTTTGATGAGCTTGCCCAAGATAAACAAAAATAGAAAACAGGCTATACTAGATATATTATCTTCATTAAAAAATCCACCATATAGCTTAGATGATAGTCCAGAATGGGTAGCAGATAGCGAAGATAATCTACTAGGCTGCTCTATAACTTGTTCGAGACTAGATATGTATGATATTAGTATGACCAATATCTCATGCAAAGAATTAAAGAATACAACTCTTAAAGATAATCTTATATTAGGAGGAGAAATAGACTTTATAAATACTACCAAAACTAAAAGTGGTAAAAATCCAGGGTTAGAGATGGCATTTGTTACATTATCAGACTCTACAGGATCATCAGACTCGATCATCTTCTTCCCTGAGCAATATAAGACATACAAAAATCTACTATTTCCAAACAATGTTATTATAGTAAAGGGGTCAAAAACTAAAAACGGCGACGGGATAATAGTAGATAAGGCGTATATTGCCAAGACTTGACAAAACCAACCATCCCCCTACTATACCTATAGTTGGTTTTAAACTTTTCAAAGGAGATTTGTATGAATATTGTAATGTTAAGAGGAAATTTGGCTCGTGATCCTGAACTAAGAGTTGTAACTATCGGAGATAAGCAAACATCTGTGGTAAATTTCACAGTTGCTGTTTCTAGAGAATTTACAAAAGCTAATGGTGTTCAAGACAAAATTACATCTTTTATTCAGTGTGAAGCCTGGGACAGCGGTGCTGAAAGCATCTCGTCCTCGCTAAAGAAGGGTGATCTTGTTATGGTAGAAGGATCATTACGAAATGATAGCTGGGAAAAGGATGGCGTTAAGCATAGCACACTCAAAGTTAGAGTTAACAATTTTGGCAAGATTGTAAAGTCTAAAAGAAGTGAAAAAGTTACCGACACTGAACCAGTAGCATTCTGAGAATTTAAAAGGAGTTTACAAGATCCCTGGTATCAATAGTGGTGCCAGGGATTTTGTAATTGTAGTATGATAAAAAAGAGAATATTCATTGCTAATGATGCTAGTTGTTTAAATACTGGATATGGTATTTACGGCAAAGAAATATTAACAAGACTGCATAATAGTGGAAAATATGATGTGGCTGAATTAGGTTGTTATATTGATAAGAATCATCCTGCAACTAATACTATACCATGGAAATTTTATCCTAATGCCGTATCCGGCGATGATCCACAACATCAAAAATATGCTTCTAATAATATTAATCAGTTTGGCTTATGGAGATTCAATAAAGCTGTTGCTAACTTTAAGCCTCACATAGTATTTGACGTTAGGGACTATTGGATGTTCTCTTATCAAGAAACTAGTCCACTTAGGCCATTCTTCCACTGGGTAATTATGCCCACGGTTGATTCTGCTCCACAAAAATTAGAATGGAGATATACATTCTCTAATGCTGATATAGTTGTGCCATATACTCAATGGGCTAAAAAAACACTAATTAAAGAGTGTGGTAACAGCATTAATTTATTTCCAAAGTGTGCTTATGCTGGTATAAATCCTAACGAATTTTTTCCATTAGAAAATAAAACACAACATAAAATACAATATTTTGGTAAAGATATTACTGTTGTTGGCGCAGTAATGAGGAACCAAAAACGTAAACTATTACCGGATTTAATGTTGTCGTTTAAAAAATATCTAGAACTTCTCAAATCCAATAATCTAGATAAAGAGTATCAAAACACCTATTTGTATCTGCATACATCTTATCCAGAAGAAAATGGCTGGGATATACCAGCACTACTATTAGAGTACGGTATTGCCGATAGGGTTTATTTTAGTTATTTATGTAGAAACTGTGGTTCCTTTTTACCGTCTAAATTTCAGGGTGCAATTAAAAGATGTATCAAATGTAATACCTATAGTTCGGTTGTTTCTAGTCCTATTAATGGGGTTAATACTTCTCAACTCAATGAAATATATAACCTCTTTGATATATTTGTACAATATGCTATTTGTGAAGGATTTGGTATGCCGCAGGTTGAAGCAGCAGCTTGTGGTTTAAAAATAGCATCAGTAGACTATAGCGCTATGAGTGAAATAGTAGATACTCTAGATGGGATAAGTTTACCCGTACAAAGAATGTTTAGAGAAACAGAAACTAATGCTGATCGAGCATATCCCGATGTAGATGCTACTGCTCAAAAAATATATGACTATCTGATAAAAACATCCCAAGAATACAAAACTGAAAATAGCGCTGTTATTAGAAATAAATGTATAGAAAATTATACTTGGGATAATGTATATAAAACATGGGAGAGTTGTTTTGATTCTATAGATATAAAAAATAAAGCCGACTGGGGGAGTCCTCCTATAGAAACTAATCATAATAATGTGCAAGTTCCTCCGAATTTAACTCACAAAGAGTTTGTTGAATTTGTATGCTACAATGTGCTTAAAGCCCCATATATTCTTAATAGTGCGGCCATACAGTGTTTGATAAAAGACCTGAGTATGGGCTTGGTGGCTGGAGGAGGTTCTATCAAATCTATATCCAGAGAACAAGCCGTTAAGACGTTAGAAAGTCACTTAAATAATATCTTGTACGGGAATGAATTACGACTAAACAATATTAAAGAAGATTTCTAATATGACATCTATACCAGCTATTCATACATCGTGTAAAAAATGTGTTTTTGCTATTTACGATAATATTACCCAAACAGGGTGTCATCTAGACTATATTGCTAAATATAGAGAAAAAAATATTTCTATACTAGAAGCTTATGATGAACAAAAAGAATTCTATGTTATAGGGGATAAAAAATGTCCTGGATATAGAGAAGATTCATGGTTTAAAGATAATAATTTAACCATAGAAGAAAAAATAGATAAGATTAAAAAAGATATTAGTATAAACTATCTAATGGTTATTGATCTGGAAAATATGGATCCCATGGAACTTGACAAAGTATTTGATACCATATCAGAGCTAGCATATAAGCCATCTAAAATTATTATTATCAGACATACTAATAATCAAAAGTTTCCATTTGATGTTCTAAAAAACAGCTTGGATAAGCTAGATATTAAGTGGAGAGTTCAAACTATGATAGATAAAGACGTTCTTTGGGGAGGCATTCTGCATAGTGTAGTGTCTAACGGTAATCATGCTTATAGATTTATTTGTGGAGTTAAAAAATATACTCCGGATATAACTAATGTTATTAATACGGCTAATAGTATTATTTATGACAATTTATCTAGCTTTAATATTTTGTGCAATAAAGATCATGACATTATTATTTTTGCCGGATCTGTTTATAGGTATTCTAGTTTTCACGGTTATGATATCTTAAACGATGAAAAAGCTTATCAAATAGTATGAATATAATTATATTAGGCGATAAATTTCAAAAAAGAATGAAGTCTAAAGGCTGTGTTGCTTTAATGGAAAATAATAAGAAAACCATATTAGACAACCAATACAACACCCTAAAGAGCATACTACCACAAGCTAATATAGTCTATGTGTATGGTTTTGAAGCTAAAAAATTTCAGAACTATATAGATAAACATTATACTGATATTACTATAGTTCACAATGAACATTATGATAGTTATA
>OGVP01000073.1_pt1 | contig 14265 bp, 12 predicted proteins | sample 1575791 | NCBI WGS metagenome assembly OGVP01 (sample SAMN07581537, study PRJEB24739) | freshwater metagenome
CTGATTCCCAATTGACGAAGTCTGATCCAAGATAGGGGGCAATGAAAGCCGTCTACCTCACTTTAAATGACCTTAAACGGACCGATGAAAAAATATTTCGCTTAAGAAACGAACTCGACCAAATCCCATTGGTGATTTCTTAAAGGCTCGTTAGTTCTTTTGGGAGAGTGGCTTGCTCTTTCGTTTTTTTAAAATCAGCTTGGGTGCTTTAGCCTTTTGTCAGCTGGGGTTGGGTTTTCCCTCAAAGTGCTTAAAGCATTTTAAGAAACTTAGCCCCACCGAGCTTCGCTATCCCGACCCACGGTTTCTTAAAGAACATCAAGGGAAATATTCTTTAGAGATTAAGCCCTCGGCTGTTTCCGATCAGTGCGGCTATGGCAGTTGTTGGGTCCACGCTCGGTTGTCTCATTTGGAGCAGCAAATACTGAACAAAACCGGAAAGGAAATGAAACTGTCTCGGCAGTTTTTGATAGTTCAGTCACTTTTGGACCGAATCGACTCGGCCCTCCAAAGCCCGGCTTCAGGAGTTTTTCAAGGGGGGAATGCCCATTACGCGGACGAGCTTATCAAGCGTTATGGCGTCATTCCAGATGACCCTTCTGTTTGGAAACCCAAAGTGAATTTTGAAAAGGCGCCTCATGCTGGCAGACTCACCTACTTTTTAAATGCTCGGGCCGCTCAGTTTCATCAAGAGGCAAAAGACTTAACCCCTGAGTCTAAGGCTTATTTAGATCTTCAGGACAAAGCTAGAAAGGACATGAGAGACATTCTAAGGGCCTATACTGGGACCCTCCCCAGAAAAATAAAAGTGGCAGGACAGGAAATAACCCCCCGAGCTTTTGCGAAGTCGTTGGGAAAAGATCATGCCCCAAAACCGCTGTGGGTCTTTCCAGAAGTTGAGCTTCTGGAAGGCAATCTTAAAAAAGAGAGTTCTATAGGGCCTGCTCCGCTTCCCTCGTCAGCCCCCTCTTCAAGAGAATCTTTGGATAAAATTGAAGCTCGGATCATTCGGTCGCTCAAAAATGGCCAGAGCGTGACTCTTTCTTATGAAAACAACCCGCTTTTTGTAGATAGGGATACAGGGATTATGTCGCTTCAAGCCTTCAATACTCCAGAGGGATTTCAGCCACCCCCCAGGCTCTACCGAGATGCTTTCTTAAGTGGAAGTGGCTATCACGCTGTGGATATCGTGGGCGTGGATTTGGATAGTGCGGGTAAAATCACGAAGCTAAAAATCAAGAACTCTTGGGGAGACGAGGCTGGAGATAGGGGCTTCTACCACATGTATCGGGACTACTTTCTCCACTTTATGAACAGTATCTACATTTCTGATTCCCAATTGACGAAGTCTGATCCAAGATAGGGGGCAATGAAAGCCGTCTACCTCACTTTAAATGACCTTAAACGGACCGATGAAAAAATATTTCGCTTAAGAAACGAACTCGACCAAATCCCGTTGGAACTCTCCGAGCTCGATGGTCAAATTGCCAAAAGCCTAGAAACTTACCATCAGGTTAAAACTCAATTTGAAACTTTAGAAAAATCAGTACGGAAGGCCGAAAGTGACCTAAAAGAAAAAGAGGATTTTCTTCGAAAAGCTGAAAGCAAAATGATGGAAGTAAAAACAAACGAAGAATATCAAGCTGCACAAAAAGAAAACGAAACGCACTTACAAGCTAAAGTTCAGTTGGAAGAATCGGTTTTAAGCCTCATGACTCAACTGGATGAATTTAAAATCGCCCTTAAAGATTCCGAAAGCCAACACAAGAAAAAAACTGAAGAGTTCAATCAAGCCAAAACAAAACTTCAAGACGAGGGAAAAAGCATTCAAAAATCTTATGAAGACCTCTTACAGAAAAGAACTTCTTTCGTCTCAAAGCTTGAGCCTGAGATCCAAGGACTTTACGAAAGATCCAGAGCTGCTGTTAAGGGAGTTCCGATTGCATTAGTGGAGAGCGGCTTGTGTTCTGGTTGTCATGTCAAAGTCAGGCCGCAGCTTTTTAATGAAGTATTAGGATTCAAAGCAGTCCACCGTTGTCCCAATTGCAGTCGGATTCTTTTAGTGCCTGTGGATGAAGCAGAAGCTCATTTATAGGTTTTCCCAGCAAAGAATTCCCAAAGTGCCCAAGCTCAACTGAAAACTCATCGAATAGATCTGGTTCTTTTGGATCTGCACTTGGGTCGGGAGCAAGGCCAAGAGCTTTTAGCTCAGTGGAAAAAAGATTTCCCTGAATTAGAAGTCATCATTCTCAGTGGCCAAAAAGATGTGAAATTGGCGATTGAATGCATTCGTTTAGGGGCTTCAGATTACTTAGTGAAGCCGATGGAACCCGAGCACGTTCTCTTGGCCCTGGAACGAGCGTTGCTAAAAAAGCAGGTTCGAGAAAGCTTCCGTGAGAAACCTATAAACCCTCTGGGAACTTTTCCGTTTGTCAGTGAGTCTCATCTTGTAAAAGAAGTCCTTCACAAAGCTCATCTTCTAAAAAATAGACCCCAACTGAATGTCTTGATTTTGGGAGAAAGCGGTACTGGAAAAGAATTACTTGCCCGTTTTATTCATCAGCTTGAAGAAAATCCAGCTCGACCTTTTCAAGTAGCCAATATGGCAGCTATCCCAGCAAATTTAATGGAAGCCGAGCTTTTTGGAGTCGAAAAGGGAGCTTACACTGATGCAAAATCTAGTCGAGCTGGTAAGTTCGAACTCGCCAACGGCGGAGATATTTTTCTGGATGAAATCGGAGATCTTCCCTTGGAGATGCAGAGTAAACTTCTTCGAGTGCTTCAAGAGCGCCAAGTTCAAAGACTTGGTTCCTCACAACTGAAAAACCTTTCTCTTCGAGTGATCTCTGCCACGCACCGCCCTTTGCCTGAGATGATCCAACAGAAGGAATTTCGTGAAGATCTCATTTATCGTCTCAGTGATATTGTTTTGACTCTTCCCCCTCTCAGAGAAAGAAAAGAAGATATTCCCCTTTTGGTTGAGCTTTTTGTTAACAAACATGCAGCTGGAAAAAAAATATCTATTGAGCCTCAAGCTCTAGATCAATTAAGAGCTTACTCCTGGCCGGGGAACATTAGACAATTAGAGTCCACGGTAAAAAGGTCCCTCATTTTTTTGGAATGCGACCGATTGGAGCGGTTTGATATTATCGATTTTCAAGAACAACCGGCGATTTCGAAGCCTCTCTCGGGAACTCATTTTGCATCTCAAGTAAAGAATTTTGAAAAATCTCTCATCACTCAAGCTCTGAATCGACACCACGGAAAAAAAGAAGCTGCCATGAGGGACTTGGGGCTTCCGAAAGCTACTTTTTATAGAAAACTTCACGAATTTTGCCCCGAAAGAATAGACTCGTAGCGTTACGACCTCGTAAACAAACGCTAACAGTAATCCCCCCTTCAAGCACTTAAGGGTTTTAAATCTGTTTCTCGCTGACTAGGGTCGAAAAGAATCTCTATTTGCACGAAGTTTTTGGGTTTGGGTTTTTGTTTTTTTTGGGGGAAATCATAATGTCCAAGCACCTTTTTCAACGATGGCTTTTTTCATTAGGAGCTTTACTGGGGTTGAGTCTTTCAGCTGTGGGTTCTCCTGTTTCAGAGAATCCCAAAAAAGTGATAATTCGTTTTCAGCCTGGTCTCCACGAGACCGAGATCCGATCTCTATTTGGGGATCAAGAAGTTGAAAAACTCGAAGTCTTAGTGCCCTCTTTAAATCTTTATTCGATTACTTTCAAAAAGGTCTCAGTGGGAAAAACCTTTCTCAAGACTTTTGCAACTTCCTCAAAATTAGTGAAGTACGCTCAACCTGATCACGTTGTGAAGTTGCGTCAAAGCCCCAACGACCCAGAACTAAAATCTCAATGGAGCTTAAATGGTTTGAGCAGTCGAGGGGATATTGAAGCAACGAAAGCTTGGGAGCTGGGAACGGGTGGAAAAGATACCGAAGGAAAAGATTTAGTCGTGGCAGTGATTGATGGAGGAGTGGATACGTCTCACAAAGACCTTAAAGAAAATATTTGGGCTAACTCGAATGAGATTCCCGGAAATCAAAAAGATGATGACGGAAACGGTTATATTGATGATGTGAATGGCTGGAATGCCGTCGAGGATAATGGAGTAGTCAAAGGTTCCGCAGGGGATCAGGGGTATCTTCATGGAACCCATGTGGCCGGAATCATTGGGGCCCAAGGAAATAATCGCTTGCAGGTCGCAGGACTTAATTGGAACACCAAAATTATGGCAGTGGTTGGCTCTTCAGGAGAAACTTCTGTGGTGGCAAAAGCCTATGGTTACGTGATCGCTCAAAAGAAACTGTGGATTGAATCTGAAGGGAAACAGGGAGCCAATATCGTAGTCACTAATTCCAGTTTCGGAGTAGATGAAGCAGATTGCTCAAGCGCTGACTTTTCTCTTTGGAATGACCTTTATAACGAGATGGGAAGTTTGGGCATTCTCTCTGTGGTAGCCACTTCTAATGCAGATGTAGATGTAGATGAAATAGGAGACGTTCCTTCCGGCTGTAAAAGCCCCTATATCATTTCTGTTACCAATACAGATTCAGAAGATGAGAAATATTCTGGTGGAGCCGGATTTGGCGCCAAAAGCATTCATTTGGGAGCTCCTGGAACGGAAATTTTATCCACAGTTCCAGGGGATAAAACCAAGAAGCTCACTGGCACTTCCATGGCGACTCCCCACGTGACAGGGGCCGTTGCACTTCTTCATAGTCTTGCAAGTAAAAAGTTTGTTGAAGAATACAAGAAGGATCCTAAAAAGGCTGCTAAGGAACTCAAAACGATTCTTCTTAAATCCGTAGATGCCGTGAGCTCTCTAAAAGGAAACACGATCACTGAAGGCAGGTTGAACGTTTTTAAAGCGGCCGATACGATTTCCAAATACTAAACTTTCCTCTCAAATGAATGATCCTTTTCTCCTAGCGGCTATTGAAGAAGCTGAACAGGGCCTTAAAGAAGGCGGAATCCCTATTGGTTCAGTCCTAGTGATTGATGGCAAAATAGTGGGAAGAGGCCACAATCGAAGAGTCCAAAAAGGCAGTGCTATTTTACATGCAGAAATGGATTGCTTAGAAAATGCAGGCCGCCTAAAGGCAAAAGACTATGAACGAGCGACTCTCTACTCGACCCTTTCTCCTTGCGATATGTGCAGTGGAACTGCTCTTCTTTATAAAATTCCCAAAATTGTAATCGGAGAAAATAAGACCTTTCAGGGGCCGGAAACTTACGTAAAATCGCGCGGAGTGACTCTAACCATTGTAAATGACCCCCGCTGTATTCAACTTATGACCGATTTCATCCAAAAACGGCCCGAACTTTGGAATGAGGATATTGGGGTTTAATTTGCTAATTCGCTTACGAGCTCATTGGCCTGATAAACCTTTTTAAGCACTTCCAACATCCCTCTGGAGTCAACCGAAACGGCTCGATTGAGTCTGTCCTCGTAAAAGTAATCCGAAACAAGCGAGTGGATATTTCCATCGAAAATCAGGCCAACAAGTTCCCCTTTTCGATTCACGACAGGACTTCCCGAATTTCCTCCAATGATATCGGCCGTAGCCACAAAATTAAAAGGAGTCTCCAAATTCATTTCATTTTTCTTTTCGTGCCAGGATTTTGGGAGTTTAAAAGGTGCCACAGAGCCATGAGATGCTTCGTGTTCGAACGCCCCCGCAAGAGTTGTATAAGAAGGGATCAGTTTAGTTCCCTCTTGGTAACCTTTCACTTCTCCAAAAGCCAATCGCAAAGTAAAAGTGGCATCAGGATAAACTGAGGTCCCCTTCACTGCAAAAAGGGCCTGAGCAATTTGGGCGTAGCTTTGTCGCTCCACTTCTTCTACTTGCTCCTCATATTTTTGCCGAATGGCTCTGGATGCAGGATCAACCAATTGAGCCAAGAGGATCATGGGGTCGTAGCTTTGCTGGATGGCAGCGCTCCCGCCTTGGGCAATCATCCGACGAACAGCTACATTTTTGAGCTGCGTGTTCTCCACAAGCTCTGTCGCTCTCTCAGCCGCTGATTTTCCCTGGAGCACTTGTCTTACAAGCTCGTGATTTTCACCAAACTTTGTCACGAAGTAGACAAGAGAATCGGTAAGCTTAGCAATTTCCAAATCTTCAAAAAGAGGAGCCTCGGAAAAGAGTTGTTGCTCTAACGAAGCTCTACTGGAGTCTCGATATTCAGCAAGCCTTTTTTCATTTGGTTTTTGATTTTCTTCTGCCAAACGAACAAGAGTTCTAGCAATCGAAAACAAATGCGAGTTGAAAGCTTGACCACTTTCTAAAACTGCTCTTTTCACAAAAAGCTTTTGAGCTGATTTCTGAGCTTTAGCAATTTCGTCCCAAGCTTTAGCAAGAGGCTTCAGTTTGGGATCTTGACCTACTTGAGCAAGAAGAAGGTTTTCTTCTTGCTGTTTTTTTCGAAAGTTCTCGGGATCTTGAAGCCCTTTGATCCGCCCGTAGTAAACTTTACGACTATTCTGGATGGAAAAGAGCTCTTCTTTTGCTCGTCGAGCCTGTTCCACTCCTTCTCCAGAGTATTGCTGAAGAACAATTTCTTGCCTATTCAAATAGTCCATTTGATAGGGAACTCGATGATCTCTTAAAAATTCAAGTGCTGCGATAGTAAACATTCGGCGAGTGCTTCCGGGATGCCCTGAAACAAAAATGAGTTCGTTTTCCTCTGTTCCAGAGGACGACCAAGTAAGGTAGTTTTCAATTTCAGCAGGTTTTCCATTTTCGTAGACCCTAAAAATACACATATCCAAATTGAAACGGGGATATTCAAAATTGTCTGGATCCCCTCCAAAAAAAGCAATGTCAAATTCCGGAGAAAACACCAGACGGACATCAGTGTATTTCTTGTACCTGTAGAGGTGGTACTGTCCACCTTGATAGAGGGTCACTACATCACTTCGTAGGCCTGTTTTTTCTAAAGATTCTTTTTCCACTTTTGCAATCGCTGCTCGGCGAGCAGCTGCGGCTTCTGCTGCATTCATGGTTGGGGCAACTGCTTCATTAATCCGTGAAGTGACATCCTCAATCGAAATGAGCTGATTCAGTTCTAGATCAGGCGCTTTGATTTCCTCGGTAGAACTTCGAGCTAAAAACCCATCCTTATAATAATCATGCTCTGGAGTAGACAACTTAGCCAAGGTGTCAGCGCCCACATGGTGGTTGGTCAAAACAAGCCCATTTTTTGAAATGAAAGAACCTGAACCCCCAGAGTTAAATCTCACAGAAGCCTTCATGAGATGATCCCTCCACTTCTCTGGAGCTTCAAAACCATATTTTTCTTTGAGGTGTTGGAGAGGCAGTTGGTTGTAAAGCCACATCCCTTCATCTGCTTTTAAAGGGATATTCTGGCAAAAAACGAGCACCAGAGTCACAGATAAAGTGAAATGACGTAATCGATTAAGCATGAGAGTCCTCCTCATTTGTTTCCAAAAAACTAATGTAATCCTTGATAGCCTCAGGCAAAGTCCATCGGCTCTTAAATCCCAATCCTTTTTGCGCGTGTTCGGTATCAGCTAACGTATTGTGCTGATAAGTCGCCCCCTCAAAAGGCATGTCAAAATATTCCGGTTCGAAATGGGTTCCCAAAACCTCATTTAAACAAGTCACTAATAAATTGAAGGAAGTCGCAACACCCGTTCCAACATTGTAGATTCCAGGGGTTCCATTCAGTGCAAGCAAGTTAGCTTCCACCGCATCTTTGACATAAATGAAATCCCGTACCTGCTCGCCCCACTTGAAGAGTCGAGGTCGATTGCCATCTTTCATTTGCCTCCAGAGATGGTAAATCATTGAAGCGGGTCTTCCTTTGTGAGCTTCATGGGGACCAAAAACATTAAAATACCGAAGCCCAATACAATGGATATTACCTATTTGTTTGAGTGCCATTTCTTCCATTTTGAGTTTGGAACGGCCGTAAGCAGTAATGCATTCTGTGGTCTGATCTTCTTTCATGGGAACAGGACCATTTCCATAAAGCCCTGCAGTCGAGGCAAAGATGAGTTTTGCGTTTTGCTTAACACAAAGCTTTAAAACTTTTTCAAATCCCACGACATTTTTTTGATACATTTCCTCATCATTTGGGTAGCGAGGATCGGTAAGAGAAGCTTGATGAAAAACAGCATCATAAGTTTCATCGAAGTGAGAAATTTCGGATAAATCGCTCTGAAGAACTTTACCTCTAAGTCCTTTGAGATTTTCTGAAGCAGCAGAAAAAAAATTATCGATGACTGTGACAGTGTGACTTTCTTTTTCTAAACGCAAAGCAAGCTGCGATCCAATGAAACCAGCCCCCCCTGTCACCAAAACTTTCATCCAAAATGACATATCACAGCTTGAGTTTCTAGGGCAGCGGGTAGATGCTTTGAGCCAAGACTCAAATACACCTCGAAGAGTTATCTATTTAAAATCAGTGATATTAATGTCTTGCCTCATAGCGCCGTGTTGACATTTTGCTTAACCAAATCCTAACAGTTTCTTTGCACTGTGTCCGTTGCCGAATGCCTTTCACTGTGTTTCACTTTCCTTAAATAACTTACGGGGGAAACAACTTTGATGGATCACCTCGACGCCAAGTTTGGCAGTCTGTCCCGAAGATTATTAGCTTTTAGTGGTTGGTTAATAGCCTTTCCTCTTTGGGCAGTTACTTTGGATGTTTCTGAATCTCCCAGGAGTAACTTAGTCCTTTCTCTTAAAGCCATTTTGAGTGCTAAGAAAAGTATTGTCATGAACGCCTATGAGCTCACTTCTTATGAAGTGGCTGAAGCTCTTATCGAAAAGATTAACGACGGAGTCAGAGTTGAGCTTCTCCAAGAAGGACAACCCGTGGGAGGACTCATTCCTGAGGCTTTGGATATTCAAAAGAAAATTGTAAAGGCGATGGAGGCTAATTCAGCAAGCCAAATTCACGGCTACTGGATGATGACTTCGGATACTCCCAAAGGAAAAAGACGGTTCCGATACAACCATGCAAAGTACATTGTAGTGGATGAATCTGCTGTCCTCATGGGCTCAGAAAATTATTCACCGTCAGGACAGCCCACTCCCGGTTCGGCAAACGGAACAAGAGGTTGGCAAACTTTTATTTACGACGAACAAATGGCTCGAAATTTCCTTGGAGTTTTTAAGAAAGATAAAAATCCGGAACATGGAGATTTAGTAACTTTGTTTAGACCCAAATTGCCTCTTCCGAAGGTTTTGGGTCAAATCGGTGAATGGATCAGCGAAATGCAGAATCTGCCCCAAGCCATTGAAAAACGTTATGGTTGGATGCTTTCGGACGAGCCCAAAACTCTTGAAGCAGATCATGTCGAATTTTTAACTTCTCCTGAATCAAGTCTTGTGGGGCTATTAGCGTTTATTGAGTCTGCCCAAGAGACTTTAGATGTTGAGTTAATGAGCTTTAACCCCATGTGGGGAAAAACAGGAGAGTATTCTCCTCTTCTCAATGCTTTGGTTGCCTCGGCAAAGCGAGGAGTCAAAGTCAGAGTTCTAGTGAATGATTCATCCGTTTGGGGCGGCGATAACGAAAATGACAAAAAGCTCATCGCTCTAATCGACTCACTGGCTCAAAAACATCACATTGCTCTTAAAGCTGTGATAGCTGATTTACCTAAGATGAGAGTGAAATATATTCACAACAAAGGCGCTCTGGCCGATGGTTACAAGACCTTAATTAGCTCCATCAACTGGAATCAAAACTCCGTAGAGAACAATAGAGAAACAGCCATTTCTGTTGATAGCACTACCATCAATGAGCATTACCAGTCTATTTTTGAAATCGACTGGAATGCAAGTCACTAAGAACTCGCTCAGATATCACACTGGGTCTTGTCTGGATACCCGCTCAGGAACGGTATTAAAAATGTAGAGAATTTGATGTCACTCAAACTGTCTTTAAGGAGTTCATGGTTTTTATTGGAATCATAAAGCGTAAATAAGTGTGTGGTATCTCCCCTGCCCTCGTGGATGTCCAACATCAGAACGGGACTTGTGCATTTATAATCAAAGGCTTTGAGATTCACTTTTCTGAGTTCAGAGTTTGCTTTTGTTCGATACCAAATTTCAAAGTTTTCCTGATCGTAAACGATATTCCAAGTGGTCAATTTTTCCATTTTGACTTCATTTAATAGTTCAAAACTCTTTAAAAGCGATGGCATTTCCGTTTTTAAAAGAGAGCTGATTTTTATGAATCGAGGAAGCGAAGTGCTGTCTAAGCCTTCAATGGGTTGATTCACTTTCATAGTAAGTTGATTTTCTGGTAGAGCGGCCAAAGACTCAGCGTAACTATGATTCGTAATGGCTTTTGGAGATAGAGCATTTCCTGAATGCACTACTGACTTTCCTTTGAGCCATTCAATCACGGCACAGTTAGAGGTGCGGTCACAAATAAAATAGTGAATTTTACCCTCAATGGGCGAAAGCCTGTACTTGGGGAGAGCTGCTATGACTTCCGCTACAGTGGCGAAATTATCAAGTTGGTATTGAACCCAATTGAGTTGATTGAGAACGGGGCGGGAATCGGCTTTTTCATATTGGGTAGAGTCTAGCCAGAGAACTTCGGCCGCAAGTCCCTCTTCATTCATTCCCCCATTGGGAAATTCTCGACCATACTGATTAAAAGTAATGCTTCCATACTTAGAAACCCATTTGGGTCCTTTTTCCCAAGGTCGAATCGTGAAACCTTTTTTCCAGACAAACTTTTTGTTCGTGATGAGGTAAGCATTTTGGTGGTGCCAATCATAGTTTTTTCCAAAGTAGCTTGATTGAGAGTCTTTCCAAAAAAAAGCAGTACAAGCTTGAGAGAGTGTTTGATTGAAAAAAGAAACCGTCAAAATCAACCAGAACCAGACCATAATCACCTCAAAAAAGTTGCAGGTGTGTACCTGATTTACAGGTGGATAACAACTTGGCATTCTTTGTCACTGAAGAGAACCTGATAAACACCTGAAATAATGATGCTTTTATCGTGCATTCCCCCAGTCTTCGAGTTTGCATTGTGGGACAGAAGAGGCCCTCTCCCAACCGAGAGACAGTGTGGAACGTATGTTTGGGTTAAAGAAGCTTTTTAGAACCATTCTTTTGATTTCGATTCTATCGGTTCATTCTCTCGGAGCTGATATGAACGTCACTTCTGAAGATGCCCATAACTTGAATGATTTTTATTATCAGTTACTCCACGAACGCTCCAAAACCCACACCAGACCAGAGAAAGTAACAGCCCCCACCACGGGAAACAATGAACCGAGGGTTCGAGTCCATCAAGAGGGAATTTTAGAAATCTCAGGAACCTCTCTTTCGCCCGTCAAAATCAATGTGAAGGCTGGACCCGTTGGAATTGTAGGAACGATTGAAGTTACCAAGCGCGATGAAACGAATACCCGTTGGTTTTTTAGAGCAGAGAATATAAGAGAAGACCAAAATGTCTGGGATGATAAGGGGAGGGCTGTTCTAGTTCCCGGTAAAGTAAGTTGCCAAGTGATTCACCGTTCTTCCATTACCGACTATAAACAAGCGGGCCTAAATTTAGGAGTCGACTCGCCGATTGTGAGTTTCGGAATGTCAACCAGCACTGAAAAGGTGCTGTCTGAGTTTTATGAGGGAGAGGATAACTGCCCGATTGGCGAAGTAGCGCCTTTCACCACACAAAAGGAAATTGAACAACGCTGCAAGAAGTGTCTAGGAAGGGTTCTGGAAACAATCCGACAAGATGTTCAGTCTCGATTGAATCACTTAAGTTACTTTGTCCAAGCACCTGGATGCAAAGACGATAGCGCTTGTTACCGAGAGGATACTGCTTGGACCGTAGGCCGCTGCGTTCTTATTAAAGATAAAAATGAGAGTCACTATACAGATTGCCGAGCCAGAGCTTCTGTGGGAGGGGCTTGTCGTGGAGCGGGTTCTCGCGGCCTTTTTGAATATACTTGCGACAAAGGACTTGCTTGCATCAAAGTCCATGCTTCCTCTGGACTGGGAGATTACAATCGCTATGAGTGTCGGAATCCAAAAAACCCACGATTTAAAGGCCCTCTTCTTCCGGGGAATAGAGACCAGTATGCTTTAGCCTGGTCTGATTTGGAGCTCATTGGAATTGCCCTCGAGAAGTATTTTAAAAATCATCAGAAGTTTCCTTCGACTTCTGAAGGATTAGAAGCTCTCATTTCACAGAGCGGTGATACTTACTTAGTTAACACCAAAGTAGTGAGCGGAATTCGGCTTCCTCCTACCGATCCTTATGCTCCGTTTGCTGTACCCTATCTTTATGTAAGCGATGGAATTCACTACAAGGTGATTTCAGTCGGACCTGATAGAAAAGCAAATACTTCAGACGATATTGTTTTAAAAAAATAAATCCGTTTTTCATTCAAATCTATGGTAGTCACAGACGATGCCGAATTTCACCCCTCACTGGGATATTCTTAAGTCTCTCAGAGATGGATTTCTTCAGGAACAATTTTCGAACAACTCCTACTGGAACAACTCTGAGACTCTTGTTCAATATGATGCAACCTTTGCTGAGCGAATTGGTTGGAAATGGGAGGCAGTTCTTAAAGAAGTCCTGAACAAAAATCTATTGGCTGAGAAGTCATCTTTTCAATTAGTTGATTGGGGCTGTGGGACTGGTATCGCCTCTCGAAAATTTTTGGGGGTCTTAGTCACTGAAAGAGTTTCTGAAGTGCTTCTGGTTGATCGCTCCCCTTTAGCGGTTTCTTACGCTAAGGAAAAAATCCTGTCTGAGTTTCCACAATTGAGCGTTAAAACAAGCCTTCCTAAAAACTTATCACCTTTCATTCTTTTAATCAGTCATGTGCTCAATGAGATCTCAGAAAAGGACAAACGCGATTTGATGAAGCTGATTTCAAAAGCTGAATTGACTTTTTGGGTGGAACCCGGAACCCCAAAAGTCAGCGCCCAATTGATCCAAATCAGAGAAGAACTAAGAAATGAACTAACCGTCATTGCTCCCTGCCCACATCAAAAATCTTGTGGTCTTCTTTCAACCGCGAGAAAATCTGATTGGTGTCATTTTTTTGCTCCTGCGCCTCCCTCCGTATTCCAGAGCTCTTTCTGGAAAAGGTTTTCTGAGAATTTAGGGATTGATCTTCGAGCCCTGCCAACCAGCTTTTTAGTGCTCTCTAAGGGAAAAGAGGAAGCTCCCCATTCTTCTCGAGTTTTAGGACGTCCTCGTCACTACAAGGGCTATAGTCTTGCTCTTTTGTGCAACTCCAAAGGGGTTAAGGAAGAAAAATTTCTAACCCGAGATCAATCTGATGTTGTTGATTTAATGAAAGAAAATCGATTCACAGCTTTTTTACCATGAATTTTATATTGCGGCGAGTCATAATTTTAGTGTAGTTTCCTGCCTGCTCGGCAATGATTTTGGAGGTCTGCGCATGCGTATTTTAAATTTCTCTGCTTTCGTTTTGTTCGGTTGGGGCGTGGCTTTTGGTTCCCCCGTTTTAGAAAAAGTTGAAACAAAAGTCGAAAACTCTTCAAAAGCTTCACTAGAAATAGCTACGGGGCTTGCAACAGCCATGGTCGGGGCTCAACCCGGAGTGCATTTAGCTCTTCAAGTACCTCTAGGACAGTCAGGATTTTTTGCGGGCCTTGAGACAGGAGCTTATTTTTATACCACTCCTGAATTTGGTCTTTACTTACCCATCTTGGCAAACTTTTCTGCTCGATTTGATTTTTCCAATAAAGCGAATTTGATGTTGGGGTTAGCCCCGGGAATTGGAATTGTAAGTTTTGATAATTCAGTCAAACCGGGCGGGCGAGATCACAGCGGGACTTATTTCAACTTAATGATCAACCCAGCTTTTCATCTTCAAGTAGGTGAAGGACAAAAAGTCGTCGTTGCTCCCCGAGTGGGAACTCTAAACGGAAACTTGTTGTTTTCTCCGGTATTAGGGACTGCTATAGATCTTTAGCAGTTATATGATCATTGATTCTCATTTAGAAACTTCGTTCCTGAGTATTCCTACAGCACCTTTCAATGCTGTTGTCATGGCAGAACCTTCTTTTTTTGAGGTCGTTTATGCTATCAACCCTTTCATGAAAGATTCCCAAGGGCAGCTTCAGAAAGTTGATAAGACTCAAGCGGTAGCTCAGTGGAATCAGTTGGCATCGCTTTTCCGGGATTTAAATTTACAGGTCTTTACTCTATCAGGAGTGCTTGGCTTACCGGATCTTGTTTTTACTGCGAATCAATCTTTTCCCTTTTGGAATTCAAGAACGAA
>OGVP01000075.1_pt1 | contig 14139 bp, 10 predicted proteins | sample 1575791 | NCBI WGS metagenome assembly OGVP01 (sample SAMN07581537, study PRJEB24739) | freshwater metagenome
TTGTAGCAGAAGTAAAAGCATTAGCACCAGCACCAACGGCAGTATTAGCGCCAGCAATTGTAGCAGAAGTAAAAGCATTAGCACCAGCACCAACGGCAGTATTAGCGCCAGCAATTGTAGCAGAAGTAAAAGCATTAGCACCAGCACCAACGGCAGTATTAGCGCCAGCAATTGTAGCAGAAGTGAAGGCATTAGCACCAGCACCAACGGCAGTATTAGCGCCAGCAATTGTAGCAGAAGTGAAGGCATTAGCACCAGCACCAACGGCAGTATTAGCGCCAGCAATTGTAGCAGAAGTGAAGGCATTAGCACCGGCGATAGTTGCTGAAGTGAAGGCATTAGCACCAATACCTGTCTGAAATGCCAGCACATTAGCAGCATTGGCTTTATCATAAGCATCAGTTAACTTCAACTCTTCATCATTACCTTTAACGATAACTTGATTGGTTCTAATTCTCCAAGTATCAAATGTATCTGTTAGTGCTACGTTGGCTAATGCTGGCATTTAAGTTATGTTCCTTTTTTCTTTATTCTTATTTATATTAGTAAAGATTACTTGGCCATCCAGAATTGGTGTTAATACTCAATAATACATTAAGATTATTAGCACTGTTTATTTCTATATTTATACTTTCTTCATTAGAAAAACATTTAGAAATATAGTCCATACCAGAACTATAGATTGTGATTATATCATTTGAGTTTATAATAACAAACTTTGAATCTGTATTATTAGGTTCTCTTGCTTTCCATATAGTTGAGTATTGTGAATTGGCAATAGCAAGATTTAGCACACCCAAATAATTTACTCTTGAAGCTGAATCTGTTTGAAATAAAGCATTTGCTGAAGAATATATAATACCTTGATTTTCTTTTGACCATCTTAGACTAGCAAGTTCAGAAACTACAACTTGTTTGCATTGTTCTAATGGTTTTTCAGCAATTGATCCATCAGTATTGACATAATAGAATCTTTCATCTACTGGAGGTGGATCAGGAACTTCTGTAAATCCTTGTTGTAATCTTTGTTCTGGTGTAGCTGAAGAATACCAATTACCAGGAAATTGTGTTCCTTCATCATTAGTAAAGGGTGTTCCTGGATTATATCGTATTCCATTGTGTAATATCATTATCTTCCTCTACTATATTTGAAGGGTGTTTCGGCAAATGCGGCAAAAATATAACTTGCTGCTGATGTATTTAATGATGCTTCTGTTGTTCTTAGTTTAAATCCATTTGACAATATATCAATATCTTCTCCTGCATTGTCCTCAGAAGCGTTACTATTGGGTTTTAATTTCAATATAGATGGATTACCTGCACTGCTTCTAATACTATCATAAACCCACCAATCTCCTGTACTTGCTAGTCTTTTTATTAAAATATATTTCGGTCTAAATCCACACCACACAAAAGGACCATTAGTAGAATTATTTCCAGTGTATGTGCCAAATCTGGAGAATCCAGCAATCTCTGTCCACAGGTAAGCAACATATGTATCATTATTAGTATTTACTAAAGCATTTGTGCCTATAGAAAATACGGATGAAGTAGGAGCAGTGTCATTCCAAATTGTATCTAAATCTGCTGTTGCATTTGTTGAGTTTAATAATAGATAATCTGTTTCAGGAGCAGAAGTATTATTTCTATGATAAACGGGCCAACCTTGATCAGTTCCAGCAGTTGTCCTGGCTTTCACAATCATAAAGTGTGGAACAGCACCAAGAGAATGTGATATTGTTCTGGCAGAGCCATTGCCTGTATAGGTGACTATATCAAATCCTGGTGTAACTCCCTTTTTCCATGCCCAACCAACATAGGTGTAAGTATTCGTGTTATATCCCGTGTCTGTTGTGCCATCAATAGTAAATCCGTCAGAATTAAAGGATGTGAGACCAGATTCGGTTACTTCATCTCCCGTTGTCTCGGTGGAAAGAGCTTTGGTTGCTCCACGAACCGAATCAACCAGCTTATGGGTCTCTGCATTAGACCTTGATTTAGTCCATACAAGATCAGGTTGAAACCCTACGCCTGTGATTGATCGTGTGATACCATTACCAGTGTAGGTAACAATATTCATATACTGTGATGGTTTCTTAATTGTTGGTGTAGGTAGATTGGTTGTACAGAGTGCTTTGAATCCAGAGGGTGCGGTGTAGGAAAAGGCCCTCTGACCAAAATTGAATGCCACACTAGATGCGTTGTATGAAAAAATGTAAGGCGATACAAATTGACTGGTGTCAGAAATAGAAAACATATTTCCAGTACCAGAAGCGGGGACTCCACTATTCATCCATGTCCCGTTCTTACCAACCCACATTTTTCCATTATCCATGTCCAACGCAAACCGAATCACATCGTTAGTTGTAAAAGATGTGCCGCTTGGAGACCCGTTTAATGTTATGAACGATTCGGGGGAAACAATTGCTGGAGTACCTGCTGTACCAATTCTGGCCCCGCCTTGAAATTGTCCTCCAGTAGTATTTACGGCAAACCCTATAAATGGATAAATTGATTGCACTCCAAGTATTAATGCCTCCCAATACCACTTCCCAGAATTTACTTTAGCAGTCGCAAAAGCACCGCCAGCATCATCGCCACTAGCACCGGCTACATTAAGGTTTCCATTACTCAGAGCTGCGTAAGTTGAAGAATACTGAAGCGGGTTCATTGTGCAGTAATTACCCCTTACCTCTCCCCCAAGTCCTGTATCTGTTCCATAATTGGTAGGAGAATCTACAAGAGAATCATTGCCCACACCAGCAGTTACAGAAAAGTTATTGGGTGTCCAGTTGTTACCATTACCAGATGAATCTTTTCCAAGAGTAGTTGCAGTTGTTCCAGAATTGTCAGCAAACTTGAGATAGAATCCATTGGTACCATAAGTGCCTGTATATGCTTTAGGGACCCAACGACCATTTGCATCGGATTGAGCAAAAGAAGTAGCGTCTAATGCTTGACCGTCAATGAAATATGTTTCGGCTAGATATCCGTTAAAATATTGTGATAAATCTGATGATCTTCCAATTTCATTTGTACCACCATTTTTACCAAAATTACAATCTGTATTTTGTGGCACATTAGTTGTTGTCGCTAAGGAAGTTAGTTGTGTGCCATTAATATAAATCTTAGCTCTATCTGCTGCTGCTGCTTGTGTAGAATCAAAAGCAATAACGATATGATACCATGCCGATGCATCTCTTAGAACAGCAGTTGTTATATTACCGTTATAGCCTGTATTAATAGTTGCTTCTATTTGATCTGATGATGTAAGTCTTACCACGGATCTTTGACTTGAAGCCAATCCGTGAAATATAATTTGATTTGCAGCAAAAGAGGTTCGTTTGATCCAAAAACTAAATGTTTGTATATCCGCATTAGTTTGATTTGTGGAATATGAACGTGTTAAATAAGCAGAATCAGCCGAATTAAATCTCAGTGACCTAGAAACTTGATATGTATCTTCATCTTTAGCAGAACTCAATAATCCACTTATAACTTCATTAGGTAATCCCATTATTTTTTACCCCACATTCAATATAGCCTGTGCTGTTATAGATGTAGAATTACGAACCACATAAACTATAGCATCAACAGAATTAGCTGCTGTAGATAATGTTGGTGCTGTATTGGAAGGAAATCTCCAATATGAACCCCAAGATGGAGCACGACTACCACCACTATCTTGTGAAATCCAAATAACACCAGATTGACCTGGATTCATTGTAGTTGGATTGATAAATGTATTAGATCCACCAAGAGTAATAGCAAAGTTATTGTTAGATGTCATATCAATAACAATAGAAGTATTATCAGTTAGTGTAGTTATGCCGCCAGATGCTGAACCAAATAGATTGAGTTTTGTTGTTGGTGAAGATGTGCCAATACCGACGTTACCAGTTATATTTAAGTTACCTGCAAAAGTTACACCAGAAGTATTTGGAAGAGCAGCATTTGCTTTATTAAATGCCGCAATTGAAATTGTATTAGCACCAGCAATAGTAGCAGAGGTAAAAGCGTTAGCACCAGCGCCTACGGCAGTATTGGCACCAGCAATAGTAGCAGAAGTAAAAGCATTAGCACCTATACCAGTATTAAAGGCTAGTACATTAGCAGAATTAGCTTTATCATATGCTGAAGAGGCTACTATATTAGCAGAATTGGCTTTATCAAATGCTGCGGCTGATGAACTTCCACCAGAAGCATTAGCAGCATCAAAAGCCGCAATTGCTATAGTATTAGCTACATTTGCCTTATCAAATGCCAAAGAGGCTATAGTAGAATCACCACCACCAGTAGCACTAATAGTAATCTTATCATTAATAGCATCACCAACTATACTAATGTTATTACCAGCTTCAATAGTTAAGACATCACCAACAGTATCAGATATTATAAGTGTGCCATTAGCATTTACTGTTCCAAAAGAATTGGAACCAGAAGTAAATGATACTATTTGTCCAGTTGAGTTTTTATAGAAGAGTTTACCATCAGCAAAGTTAATTGCCAATTCACCATTAGCCAGATTAACTGGTTCAGCAGATGGTGTAGATGATTTCTTAAGTGCTATTACTGTATTAGCCATTAAAAGTCATCATTTATTAAAACTTGAGGTTTGTTGTTCGCTATATCTTCATCTTTAGATTTAGTTACAACTTTTGTCTTTTTATTTTTCAAGTTACTGTTTTCCTCAAGTTGCTTAATCTTTTCTTCTTTTTCTTTCAATAGTGCTTTAATACCATTAAACTGATTCACTAAAGTATCCATATGAGACACTTTATTTTTAAGACCATTCATTTCATTTTCTAAACTTTGATTTCTTTGTGATATTTTATGATATTCTTGTTCAAATGATGTGCTAGTATTTATTTTGTTAGTCAAATCATTTATCAGAGTATCTTTTTCAGTAATAGTATCATTTAGAACTTTCACTTGTGTTTTTAGTTGAACAATAGACACAAGATATTCTTGAAGCATAGACATAGTAGATTCAATATAAGAATTCACATATTTTGTTTGATCCATTTTAGTTCACCTTATAAAATTAAAACGCTCCGCCATCAAGCATTCCAAAGAATGGTCTTCCGTTAGCATCAGTTTGTAATAGATTACCATCGGAGCCTTGTGCTGTTACTTGTAAAGCACCTGTGCCATTACCAAATAAAATACCATTAGCCGTGAAAGATGTGACTCCTGTACCACCATAAGGTACAGTTATAGTTGATCCGTTCCACACACCTGCGGTGAGTGTTCCAACACCTGTAATGCCTGTATAAGAACCAGATATACGAGCAGAAGGCACTGTTCCTGTGCTTAAATAACTGGCATTAGCAGCATTTGTATTAGCAGCAGAGCCTACAAGATCAGCATATGAATTAGCACCGGCACCTACAGCAGTATTAGCTCCCGCAATAGTAGCAGAAGTGAAAGCATTAGCACCAGCACCTACAGCAGTATTAGCACCAGCAATAACAGATAATAGATAAGTATTAGCTCCTGTACCTACAGCAACATTTGCTCCTGCTATGGTGGCAGCAGCAAAAGCATTAGCACCTATACCAGTATTATATGCCAACACATTTGCGGCATTAGCTTTATCAAATGCACTTGTAATCCATATAGCAGCATTGACACCAGTAAGATTTAGATTACTTGTTCTAATATCAGCATTTAGTACAGAAAGTGTAAATCCATTAGCAGTAGGATCGATATGATTATTTTCAGGTTCTCTATCATAACCTTGGAACAAATAATATTCTTTTGATGTGTGTTCACGATAAAGACCTGTATGAACATTTGATCCGGTAGCATTTACATAATTTGCTATGAATCCAATATCAACTATATCATTTACATAGTTATTTCCGGCAAGATAAAGTAGTGGATCACTTATTCTAAAAGTTTCAACATTAGCAAATATAGTATTACCAGTTAATATTAATGATCCTACTATAGAAACATTTCCAGTTATTGTTTGATTTGGTGCTGTTAACTTAACAAATGTAGCATCGGCATATGTATTAGCGCCAGTACCTACGGCAGTATTAGCTCCTGCAATAGTAGCTGAAGTAAATGCGTTGGCGCCAGTACCAACGGCTGTGTTAGCACCTGCGATTGTGGCTGAAGTAAATGCATTAGCACCAGTACCAACAGCAGCATTGGCACCAGCTATAGTGGCAGCAGCAAAAGCATTGGCTCCTATACCAGTATTATATGCTAACACATTTGCAGCATTTGCTTTATCATATGCTGCTGTAGATATTGTATAAGAATCATTAGCTTTGGTAATATATGCAAAACCGCCTATTGGAAGAACACCAGTTCCGTCTGATGTTCCTAAGAATAGAGTATTAGAGACATAAGAATATGCTGGTTCCGCAGATGATAGAGATCCACCAGATGGCTGACTATTTACTGTTGATCTTTTTATTTGAATTAGTGTATTTGCCATCTTAGAAATTTCCTCCATTTATGACTGGCAATTCTTTCACCACATATTTACCTGAAGCGGCATCATAAACTAGAGTTTCATTATTGTCAGGATCAGAAGCATCCACATCAGACAAGTATTCTAACTTATTTGGATTAACTTTTATAGTTCTAATAACATCTCTACTTTGTTTGTTTATAGAAACTCTATTAATTCCTGTAGTTCTTACTGTGGCTTTGATCATTTAGTTAAGGCCTTGTGACTGATGGATTTAATTTCTTTTATTGTTTTTTTAATAGGATACAGCGAGCAACCAAAATATTTGGCAATTTCTTTATTCATTAATTTATCAACATATTTTAATTTTATCAAAAGCTCTTTATCTATATTTATTTTCTTTTTTGAAGGAACACCTAAATGAGATAATCTATTTTTTTCATTAGACTCTAAAGTATGCTTTTTGCCTTTAAATCCACTTTCTTTGCCTTTACGTTTTTGTGATATTTTTTCTTTTGTTTCTGTTGTATGCTGTTTACCATAAAAAGGATTATCTTCACCATATCTTTGTTTAGATAAATTAGTATTTCCAATAAGAGATTGTCTTATTTTTTCTTTATGTTTTTTTGATAATTTTTTGCCTTTCCATGGAATAGCTCCTTTTATATATTTACCGCCATTGTTTTTATTATAAAGTGTTCCTGTTCCTATATCTATTCTGCCATATTTTTTTATTAATTCTTCTTCTAGTTTAAATGCATTTTCGGCTATTTCAAAATATTCTATTATATTAACAATACAATTTTTCCATTTTTTATAGCAGTGTTTATAACGATTTTTTGTACCTTTACCTATGTAAATGACTGTATCATCTATTCGTGCTTCATAAACATAAAACATATTTTTCTACCTGGTACAAGAAGGTGTGACAGTTATTATTCCCTCTAATACTCGTGACACTGTATTAGAGGTATCTGTAGTTTTAACATCAAATACATATCTTCCTGGTTTTATATTAGAAGTATTAGCTGCCGTCATTGACATAGTAATTTCACCATTAGAAGTATTTGTTATTGTACACACTATATTACCAGTAATGTTAGCAGAATAATATGATCTTCGTATTTGACTTGACACACTATACCCGTATATATTGATAGGAGTATTAGTCGTATCATCAGTAAGATTGATGATATTATTAAATGTTGTTCCTTGATCTATAAAAAGTTCAACGTAAGATGCCATTTATCTGGACAGTCCTTTTAGTAATTGCTTTATTTCTGCTATATCATCTTTAAGGCTTAGAACATCACTTTGTATTTCATCAATTCGTCTTTCTCTTGCCTTTTTGTTCTTATAAATTTTGAGAGCCTCATTATCTTTATTTATTAAAACTCCCTCTCTTACTTTATAAATGCCAGAAACTTCTGTTTTTTGTTCCATTTATAACTCCAATTATTTCTGCAATGCAATTACTCTAAGGTCTGCTACTCTAGGAACTATAGCAGAGTTGTCAGATAGTAGACCGATTTTTACAGCAAAGTTTTTATAACCAGTAAATGTTGTGGTATTTGCTGTATTTCTATATTGAACTTCACCAAGAGACCCCGTTAGATTTGCTGATGGAAATTCATACTTATATTCAACGAAATCGCCTTTATCTGACAATGATGAATAAACACCATCAGAAATTCCTGACTTCTGCATTTCGATCCAAGGTCTTTTATTAATAGATTCACCATCTTCGGCGTTAAGTAGTCTTACATATACTTTAACATCTGTTCCTGGTGGTCTATAAGATGTTAGATAAACTAACATATCTTCAGCATCTTGTCCTTCAGCGAGTGTAATAACTTTTGAGATATACTTGTTATAGAGATATCCACCACTTGGATTTGTTTCATTTGTAGTATTACTATTAACAAAGTTATCTACCAATACTACGTGAGTTCTTCCAAGATCAAGGACTGGAGATAGATAATTTGAAGATGAACGCATAGTTACTTTTACTTGATTAGTATTAGCACTAGAATATGATCCTATCTCTGTTGATCTTGAGAATATTGCTCTTTCATCTTCAAAATAATAGTTATCACTTGGATTAATAGTAATAAATGATCCTTCTGTGCCGGTGTTAGACCATGTCTTCATTTGGAAATCAACACTAGTTTTACCAAACTTTAGATATGCTGGCTCTAAATCAGCAAGAGAATATCTAAAGTTTTCAATAGCAGCAATATTTGCCGAGATATTAGCAGATGGCATGAACATAATAGTATTCGTGCTAAATGCTCCATTAGAATTTTCAAATATTGCTGTTACCTTACTTGCTGTTTCATATGACTTAGATAGAGTTGTTGTTACATTATTTGTATTAGATTTTAATGCTTTACCATAATGTGTTGATAATGTAGATGTAACATTTGATAGAACAAACTTATCTCTTCCTTTTGATCCAAGATTAATAACTCCATCAACATTAGTATCAAATGATGCTCTATATGCTTTAAACGTCAAATCAATATCAGGAACTATTTGCCATACTATACCATTATTTGTAGTATAGAAAGTTCCTGTATAAAGTCTTGAATTTACAGGCACATTACTATTTACATCGGTCTGACCTATTCTTGATACCCAGAAATAATAGTTAGGATTAATTGCTTCTGGATGAATAGCAAGAGCATATAGTTTATCTTTTTGTAAGAATACAGGACTTTGGAATTTTATATTTAATGGATTTGTTTTTCCATCTGTAGAAATAGGCACTTGATCAGTTGTGTACCATACTGCACTAAATGGAACTTGATTTTGAGTAACTTGTCCTGTGTCATCAACTTCAAGTATTTCAAACCAAACACCTAATTCAGGATGTTTTTCAGCACAGAATACATCTATAGAAGTGATAAACATACCTTCTTCATCATATGGAGTTCTAGCAACAAAACTATATGCAGCACATCCGTCTGAATTGGGGGCGAGGACGGGGACGGCAGAGCCGCCACCATCGCCAGGATCAGGCACAATTACAGGTAGATTTTCAATTAGTGAAGGATCTGTTCTACTTCCAATAACATTTCTTCTTTTATTAATAACTTGTCTTGTAGAAAGAATTGTTTCTTGCTGGGTTTGAACCAATCCTTGTGCTACGAAATATCCAGTAGCAACAGAGGTGGCATCATCGGTATTTGTAGGACTGTCAGTAAGTCTTACTTCTTTTGTGCCAGTGTAGAACTTCTTTCCTGTTTCATTAGGAATTCTCAATGATAATCTAACTACACCATTAGCATCTGCGATAATTGCTGATCCTTCTGATGATGAGAATGTGACCGTTGTATTAGAGTTATATTCTGTTTCAGTTAAAGAAGTTACATAGTTTGATAGGTTAACATTATCAAAGAATGTATAATAACGAGCAAATGGTTTTAGTTCACGACAAATAATTTTAATATTTTGTGGTTTAATATATGGAACAATATCAACATCTATGATTTTATTGCCTAGTGATGTAGATTGAATATCATTTTCTGTCCAATATTCTGTTCCTACACGAGTGCTTGCACGCATAGTTTCAATTGTTACTGCTGTAGATGATCTTAAAGTAGATGCTATGGCTTGTGCTTGCTGTGATGTTTGATATGTGCCAATAAGATTGGCAGGATTGATGCTATCTCCTCTATAAACTCTATAGCCTGTTACATATGTTTGCCAAGAGTTCCATGTGGTAGTAAGACCTGCTTGATAACCTAATGGAATGCTATTACTTTCATAAGCATCTCTAAGATTTAAAACTGATACTTGATCTGGAGCATCTTCAGTAGATACCCAAATATCAGAATCAGGAATTAGAGTCATAAATCCATTGAATCTATAAGTAGTTCTTTCTGTATTTCTTGTAGTTGTAGCATTAGTTTGTTCTAAGAAAACAACTTCTGAATAATTGAGAGTTACTATGTCGCCTGTTTTTTTAACATTTGTTCCAGAATTATAATTGTAATGGAATGAATCCATGCTATAGATTGGTCTAATACTTTTTTCATCCGGATCAAAGGTTATTCTACATTCTGAATCAGGATATTCTTGACCTTTAGCGGCAAGAGAATCACTGGCAAATGTGTCCACGAAAATGCCGTTCTTAAATCTATCTAATCCTTCAGCATCAGGAATAGTTAGTTCTAGAGCACTTTTTTCTAGTAGAGATAGAGAAGCATAATATTCAAGATTAATAATTCTATCTTTTAGAACACCTATATCTCTCATAGTAAATCTAACTGATGCTGTTTTCTTAATAGAACATGCCAAATCTCTTCTATTAATTTGATTAGCATAGAATAGAGAAAGAGATGGATATGGAGGTATAGTAATAGTTGCTAGAGGCATTACACTATCAGAAACTGCTGGTGTAATTGGGAATGATGCTGAAACACCTCTTTCAATATTAAATATATTATCTTTATTGACTGTAACAACATCTTTTCTTGCTAAGTAATATTGATAATCATAAGTTATTTCGCTTGAAGGTGCAGGAATTCTTAAACCATTGACATCTTTATTGAATGTTGATGATATTGCTGGATTTTCTGATGCTGATCCTATAGAAGTTGTATCTGTGGCTGTTCTAGTTTTAATAGGTCTAAAATCAAGATAGTTTCTAAGATCATATGATTTGTTAGATGAAGATGATCTATAGAAAGGAATTTCAGCAGTTTTAATTGTAGTATTTGATGTAGTAGAATCATTAATTGGATATGAATCTACTGAGAAAAACCCTTGACCAACAGTAAAATCTGGTTCAAAATAATCAAGTTCTACAAGTAGATGTGATACATATGGTAATGATGTCTTAGGTGTTATAGAAGCATGATCATAAAAATAATCTCTTTGTCCATTATCAAAAATAAATTGTGAAGTTAGATTTGAACCTTCAGTATTACTATTGATTGATCCTCCTGTGTTAGCTCTAATTGATCTAATTCTATAAACATCTGGAATACCTAAGTTATAAGGACCAGTAGTATTTCCTGAATTATTTGCAGTATCAATTTTCACATATCTATTTGGTCTTAATGTCTTATTAATTTGACTTGCTGCCGTTTTAGATACACGATAAGATACTGTGGCAGGAACAAGTCCTCCAATAGTTTCTTTCAAATCAAATGAAAGTTGTGAAGATGTTGCTGAAACTGTTCTTTCTACTCCTGTTGCCCCTAAAGATGTTAGGTCGATAATATCGCCATTTTTATATTGTTTAACAAAAGTATTACCTGTTGCAGGTTTAGCAAGAGTTGTATTAAGTGTTAGTGATGTGGCACTGGCGATAGAAGAAATATAGTATATACCAGAAATACCATTCATAGAAATTTTATCACCAACATTTAATAGATTAAAGTTAGTGCCTACACCAGTAAGTGTTGTTCCGCTATTTGATACTGTACCAGATAAAGCAACATTACCATCGGCATTTAGAGCAATAATAATTTGTCTTTTTTGAGTATCTGTTAAATTGGTTGTACCATATGGAAATTGATCAGCTCCAGATGGTAGAGATAAATTAAATGTTCCGGGTGATACGTTTGCTACAGTGGTACTAGCACCATAAGTGAAAATTGTATCTGAAATATTATTAGGTTTCAAAGTTTTAGTGAAGTTAGATCCAACATAATAAAGACTTGGATTATTAGTGACATCTTGTAATATAGCATTATTTGAAGCATTTAGAACTATGTCAGCACCCATATCTGATGTAGAAGCATTATCATAATATATACTTTTTACATTAGAGAACGTGTTGCTTCCAAGCATTTTAATATCAGTAAGATATACATCAAACTTTGCAGATGGTGTACCCATAGTTCCTGTATTATGTTCTACTGAAACGAATACAGCATTTCCTATAAGATTGCCTGTTTGAGCTCCAGTAGACCAAGATTGTGATGTTAGCCTTGTTTGTGATTTATCATAAAGATTAATAACTGTTCCTTGGTCTAATCCCCATGATCCCGTAAATTCATTAACAGTAACATAAGAGCCAAGTGCTGCTGATGAAAGTTGTGATGTTATTGTTTGAAAATCTGAAGATTTAGGTGTAGAAAGATATAATGTATTCAAGGTTCCTATTTCATAACCGCTGACATATGCTGTTCCGGGAGATACTTGCACTGAAATTAGATTGGCATTTCCGCCATTAGCAGATAAGAATCTTCCTCCATTTGTACCATCATCTAAATGTTCTCTTAGATTTACCTCAAGACCATTAACATAATAGTGTCCAGATTCATCAAATGTTCTTTTAGCCATTTCATCGGCAAGTATATTATACTGAGGTCTTTGCATACTCTTTGTAATGATGCCGTCATCAATCGTAACAAGAGTAATAAAATCAGCAGATGTTTCAGTTTCATTATAAGGTTTAACAGTTAGAACAGCATTGAGTTTAAGTCTGTCAGCACCAGGAGCAGAATAGTTTGATGACTCTAACGCAGGATCTAGCAAACTTTGATCATCAGAAGAAGTAATAATTTCTTCTAATAAGGTAAATCCTACACGGCATGATGGTGAGTTGTTATAGCGATCTAAAATTATTCTTTGTGTTGGAAAATGAATAAAATGTTCTTTAGCATAAAATACACCTTCAGAAATAGTAAAAGCGGAGCCTTCGCCTGTTGGATCTGTAGAATGAACCACAAGAGTGCCAGCATTACATGTTAATATTTCACCTGATTGAAATGTTTTGATATCAGAATTTGAATTAGATACATTACGATAATCAACATATATCGTTTTAGTATTGGAAGAACTTTGTGTTCCATCTAAGATATCACTAATTTCGGCCTTAATACCAGTTGTTTGACCTGTAATAGTTTGATTTAAGAAATTATCTATACTAACAGTAGTATTAGAAGAATCAACATCATTGACTTTTACATAATATACAGAACCAGAAGTAGAATTGGCTGTATAAATTCCAAACGCACCAGGAACAACCATACTTCCTTCTTTGAATAAATGTGTTCCTATTCTGGCTACTTGTTTTTGAAGTATTGTTTGAGATTGTGTTAGTTCTCGTGCTTGAACAGCATATCCTGGCTTATATAAAATTCTATAAAACTCTTTAGATGTATCATAATCATCATAGTAAGGTGATACATTAAAATCAGTAGAAAGTGTAGTGTTACCGGTATTAGCCATTTGAATTTATTTCTCCTAGAATTTCACCAAGATTTTGTATTCTTCTATTTGGTCTGATGATCTTGTTACAGGCTTTATATTATCTACATAAAGCACTCTGCCTGTATATTTTTCTAATGTTTCTTCAATTATACCACTCAAAGTTCTAACAGTAAAGCTTGATGTTCCAATTACTGATTGTGAAGCTAGAGCAGTTCCTTCTGTATTTATAAGTATAAGTTTATTTGTTGAAGAATTCCATGACACAACACGACCTTTAAAGGTAGCGGTAGATAAACTAGCTCCTTGATACACAATTTCATCTTGCGTATAATTACCTGTGCCAGCCATAGTTAAAGTTTTTGCTTGTAAAAATACTGTATTAGAAATAACATTTGATGTTGATCTAATTAAAGGATCTTTTAGTATAGTTATTTGTCTAATATCATTTGTTACAGGTAAAATTCCATTCTCATCATATCTTATTCTCACACTAATCATTATATTTTTGCCACCTAATTCATATAGTGGATCACTACCGTGTC
>OGVP01000077.1_pt1 | contig 13764 bp, 13 predicted proteins | sample 1575791 | NCBI WGS metagenome assembly OGVP01 (sample SAMN07581537, study PRJEB24739) | freshwater metagenome
ATCGCTGATTAATTACCTTGGTGATGGTGAACGACTAGCAAAAGAAAAGTTGAGACTGGATGGTATAACAAAAACATTGGAAGACTATGAATAAAATAAAAGTTGTGTATGTTACCGGTTGCTTAGGCTTTATTGGTTACTATGTCGCAAAGCGTTGCCTTCAAGAAGGTTACTATGTCATTGGTGTCGATAAGATTACCTACGCGGCGAACGAAGAATTGATAGATGAACTTTTCAAAATTGTTCCGAACAAATTTAGATTTTTTCATTCAGACATTAACGATTTGGAAAGACTAACAGACTGTGATTATGTAATCAACTGTGCCGCAGAATCTCATGTTGACAATAGTATTGTGTCATCAGAAGTTTTCTTGCGTTCTAATATCAATGGCGTTCACAAACTGTTGCAACTAATTCAACAAAAGAGTTTGTATAACATGCCAACACTATTGCACTTCAGTACCGATGAAGTATATGGTGACATTGAAGAAGGCGCACACATTGAGACTGATTTGCTTAAACCTAGCAATCCATATTCTGCATCAAAGGCGGCCGCAGATATGTTGATCCTCGCGTGGGCGCGAACATTCAAAGTACCTTATGTCATTGTACGCCCAACAAACAACTATGGCATTGGTCAATACGCAGAAAAACTCATACCGAAAAGTTGCAAGCACTTGATGCTAGGCAAAAAAATCGATGTGCATGATCGTGGTATGCCATATCGCACATGGCTACATGCATCAGATACCGCAGAGGCAGTATTGACAATCATCAAAGCAGAAGTAAAGAACGAAATTTATAATGTCAATGGTAATTACGAATGTCAAAACATTGAAGTAATTAAGAAAATTATTCGTTGGATGAATTCAGACTTTGATTATGAAAAGTATCTCACACATTTTACACGACCAGGACACGATGTGCGATATGCACTAGATGATACAAAACTCAAGGCGTTGGGTTGGACACCAAAGGCAGTCTTTGATGATGAATTAAAGAAAATTATTGAACATTCAAAAAAACATTTCATATGGTAAACTTTTTACACTCAGGTAAATTAGGCGATATCATTTGGGCACTGCCTGCAATTAAACACTTAGGTGGAGGCACTCTTTATCTGAGAATCGGCGAAATTGATCATGGACCAAATGAAATTAAACTAACCGAAGAAGGCGCACATAGCATTAGCGCATTGTTGAAAACCCAACCATATATTCACGATGTAAAAATTTACGACAATGAACACATAGACTATGATTTAAATTTGTTTCGCAGATTTATCTTTGCCGTGCCTGAAATTACAATTGCAGAAAGTGTATTCATGGGTCTAGGTATTCGAGGCAATCATGAAGAGAAGTTAGATGAACCTTGGATTTCTGTAGACAAAGATTTAAATGTGCTAAATAAAATAGTTATCTCACGAACCAACCGGTATCACAAAGGCGAGATTAACCCCTTTTATCTTAAATTAAAAGAGAAAAATATTTCGAAACATGGAATATTTGTAGGTTCGACAGAGGAATATGAGAAATTTGAAGAAGTGTATCGTACTGGTATAGAATACTATTCCACGCCCACGATACTTGATTTGGCTAAAGCAATTGCCGCATCAAAGTTTTATGTTGGTAATGAAAATTTAGCCAATGCATTAAATGAGAGCATGAAAAAAACTTCTTTTTTAGAAAACAACAAAAATCCAATAGGGCAATTCTTTTGCTACTTTAATCGACCGGATTTGTTTCTCATATAGTTGTTTTAATTAAAAACAAAGGAGGACAATATGAAAACCTTATCTCATAAGGTTCAAGTATTTTTACTCGCATGTTTGACATTCATTGCAACTTTAAATCTTTACAAATTAAGTCAAACAAGTGTACCTGAAACGCTCAGTTTAGAATCACAATTTAATCAATTTACAGATGAAACTAAACAAGAAATTTATTGCCTTGCGGATAACATATATTTTGAAGCGGCAGGAGAACCCAAAGTAGGCAAATATGCAGTTGCTTTTGTTACACAAAACAGAGTAAATAAAGGATTTGCGCCTGATATCTGTAGCGTAGTCAAACAAAAAATCAACGGAGTTTGCCAATTCTCATGGTGGTGTGAAAGTAAGTCTCGAAAAATTTCTACCAGTAAAGTCTTGACAAATGCACAAAATGAAGTGTATAATGATGTACTCAAGATAGCAATTAATTTTTACATTAATCGCGAACAATTGGAAGATCCTACAGAAGGCGCATTATTTTATCATGCAAATTACATTAATCCAAATTGGAGATTTGCTAAGAAAAGAATTGTGATTGGCAATCACATTTTCTATGTTGACACAAAAGGCAAAAAAATATGAATGGAAAACTGAATATTCTTACCCCTAAGGAATTCGAAAACAACATCAAAGAATTAATGAAAACAAAAGCACCAATCACAATGATTGACGCAATTGTTTTATTCTGCGAACAACAAAATTTGGAAATTGAAACCGCGGCATCTCTTATTTCTAGCAAAATGAAAAATGTAATTGAAAGTGAAGCAATCAAAGGTAAAATGATTGTACCAAAGAACGCAAAGTTGCCGATATGAAAATGGAAGCATTTGACGCATACAAGATTTATACCGCGTTGAAAAATCATTTTGTACTTGACAACTACGACTATTTCAAGTATAATAAGAAGATCAAGGTAAGTCATGATGCTTTCCTTAATCGGCGTGACAAAATATTTTTTGCAAAACTAGGTAATCGAAAGGATGAATACCTAGAAGACTTTTTGGTATCTAACTTTTTGTTTGACACAAAGACATGGGTAGGAGAACTACTCTCAGATCAAGCAGAAGAGCGGTACAAAGATTGGAAAAGAAAACAAGAATCGTTGTCTTATAATTTTAAAAATGAGATTGCATTTCTTGAGGACCTTAAACCTAATGAATTTAATCAGTTATTTCAAAGCATAGACGGAGACCATCCTGAAATCATTCGTAAGTATCTAAGAAAAGAAATTAGTATTGAAACACTTTCTATTCTAGATTCCATATTGAAATTCATGAGAAGAACTGACGCAACAATTGATGACCCAATCTACAAAGAGGTAAGTAAATTATGCAAAAAGTACCAGCCATTCTTAAAATACGACCTTTCGAATATGAAAAGGATATTAAGACAGGTGGTGACGCAGGGGTAAAGGTGCGGCAGAAGTCACAAATTTGTGTTCTTCTCCAGCCAAAAAAGAATCTTGAGCAACTATATACTACTGTAGTTGAGCATGATATATGTGGACAAGCAAATAATACGATTAATACATTTTAATACGAAGGAAAATATATGGCTAATACATTCGCAGAACTCCGTAAATCTCGCAACAAAGATTTGGAGAAGTTGACAGAGCAAGTCAACAAACTTAACGACAAGAGTGGAGAGAAAAAGTCCTACGAGGACACACGTTTCTGGAAACCTGTTGTTGATAAAGCAGGCAACGGCATGGCAATCATCCGCTTTCTACCTGCATCCGAAGGTGAAGATATGCCTTGGGTTCAATTGTTCTCCCACTCATTTCAAGGACCTACCGGTCAGTGGTACATTGAGAATTCTCTCACGACCATCAACAAAAAAGATCCCGTTTCAGAATATAACACTCATTTGTGGAACTCTGGTGTTGAATCTGATAAGGATGTTGCGCGTAAGCAAAAGCGCAAACTTCAATATATCTCCAATGTTTACGTTGTCAAGGATCCTTCTAATCCTGATAACGAAGGTAAAGTCTTTCTTTTCAAATACGGAAAGAAAATTTTCGACAAACTTAACGATTTGATGAATCCTGAGTTTGAAGATGAAACACCTGTGAATCCTTTTGATCTATGGGAAGGTGCTAACTTCAAATTGAAGATTCGCAAAGTAGAAGGCTATCAAAATTATGATAAGTCCGAGTTTGAGTCCCCCACGGCTCTTTCTGAAGACGATGATGAACTTGAAAGAATTTGGAAAGCGCAACACAAACTTTCCGAATTCATTAGCGAAAGTAATTTCAAGTCTTATGATGAATTGAAAGCAAAACTAAACAAAGTTTTGAACATTGATAATGCTGATAGTGATGTTGAAGTGATTGAAAAACCTTCTGCGCCTGTTACCAAGAAGGCTGGGAAGCCTGCTGAAGTAAAGAAGGCAAAAACTGTAGAGGACAGCCCACCGTGGGATGACGATGATGAAAATCTAAGTTATTTCGAAAAGTTGGCTGAAGACTGATTCATTTTTTCTCCCCTGTTGTATTTTAGCCCCTCGAAAGAGGGGCTTTTTTATCGCATAGCAAGAGAGAATGCTCTTAATGATGTTCGTTCTACATTTCTAAGAATTGGATGAAAATCTCTTACTTTGTCATCATTCATAACAAAAGTTGTAACAGGAGAAGATACTGATCTTACCGAATTATCTACAACGGTATTTACATTGGGCGCGGGCCCGAAAAATTCACCAGTATTCATCATTTGCTGTTCACTTAAAAATTGTGATGATCCTGATGCTTTAATTTGATCTCCGGCAATAATTCCATCAAGCGATGTCGCAGAAAATTCAGTTGAAATGTATCCTAAACTTCCTGCGGCAGTATTGAGTACATCTGCAAATCCGCCAGCGAAAAGGCCTTCTCCTGCTTCCATTCCGGTAGAAAACGCCGCACTGGCACCTTCACCAATTAAGTTTGCGCCTTTCGCAATTAATTCTTCGCGGGTCATAGTTTTCTTTTTCTCTGCATTCAATGCTACGAATTCTTGTGCGCCTTGATAGAACATTGGTGCAGCCTGAATTAATTGAGCATATATTTGCCTTTGATCTTCAGTTGCAAGGCCAGTGCTTTTTACATAATTATCAATAAATTCACGATAAGCAATTCTACTTTCTTCAACGGTGCCTTTAAATTCTGGAATTTCAATATTTAATCCAGGAATATTAATTTTACTCTTAATTTCTTCTTCAAGTTTATCAAATTGCTCTTTCTTTTGCTTCATACTGAACGTAAGTTGTTCTTCTTGCGTATAGAAAAGTTTGTAATAATCACCGACAAATTTACTGAAATTGTCCTGTTGTTCTTGCAGAGTTTCGCCGCCAAACATGCCCATTAATTCATACTTCAGATTTGCAAGTTCTAATCCAGTTTTTCCTTGAATTGTTTTTGCTAAGTCCTCGGCATCATATAACAACATTTCAAATGCCGTATTCATAAATTCAGTAGACTGAGTTAATCTACTGAAAGTGTCGAACAGTCTTTCGCCTTCTAACGTAAATTGTTGAAGAGCAGGATATGCATGTTTTAACATCGCATCGCTAAAATCTTTCAGCGAATTCATAAGTGTCTCTGCTTGTTTCTCTTGAGACATGCCCTGAAGGTTTAATTTGATTTGTTGCGTAAATCCTGTCACGGCATTTGGATCAATGCCCATGATCTTTGCACCTTCTCGGACTCCACCAAATACATCATTAATTGATGCCTGCATGTATTTTACTAATTCTGTATCAGCCGCACTATATTCAGTCCAACTTTTATCACTTCTAAATTTACCACCTTTCTGAAAAATATCACGATAATTTTGCAATGAAGTGCCGGTGCCTTCAGCAAGAGTACCGGTAATACCTTCGCTCACTACCTTTGGTGCTTTACGACCGAAAAGTCTATTTCCTAGAACGGCAACACCAAGAAGAGCAAGACCAAGCGGATTTGTACCAAGTAAACCAGCGGCGCCAGAAAATAAACCTCCAAGGCCACCAGCACCGGCGGCAATTCCAAGAGAACCAGCACTACCAAATAATCCTAATGTGCTTGCGGCCGCACCAAGACCTGCGACCTTACTCAATGTATTGTTACCTACACTATAGCCACCAGATAAAAGATTAGAAAGACCATACACTGCCATACCACTCATGGCACCGCCAGCAAGGGATCCAAGCATTTGCGAAGTTCCCAGTGATGTGCCGGAAGAAAAAATTGCAGGATTTGCCATGGCGGTACCAAACTGGCCAAGAGAACCTGCAAATCCTGGAGCCAAATTGGTCAAGAATTCGCTGCCTGCAATTTTGCTTATCATGTTCCCCATGCCAATTTGCGGCGACATCAATCCTTTTCCTACGTTTGCAAACGCCATAGGAATATTACTTAATCCAGTAAGTATTGGTTGTCCTGCCATGACATTACCAAGCACCTTAGTTACAGTCTGATTGATACCTGCTTGTAAAAGCATACCGCCAAAACTTGTGCCTTTAATACCAAGCATTGATCCTAACTTTGTACCTAAAAATTGACCGCCCATTGAAGTGAGCATGTCGCCAAAAGAAAATCCAGGTCTTGTTGGCATTAGACCTCCGCCAGGCATTCCAGGTCCTCCTAGTTGTACAGGACCAGTAACGCCAGCAATTGTTCCTCCTCCACCAGTTGGTGATGTTCTGCCGCCACCAAAGATTCCAGAGAAAAAATCTCCTACAGATGATGTTATATCTTTAAATCCTTGGCCAATTGTATCAAAAATTCCAGTAGTTGTTGTAGGTGGAGTAATTGTAGTTGAACCTGGACCATATCCTGTAATTGGACCGCCGCCTGGACCAGTAGTGTATGGATTCCAGTATATATCTCCGGTTTCTTGGTTTATACCATAACCAGGCATCATATTACCTTGATCATCCATAGAAGGAAAATTCATTGGATTGAAAGTTGTTGATCCTCCGCCACCAAAAATACTTCCTGCGAGATAATTAATACCTTTATCAAATAACATACCTAAGAAACTCTGACCGCCTCCATATCCGCCAAACTGCATTTGCGAAAGCATTTGAGCATGTTGTTGAAAAATTTGTGCCTGTGTTTGAAGATTTGCTTGATTGATTTGGGCATATCCAAGTAAATGTGCAGTGGTAACATTTCCAAAACCTTGATTGTGATAATCTCCAGCAACAAACATACCATCACGAACTTGTAGTGCGCCTTGTTCCATTGCACGACCTTGTGCATCAATGCCAAGTTTCATTTGACGTTCTACTTGACGCTTATATTCTTCATAACCTCCAGAGCCACCAAACGCACCACTAATTGGTTGACCAATCATTAATGCCATTTGCTGACTAAAGTTTTGAATACCTTGTTCATATCCTAACATGCTTCTCATACCAGTAGGTATACCTGTCATACCAAAAATTAGGTCCTCATAGACCATTTTCATATTTGCATCTTTTGCTTTTTTCGCTTCTCCGACTTGAATACCTTTTTGTGCAAGTGCTTTTTCCATCGTATCAATTTGATTGATCAAATTGAGTTTTTCTTGACTTGGTTTTGCAGTTACAGGTTTTAAAGCATTCAAACGATCAACAAGTGTAACTTGAGATGAAAGTTGTTTGAAGTCAGACTGCATCTTATCATAATCTTGCTTCAATAAATCATATTGTTTTCTAGCACTGGCGCCTTGAGCATAATTATTAATTGCACGATTGAATCCTTGTGCGGCATTTGGGCCAAACATAGGACCAAGAACCTGATTGACAAATTGATCAGTGTAACTTGCGGCAAGTTGCGAGAATATATTTGCGTATGCAGGACCTAAATCTTTACCAAGTAATTTTGTAGAAAAATTATTAAACGCACCTTGATATAATTGAGTAATTGAATTAAATGCGGTAGTTTGTGGTCCAGTTACACCAACGCCACCAGGACCTAATGATTTATAAATTGCTTTACTAATGTCATTTGATACTTGACCTAAAAATTGCATTTCAAGATTCTTGCGTTGTTGCTGGTACTGATTCAACTGTTGTATACCTTGCGCCATTTGCTGAGTGTATACTAGGTTTTGAGATTCAGTTTCATTTAAAACAACTTGATTTCGATTTGTTGTTTGAATGCCTTCAGCAACTTCTTCAATGCGATCTAAAGAATCATTTAATGTTTGATTAGAATCTTTGTTTAAACTTACTAATGTTGCATCAACGCTTTGACTTGTACTTGCAGTAGTTGAAGGGACTTTAGCCGCAATTCTATTACGTTCTTCTTCGCGTATTCTTTCTTCATTGCGAATATATGTTTGTTCGGTTCCACTTAAAGGTCCAACATATTCTCCGATAGGACCTCTTACGCCTTCTGCGATTTCTCGATTATAAAAAGGATTTACGCCGAATCTACCTCCACCGTCACCGCCAGGACTTCCACCATAAGAAACTGCTGGATTATAACTTGCATTAACCATTGAAGGCCAATTAGAACTTGTAGAAGATGGCACCCCGGCATAAAATTGTGAACTTTTGTCGCCACCCTCTTGACGAATCATTGCAGTTTGCAATGCAGGAATTGCACTTGCAGGAATTCTATCATTTGGACCTAGGCCGGTGGCGGCCGACATATTTTGAATGTATTGAGCAGTCGGATTATTGTCGCTTGGAGGAGCATACTTATTAATGAACTGACCTAATGTCATGCCTCTGGTCTGAGTATCTAACTCAATTTGACGGCGCATAGCCGCCATGCCAGATTCTGGAGAATCAAAAATTGCAAATCCACGAGAATCGGCACCAATCGCTCCAGCCTGATTTGCAAATTTTAAATTGCCTGGATTGTTATTGCGTACGGATAATGGAGGCTGATTTGCGCCACCAGAAAATGATGATCCTGTTGGCGTGTATCCACTAGAAAATCCTGTTTTAGGTTGAGGCGCTGTTGGTTTTTCTGATGGCTTTTTAGCAGGCGCTGGAGGTGCCCGATTAACTTCTCGCCTTAACTCTGATGCCGTTTCTCTACTTTGTCTTTGTCTCTGAGATACAATCGAATCTCTGCCCTTATCATACTTTTCATCTACGGCTTGAAATGTAATAGGCGTATATTTGTAATTTGTAGCAAACTCTCTAAACTTAGCACCACCTAAAAAGTCAGGCAAACTACCAAGTTTGTCTGCAATCCATGTTGTTACATTAGAGAAAAATTGCATAACGCTATTGAGTATTCCAACAACGCCATTACCTATAAAGTTAAATGCTCTTGCAAGATATTTTCTGACACCAATTGCGTCTAGAACCCTCTCCATCGTATTTACAATATTGACAACAAAATCGTCAAATATGTACCACATTTCTTTTAGAGCATTCTGAATAATCTCGCCATCAAGAGTAAATAAGCCTTTAAGTAAATTAAAGATTTCTTTACCGAAAGAAACTAACTGTTCAAAGAATACAGTTAGACCCTCATCAAAGATTTTTTGAAGTCCTAAATCTGCACTTTCTTTCCATGTCTGACTGCCAAAGATATTGCCTGCTAACCAATCTACAAGTTTTACTGCAATATCAATAAATCCAAAAATGAATGATGAAATAGATCCGCCTAAAAATGCGGCAACGCGATCCATGAAGGAAACTTGCAATTCATCTATGTTTAAATACTCTGCAATTTTTTCTTCACTTGTTGCCAACATGAAGCCATCAAATATAGAAAGAACAATATCAAGCGGAACTAAGAATTTTAAAATCTTTGCTCCAATTTCACCGAGAATTTTTAAATATGGGCCAGCGACTTCCTCAATAAATTTAATCGCTCTTTGTCCTGCTTCTACGATTTGTTGAAAATAATAACCAAATCGTGCAGACATTGCTTCAAAGAATCCGCCAGAGGTTCCAAGAATTTCAGGCATGATTTTGCCTAAGTCTTCAATGCTTAATGCAAGGCGACCATCTTGAAATGCGGCAGTAATTCTTCCAAAGAAGTCTGATGTGCTAGTTCTTAATGAATCAAACTTGAGTGATAGATCATCAATTAAAGAACCAACTTTTCCAAATGAATCAAAGAATGTTGTTTTAAATGTATCAAACTTAGCGCCAAGATTTGCCTTTACTTCATCAAGCAAGTCTGCAAGAATTGCTACATTAATTAGCGTTGCATTTCTAAGTCTATCGAAACTTGCTGGTAGTGCATCAAATGTTCCTTCAATTGCACGAATGATATCATCAAAATTAGGAAGTCTTATTTTTGTCTTAAAATCATCAAATGCTTTAAGTATATCATCAAAACTAGGAATTCTAAATTTTGTTCTGAAGTCATCGAATGCAGTTCTAAATGTATCAAGAACTCTGTTGAAACCATCGATGAATCGATTTGGTAAATTGGAAAAAAATTTGATTATATCTTCAACAAAAGGAAGTTTTTTGAATCTATAAAATAGATCCTTAAAGAAATCGCCAAAGCGTTTTGGTAAATCGGAAAAAAATTTGAAGATATTATCTAGTGATGGAAATCTTACTCTGAGTTTGTCTAATAGATCACCTAAAAAATCCAATAAACGAGAAAGTGCTGAACCAAAGCGACCAAATAAGTCTTTGATGAAATCTAATATTCCACCAATACGTCCTACTATGTTCTTTAGAAAATCAAGAGGTTTTAAAAGACCTCTTAATAAATCCTCTAAAAACCCTAATATCTTAAACGGTAAGACTGTTAGAAATTTTCCAAAAGCCATTAAGGCTTTGATCAACTCTTTGATATTTTTTTCTACTGCAACTAAACTTCCCAATAACAGTTTTAAAATGTTTTGTAAAAAGTTTCCGCTATCTTTAGGAGTTAATGCCTTAAGAATATTTTCTAATAGACTATTTGTTTCTTTTTGTTCACCAAGAATATCTGTAAACAACTTGCGTTGTTCTAGTGCCTTTTCTTCTTCAAATGCTGAGGCACGCTTCTTTTCTTCTCTATCATTGTTAAAAAGTTTTTCGAGTTTATTAAATGCGGGTCCGAAAACCGCAGGGTTTCCGGCAATCGCCGCACTTTTCATACCAGCCGCAAAGCCTGACAGAGATTTACTGACAGAATCGCTTAATTGTTTTCCTAAATCGCCTACTAAATTTGCCATTTATTTTCTTCTTGACTTCATTTGTGCTTGTTGTTGTCGTTGTCTTTCGTTCTCTTCCTTAATATATTCAGCCAACAAAGTTATATAAATGTCTCTTTCAAAAGGAATCATTTCTTCCAATTCAGTCAAACTATATTTATGGTGTTGTACCATAGCAAAGTTTGTCTTGTAATAATTTAGAAGGTTTTCATTTGACATTGTTACCCGAAAAAACTTGTCATACCCTCCAATTCCACCTTGTCCTCACATCCACAATGGGCGCAAGTCCACTTAATTTCTTTCTTTAGTTTTGGCATGGTGTTAAAAAATCCAGTTATCTTTGCAAACTGTTCTTGAGACAAGCCATTAATAAATTCCGATAGTTCAGCCTTAGTGGATTCGCTTGCTGGATAAGTGTTTTCGTGATCAAAAATGTAATCAATGCTTTCGATCACTACAGAAGTAATTACTTCAAATTGTGATTTGTTGTCGTTAGCATTTACGTTCTGAAGTTTATCTGCAAGAGACATGGTTGGGTATTTTAAAACCATACCTACACCAGATTCTTGATCTAGAACAATTTTATTTGTGTGTGTATCGCTTACTTCAACTTCAACGTCCATAATGTTTAATTTAATTGGTGTATTGTATTCACACATTTCGCCCTTAGAATTTAATCCTGTTGGGTGTGTCAATTTTAGATCAATTTCTTCACCAATTGATTTCGCACGAAGACGTAAGAAGAAATATTCCAAATCAAACATTGGAAGTTTATCTACTTCAACTTCATCAATCGCACAGTTGGTGATGATTTGTTTAATTGCTCTAAGCATTTCTTTTGCGTCTTGAGATTCAAGAGCCATCAAAAGAATTTTTTGTTCTTTAACTAAGAACGGTCTATATTTGTAACTTTTTTTGGTTGAGTGTAATGTCAACTCATAAATCGGTGATTTGATTTTAGGTAAAGCCATGATAATTCTCCTTGATAATTAATTAAACGTAAAAACTTTCATCTAAGATTAACAAATCCTTGAGTGAAATCTACAACATGAAAACGATATGTCATTGTTACAGAAAACCTTTGATAAGTATTCTGTTCTTCCCAAGACAAATTCATAGGACTTATTTGAATTGGATAAGCATTATAAAGTGTATATCTAGCCAATTGTTTTCTATCTGAACTTACTTGAAAAATTCTGACTTGTCCAGTTGCATATTGACTATAATATTTAGAAAGACCTGCATTGCTTTTATTACCGTTTCGTAAGTTTGATTGATTAATAACATTCTCCATCCAAACTTCAAAAAATGCTCTTTCACGAAAATCTTCAGATGCAATGATTTGTAAATTTACATCCTGATATCCTGTTTCATATGCATACTTAGTAGTTGGTCCATATGCTTGATCGTCACTTGTTGAAATTGTTCGACCAGGAAGTTCGGTGGCCTCACAACGAAATCGAAAAGTATTATTCAATGTTCCTCCATCAAGGGCTCTAAACCATATTGATCCATCTTGTGACACTACACTACCTTCAAGATTAAATTTTTGCCCCGGATATAATTGACTTTCTGCGCTGGTAGACTTTGTTCCAAAAATTTTTGTTAATTCTGGCGGCAAGTCTACTTCCGCATAGAACATGTTTGGTCTTACGACTTTTAAATTTGATCTAAATCTTGATATGCTGAACATAAATTTCCTTAAATCATCGCTCTGCTATCTGCCCAAATACTTGCTTTGTCTGATTTTTTAAATCGTTCAAGCGGTAAAAATAGAGCAATGTCCCATTCGGGTGCTCTAATTTCTAAAAATTGCGAACGAACATGACTATTCAAATATCGTTTTACTGTTGGTTTGAATGCATTATATTTAGACGCACCTTTTAGAATTCGATAGGTAGCAAGAATTTTTGTTTTTTCATTGTATTTTTTATCTGTTGCAATGCCATACAATGCGTCCATGAGTTTTGCTCTCAGCACATATGGCAGATAATGCATGTTGATGCCTAAAAATCCATCAGGATATGATTCAATTGGAAAGATTAAAGGAAATGTATCATAGTATGGCAGATCAAGTTTGGTCTTTGGATCGTACTTGAAAAGATACATGTATCCGGGTTTCATTTCATTTACTCTGCGTTTAGATTCAAACGAACGAATTACCTTAGACGGAGTAAGCGAAGACATGCCTTCCACTTGTTGTGCGGCATCTCGATACCATGTTCTTGCTTCTTTGGTTCTAGCAGGCGCCATGCCTGCCGAAACACCTTGATAAATGAGTTGTTTAAATATTAACATAATTTCCTAAAGGATTTGTTATACATATATTTATGTTAATTGTTTCTCTGTAAGTAACTTAAAATCCCAGTTTCTATCTAAACAATATTCTGTTGCTGCTTTCCATTTTGCTTGATTGACGCCCCATGTCATTACTTCATTGAGGTATCTGCGCGTTGGTTTGCCAATAAGTTTTGATGGTTCTAGCGTTTGTTTGTGAGGTTTTACTTCAATCAATGATGCACGAATTGTGCCATTTCTATCTTTGTAACGAATCCAAAAATCAACAAAGTATCGATGCCAACGATTGTCAATCGGAGATTTATAGGGCACAACAATTTCTTCAGAACTCCATTCTAAAATTGATGGATTTGAATCACAATAGACCATAAATCTACGCTCCAGCAAACTGCGATAAACAATATTTGTTGGATCGCCCTTGTATTTTTGAGGGTTTTGGGGTTTATATCTTCCTTTGTATGCCATAATTGAATTATAAATAAGAGGGTTAACCTATAAGGATTTATATGGCAAGAACGGCTTTCACCCCAACTTCTGATAATCAGGATACATTATATCCTGACGATGGAATTGCAAATGCGGCAAATTTATCGTGACTGGGAAACAGATCGGAAGAGCACACGTCTGAAC
>OGVP01000078.1_pt1 | contig 13724 bp, 11 predicted proteins | sample 1575791 | NCBI WGS metagenome assembly OGVP01 (sample SAMN07581537, study PRJEB24739) | freshwater metagenome
GTTTCCCAGTCACGATAGACAGTTATCCCAATACTCCTTTCTAGCCCCTTGATCTCTTAGAAACATAGGAATAGGAACTCCGCCTCGCTGCACCCCATGAACAAAGTGCTGCAAATTCAAAGTCTCATCTGGATACGCCTCTCGCAAAGTAAGTGGATAGAGCCTGATTTTGGCTATTCGTCCGGTTAAAGACTCTCGCGTCAACTCGCCATGACTAAACCTTTGAGAACCCGACAGATAAAACAACCCAGGAATTCGGTTCTTATCGACTTCACTTTTGATGGCATCAAATAGTTTAGGAGCTTTTTGCACTTCATCAATCACAAAGGGTCTGGGATATTTTGAAAGAAAGAGTTTCGAGGCACTCTCGGCATCTGCCCTGACCTCCTCATCATCAAGGGTTACTAAGTTTGTAAGCCCCAGCAGGTCTCTTAAAAGGGTGGACTTTCCTACTTGTCGCATTCCCAGAACACCGATAACTGGCCATCGTTTAGCCAGCTTTTTCAAGGAGGAAACCGCAAGTCTAACTCGCAGATGTAGCATATAAATAGTGTAAATATACGCATCAAAGATGTTAAATATTGTGGGTAATTGAAGGCCTGTTTTTTATGTTTTTTTAGAGAGAGGCTATTTGACTCTTTAGGACTAAAAACCGTAAACTTTCCTTTGAACATGATAGATCTTATTCGCTCTCAATTTCCAGCCCTCAAGCGGGTCCAAAACGGAAGCCCGATTATTTTTGCGGACAATGCATCTACAACACTCAAACCCCAAACAGTCATTGATTCCGTGAGTTACTTTTATACCCATCTTTGCAGCAACGTACATCGCGGGGAAAACACACTCACTCAAGAGGCAAGTCACCTTTTTGAAAAAACAAGAGCCCAAGTAGCCGATTTTATCAATGCCTCTCCGGATGAAATTATTTTTGTTAAAAATGCCACCGAGGGGATAAATCTTGCAAGTCATTTGGCAGGCCTCACACCCGACTCCCACGTGCTTAATTCCATTTCAGAGCACCACTCCAATTTCTTGCCTTGGTTCCAAAGGGCTAAAGTAGAGCTGGTCATGCCCTTTAAGGAGGGCACTTTTAATCTTCAGGCGTTTCGAGACCCCATTCATTCTCGAACAAAGCTCCTTGCCATTTCTCATATTTCAAATGTAACAGGAGAAGCTTTTCCGATAGATTCTGTGATCGCCCTCGCAAAAAAGAATAACCTTTTAACTCTCATCGACGCTTCCCAATCGATTTCCCACTTTCCCGTTGATGTTCGCAGCCTCGATTGTGATTTTTTGGTTTTTTCAGGACATAAAATTTTTGCTCCAAGCGGAGTGGGGATCCTTTTTGTAAAAAAGGAAATTTTAGATAGAGCGGCGCCTTGGATGGTTGGGGGAGGCATGGTGGACCGGGTAGATGACTCTGGCTTTGCCCCCCGCTCTGGTTACGCCATGTTTGAAGCGGGAACGCCGAATATAGAAGGAGTTTTGGGATTGGGAAGTGCTATTGCTTTTATGGAAGAAGTGGGTTGGAGAGCGATTCAAGCACACAACGAAACACTGGCTCTTCACTTTTGGGAACTCCTCAAAAAGTACTCTTTTGTTTCCATTCACCGTCTGGGAAATAGTGATCCCACAGTACCCATTTTTTCTATGACTGTAAAAGGCCTCTCAGGAAGTGAGCTCGTCACTCTCTTATGCAATCGCTACAATATTATGGCTCGCTATGGAGCCCATTGTGCGGAGCCCCTGATGCGGTATTGGAAACTTCCGGGAACGGTGCGGTTTTCGATGCAAATTTACAACTCGCTTGAAGAAGTAAACTTCATCTGTAGTAGCCTAAGTCAACTCTCCACAGCTCTTCATCTTTAAGGACTATTTTTTTGTGCTAGAATTCAAATCATGAAGCGCCGTTTGTTGGTTTTAGGGATAGGGGTTCTGGGAAGCTTTCTTTTGGGAGAAATAGCTTTAAGACTTTTCCGGCACGAGCTTTTTTCATACCCCAGTGGGTTCATACATACTTATTTCATTTGGACTTAATTTTAATTGCTTTTTTTTCATGGGATACTTTGTGAAGGAATAAACACTTTTCGGTGTTTTAGTTCCAAAACTAAAAGGGCTTGAAAGAAAAGGCAGCCAGAGTATTATCGCGTTATGTCAATTTATGATTTTCAAGTAACCAAACTTAACGGAAGTTCTGAAAGCTTGAGCCACTACAAGGGCAAAACCCTTCTGATTGTCAATGTGGCGAGTCGTTGTGGGTTTACTCCCCAGTATGCTGGTTTAGAAAAGCTCTACCAAAAGTTTTCGTCTGAAGGCTTGGTCATTTTAGGATTTCCCTGCAACCAGTTTGGAAAGCAAGAGCCCGGAACTAACGACGAGATTAAAGAGTTTTGTTCTTTAAATTATCAGGTTTCGTTTCCGCTTTTCGATAAAATCGAAGTGAATGGAAAAGAGGCACATCCTCTTTTTAAGTACCTCAAAAAGGAAGCCCCGGGAATTTTGGGGACCGAAGCCATCAAATGGAACTTTACAAAATTTCTCGTAGATAAAGAGGGAAGAGTGGTTAAAAGATTTGCATCGGCTACTTCTCCCGACTCACTTGAGCCCGAAATTCGTGCGCTCCTCTTCTAAGAAAACGGTTTGCTCGATTCAAAAGGAGTGTGGGGTATGTCCGCACGTGAATCAGGATTATTCATTTTCTTTGACAAGAAAACATGATCGCGAACTAAAGTTGCTCCGACAAGCGGGTCTTTTGGAATCAGCACATATCTATCGCCCAATTCCCTCTCCTAAGAAACTGGGCTATCGAACCATTTTTAAACTAGCGGTTCGAAAAGAGTCTCAATCGAGAGCAAAAAAAAGATTTCGTTTGGGCTTATTTCAACCTGGCTCGCATCAAATCGGACCCGATCTTATCCAGTGTCCTCTCCACAGTGCGCCTTTAAGAAACTTTCTCAAGGTTTTATCCCCATTGCTCGAGGAAACAGAACTTAGCCCCTTTGATGAGGAAAAACAGACGGGTGATTTGAAGTATCTCATAGGAAGAACCAATCAAGAGGGCTCGGCTTTGATGATTACTTGGGTGGTGACTCGGCCCGTACCAGATATTTTGAGAAGGCTCACTCAAGAGATTCAAAAAAAGGGTCTGCCCCTCACAGTTTCCGCAATGAACCTGCATCCCGAGCCTACTAATTCGATTTGGGGAGCCGAAACTACTCTCTTAACTTCGAGCAGTCATATTGAGGAGACTTTGGCTCGCTTGAGATTTAAATTAGGAGTGAGCAGTTTTTTTCAAGTAAACCCGTGGCAAGCAGAAAATATTTATTTGCGAATTGGAAAAATAGCTCAGGAAATCCAAGACAAAAATCTCGCTTGGGATCTTTACTCGGGTGTAGGAACTATTTCCTGTATTTTAGGAAAGGTTTTCTCCAAAGTCGTTTCTTTCGAAGAAAACCTAGAAGCAGCTCAACTGATCCATTTGAATGCACGGAGCAATGAGTGCGCGGAAAAAATTGTCGTCCGCGAAGGCTTGGCAGAAGCTCAGCTTCAAATGGAGAGCTTTGATAGTGGCTTACCCAGTCTTCTTGTTGCCAATCCCAGTCGGAGGGGAATTCAAGAAAAAGCAAGATCTGTCATCTTAAGGTGTTTGGATAATCCTAGCGCCACTCAGATGGTATACCTCTCTTGTAATGTTGAAACTTTGGTGAGAGATCTGATTCACTTTAAACAAAACCAGATTCTTCCAATGGAGGTCCAGGCTTTTGATATGCATGCCCAAACAGATCAACTCGAATGGCTAGTCCGCTTACAGAAAAGAGCTCAGTAAAGGAGAACCATTCTAATTCGAAGGGCCACTGCTAATCTTAGAACTCTATCAGGCTCTGCTACCATTTATAGCGGAAATTAGTTATCTTCCCTTAATGGCAGGGGCGTCTCAAAATAGAACAGTCTTTATTACGGGGGCTACTTCAGGCATTGGGCGCGAACTCGCCCGGCAGTTTCATCAGCAAGGTGCCAACGTTTTCGTGACAGGTAGAAGAGTCGATAAACTTGAGGATTTGGTCAAAGAGCTTGGCCCAGCAGGAATTCAATTTTTAGCTGCAGATGTTTGTCAGATAGCCCAGCTTAAATCAGCAGTAGTTCGTTGTGTTGAGGTTTTTGGTGGAATTGATATTGGGATAGCCAATGCGGGTTTCGGAGTTTCTGGGGCTTTAAGTGATTTACAAATCGAAGACTACCGAAGGCAATTTGAAACAAATGTCTTTGGCGTATTAAATACTGTATATGCACTAGAATCAGAGCTTGAAAAAACTAAGGGACAGCTTGTTCTGATGGGCAGTGTAGCAGGATTTGTTCCCCTTCCTGGAAACTCAGCCTACACCATGAGCAAGTTTTGTATCAGAGCTCTAGCCGGAGCTTTGCAATTTGAGTGGAAACCTAAAGGGATTTCTGTCACCCACTTAGCTCCAGGGTTTGTTGATTCAGATATCAGACGCGTAGATAATCAAGGAAAAATCAAAGAAGGGCATCCAGACCCGATTCCTTCCTGGATTCGGGTAAGAACTGATTTAGCAGCCAAAGAAATGCTTCGAGCCATTCAGAAAAGAAAAAATCAAAGAGTCATCACGGGTCATGGGAAGGCCATTTATTTGCTGAACCAGTATCTGGTTGGTTTGATTCCATGGATTATTGGTCGTCTGGGACTCAGGTCTAGGCCTGAGCCGAAGTGATCCCCCTTTAACGAATCAGTCCCAAAAGCTGATGGCATTCTTGCCTGGGTTCTTCATCTCGAGTGGATTTTACAGGCATTTTGATTGTGAAGTCAGCTAAAGCTCCTTCTTGATTTCTCTTAATCTTATTCAATACAGCTATCAAATTAGGATCCGTAGACTGAATTTGACTTGAAAGCATTCCCTTTTTTGCCTGCGACTCAAAAAGCTTTTGAATGCGTCCTTCTAAGCCCTCTTTATCATCCGTTTCAATGACATGACTTTTTGGAGGAAGAAACACTTCCGAAGAAATTCCTAAATCCTTTTTACGCGACTTCAAAAGGTCTAAAAAATCCCCGATTTCCTCTTTTGCGATTTGTCCTGATGAAAAAAGAGAAACCCCTGAGGCCTTTATTTCAGACTCCAAAGCAGACATGAAAAAATCAAAACCCGGACCTTTCCAGCTCATTTCTCCTTGATCTATTTTTCCAGCGATGATTTGCGATAAAGATTTGGACGGGTGGTTTTTTGCCTCGGTGAGAAGCTCTTCAGAAACCAAGTCTTCAAAAGAAATTAATCGAGAAATCTGCCCCGACCAAGGATTGATTTCACCTAAGCCTAACTCCTTAAAGGCTCCATTCAAAAGCTTGTGGTGCTCAGAAGCCGATACTTGAGCCCTATCCAGAACCTTACTAAGAAGAGTGGCTTTAACATGATCCTGCAGTTGGGGTTGAGCAATGACCAAAGCCATCCCAATCGTTCTCTGCGTTCGGACTTCCAGTTCAGCGTGGGAGGGTGGAACATTCTTTTCATACCAATGTAAAAACTTTATAAATTGATCCACCCGTTTTGTTCGGTCCTCAGGGGGGAGTTTCCAGTGGAGTTGGGTTTCTAAATGGGACATTTCTTTGAGGATCCTTCGCATGGACTCAAAATCTCTTTTATCAATAGCATTTAAGAGCTCAGCATTTTTCTTAAGAGGAACTTCAATATCAGTTACGCCTAAAAGGAAGGCCATCGCATTTCTCAGAGTAGCTTCTAATGTGGGAACAGCCCATTGGGGTTCATTGGAAACCACTTCTTGAATACTATGTTTTGTAGCTTTTCGAATCCAAGAATCTCTCGAAAGATTGAATTGAGCCTGAAATTCGGAGTTCGCAATATTATTGCTGAGATTAAAACTTCCAGAAAAAAGGGAAGTCCTTGGGTTGCCCTCGGAATCGGTAAAGTCGATGAGCGTTGTTTTATCATGCCAGACATGCCTGGCCACAGGTGGACCGTTCTCACTTCGTTCTATTCTTAATTTTCCAGTTTGAGGGTCAATCGCTGGCCGTTGATAAACAAAACTTTCAATGCGATCAAATGCAGAAGGAGTTAACCCTGTTATTTTTCTGTTGTAGGGGTCCAGAACATCTACGCCGGCTAAAGCAGGGGAAAGTCCCCACCCTTTTACTGCTGCAAAACGATCATCAGCAACTGCAAATCCAGTAGCATCTGCGTTCTTAGAAATCGCTTCACCCAGAGCTTTCAGAAAGCCTCGATGCGTGATCACAAAATGGGAAAGATCAATATGATTGAGTTTATAGTTCTTAAGAACCTCTGCAATGCGATCATTTGGATTATAATCGGCAGAAGTGAAAGCCATTTCTATTTCTGTGCCATCTCGATACCGAATGAGAGATCTGGGTTCGGGATCAAGCTCTGAGCTTTCTTTCCCCTTTTCATAGCCCTCAACAAGAAGTTTTAAATGTTTTTCATAGCGATCATAAAAAACGGGATCTACTACTTTGAAAGTGCGGTTGTATCTGGGGTTAGGAGCTAGATTAGCTGTTCCAAAAAAAACAACTTTATCTTTACCCGATTGGAGAAGGAGAGCTTTTTCATGCATGATTGGAATTCGCTCTCGCTCAGGTCGGTAAAGAGGCTGGGAGTGAATATCCTTTTTAAGTTCAAATCCTGCATCTAAGAGGTCTTTAATCACTTTTGCACCCGGGCTTCTTTCGGTGTTTTTCAGCCTAGCTTTCGAAAACGCAGAAGTGGTTTCTCCTTGTACTTCTGTGAAGTTCCCTTCCATGACTGGATTAAGATCCGTCACAAGCGTAACAGATATCCCTTCTTTCTTTGCTCGTTTTAGGGCTTCAGTCACTCTGGAATCACCTAGCGTGTAGCGCACAAGTCGAATGGACTTTTCAGTGTTGGGTTTTGTTTTGTCATCGATAAGCCTTTGAATGGCATCTACCTCAACCGAAACGAGATCCTCATTGAAGATGAGCTTGGGTAGAGCTTCGGATTTGTTTTTCGCTGGAGCGCTCACATAAATAGCTTCTACGGCAGCATCTGCGCTGGTCAGGCTGCTGGACATTTTCTCGACCTGAGGAGTTGCGAAGGATTGTCCGGCGAAGAACCCAAAAAGGGTAGCTGTCGAAAAAATCTTAAACAGGCACTTTGAATAAATTGGCTTGAGATTCTTCACTGGCCCTCTCATGTTTACTTGCTTGAGCAAAAGGGAGGCCTTGAGGGGAGTATTCAAAAAGAACACTTATTTTTTAAAAAAAGAAATTTAGTTTGAGTGTATTCTCCGAGACATCAGCTACAGTAAGGAATGGGGTTTTTTTTGGTTTTGTTTTTTGGGGCTTTGGCTTTTGCTGAATTACCCTCAACTCTTGAAATAAAAACAAAAGATGGCTCTGTTTATTTGTTTAAGTCGCCTGAAAAAAATGATGAAATCGAGAAACGATTTTTAGATTTACCTTCCGACGTTCAGGAACAGTTCTTAAGGAAACGTAGTGAAATTTTAAAAATGGCAGTTCAGTCTCTCCACGGGATGAGGATCCCTGTCGGGGTGTGGCGAAAAAGCATTCGACCTCGTTTAGATTGGCTCTATGGCAAGTCGAAGCCAATCGAGCAACCTGACAAAAACTTTCAAGAAACAGGGTTTGTTTCCATCCAGGCAGCGCTTTCTGAGCTTGATAAAAATCTTTGGGAAAAAAGCGAAACCATTAGCAACACCAATGAATATGGGATGGCATTTGAGCTTGGGATCTCAGGAGGGGGAAAAGCGGGTTCTCGTGGAGTATATGGAATTACAGGGCTAGGAGTTGCTATAACGGTGGATCCCATTGAAAGAGCTGTGGCTTTGGAATTGTTTGGAGATTTAGAATGGACCAAACGCGCGACCCCTTTTTATGGGGGCTTGGGAATTTTTGGAACAGTTATGGGAAGCGCCATGTCGACTGATTGGCAACGCGAGATTTGTCCGGAGCGTGGAAGTGCCTTCTGTGTGGCAGGGCTTGTGGGATTTTTATCGGATCGCTACGTGGGACTGGGACTCAGTAAGGAATTGGGCATTGGATTTCCTGGCGCGGTGCTCATGGAATCTGAACTTACAAGAATGCCCCTGTTAAGATTGGGGGCCTCTGCGCGATGGCCGGGATTCTTTCGAGTCCAAACAGCTCTTGGCCCCCCTCTAAAAAAGATTCTAAAGTCTTGTTCAGTTTTACTCGGTCGAATTCAATAAATGAGGTTTTTAAGAAGCTCCTAGTTTCAGAGGGATAGTTCTGTTTATAATGGGGTCCTCATGGTCCCCTATCCTCGAAATCGATTCATTGAGAGTTTTTGGAATCTTTGCCTTTTTATTTGTCTTGTGAGCATTTTGGTTCCTTTACAACCTCTCATGCCGGGAGAGAGTTTTGATGATTCTTGGCCTACAGCCCTCAGTCAGGCTCTGTCCCAAGGACTCGTTTTTGGTAGGGAAATCACTTCCACTTTTGGTCCTTTGGTTTCTCTCTACACTTGGACTTACCACCCCTTTACCGACTCTCTCATGGTGGGGCTCACACTTTTTTGGACTGTTTGTTTTTGGTGGGTTCTTTCTTCCTTAGTACGCCCTTGTTCCATAAAACTGAAAATACTTTGGCTTATCTTTATTGTAGGATTTTTAGGAGTCGGAGAGAGTCGATTTTCTTTTTTACCGGTACGTCCAGATGCAGTCTATTTTGCCTATCCTTTTCTTTTATTCATTTATTTGATTTCAAGTTCCTTCATTATTTCCCAGAAAAAAATAGAGCACTGTCCTAGCTGGTTAGTTTTCTGTCTGTCTTTGCCCTTGGGGTTTTTCCCATTAGTAAAATTTTCTAATTTTCTCATTTGTGCTTCTTTCATCTTTCTCACGAATATTGCCCTGCTTTTTTCAGGAAAAATAAAATCGGCTCTGGTATTTTTGATAAGCCCTCTTCTAAGCTTTTTGTTTGCTTTGTGGATTTTGGGACAACCGATCAGTGCTATTCCTCAGTTTTTAGAAACTGGATTTTCAATCAGTTCGAGCTATACAGCTTCGATGTCGATTACTGAGGGCCCAAGGACTCATCCAGTCATTTTTGTTTTTGTAAGTCTTTTTTTGATCTTCATGCTTTTAAGGGATGCGCCCTGGAGCCTAAAAGGAAAAGCTTTTTTATTGCCCGCATTTTCTCTTTTTCTTTTCATGTCTTTTAAGGCTGGATTTACTCGAGCCGATTCTATTCATGTTCCCATGTCGGGTCAGGCGCTTTTAATTGCAGCCATGATTGGAGCTCTTATTTCGCAATCCAAAAGGATTATCGATGTTTCTATTTTAACTTTTTTAGCAGGGCTTATTTTGGTGGGGGAGTATCGGTCTATTAACCCCATAAAAAATGCCCGTTCTAACTTAGCTGCCGTTAAAAACGGACTTAAAACGAGGCTTTTAAGAAAAGACAGCTTGGTCTCGGAGTACCGGAATGTTCTCCTGGAGATTCAGAAGAAAAATAAAATTCCTAAAATGCCGGGCCCCACAGATATTTTTTCAACGGGCCAATTGCTATTAATAGCTTCTGGAAATGAATGGGCTCCCAGGCCAATCCTCCAGGGATACAAAACCATAAATCCATTTTTAAGCGAATTAGATAAAAAGTATTTTTTAAGCGAGCGGTCACCCCAAAACATTCTTTTTCGAGTTGAGCCAATTGATAATCGACTTGTTTCGCTTGAGGATTCTGCAAGCTGGCCAATTTTGTTGAATCGGTACGAGGAAATGGGACTTGAAAGTGGTTACTTAAAGCTTAAAAAAAAGGTGGACCTCGGCCCGGAGCCTGAACCCGTCAAGTTGAAATCGGGTCAAGGGGAGCTTCTTAAGTCTGTACGAATCCCTCAGATTGGTAAGCCCCTCTTTTTACGTTTGTTCCTGAGGCCGAGTTTTCTGGGCAAACTCGAAAGTGTTTTTTATAAGCCAGAAGAGCTTTTTTTGCAGATGACATTGAAGGGAGGCTTACAAAAACAATTCCGATTACCTCATGAAATGGCGCGAGGAGGGTTTTTGATTTTTCCTTTGATACAGACGACTGAAGACCTAAAGAGTCTTTTTGCAAAAGAAGCGATTCTTGAGGAGTCAAATTTGGAATCCTTTGAAATACGCTGTGGGGGGACTTGCTCTAGCTGGGAATTCCCCTTTGAATTTGAGTTTTATCATTATAAAGGTCTGAGGTGAGGATCATTGGCTCTTGGATATGGAGTGGCCTGCTCTTCCTAGGATTGGTCAGCGTCCTGATTCCGTTTCTGCCTTTGATGCCTGGAAAAACTTTCGATGATTCTTGGCAATTAGCTCTCAATCAAGCCCTGGCTCAAGGCCTGATTTTTGGAAAGGATATCTTTTTTACATTTGGTCCACTCTCTTCAGTTTATACGTGGACCTATCATCCAGGGACCGATGCTGTAGTTTTGATGTTCTCTGCTTATCTAGCCATCGCTTTTTGGTGGGGGCTTAGTCAACTTCTTGCCGATGTCCCTGGGAAACTGAAAATTCTTTGGCTTTTCTTTATTTGTGGTTTTTGTGGACTAGGATCCACTCGATTTGCTACTTATCCTCTTACTCCTGACGCTTTCTTTTTTTCCTATCCCTTAATTGTTGGAATTTACATAATAAAAAATCAACTCGATGATAATACCCTTAAAAAAAGAAAGGTCGTTTCTTTTCTCGATATCTTCGTTCTCTTTCCGCTTTTTGGGATTTTGCCAATTATTAAAGCTTCCAACTTGATTATGGTAATCGGAACATTGATTCTAATTTGTGGGTCTCTTGCCATTTCTGGAAAGTGGAAACATTCCTTGCTTGTTCCAATCACCGTTCTTTTTGGATTCTGGCTAAGCAGCGAACTTCTCAATCAACCGATTACCTATTTGTTTGAATTTCTAAGAAGCAGTCTTTCCTTGAGCTCCAGTTATACACTCACCATGATGACAGATTATGGAGTTCGATTACATCCAGAGATATACCTTTGGGGGAGTGTTACACTTTTGGTATTTCTTGTGAGAGAGACTTCACTTCGAGTTTCTGGAAAAGTTGCCGTGTTCCTACTTTTCACACTCTACCTATTTCTCAGTTTTAAAGCTGGATTTACCAGATCCGATGAAAGGCACAACGCAATTGCCGGACAAGCTCTTTTAATTGCGAGCATGGTTTTTATGTTTGTTTCCCAAACTCAACGAGCAAAGGATGTATCCGGTCTGGTATTTTTCTTGGGTCTAGTCATTTTTTGGGAAATCGTATCCCCCAATTTACCCAAGCATATTCAATCTAACTTTTCTGCCCTCAAAAAGGGTCTTCTCATGCGAATCTTTGATCAGAAAAAATTACAGGAGGACTATGCGGGAATCTTGAAAGCGTTAAAAAAGGATGCGGGTATCCCACTCATTTCTGGATCCACTGATATTTTCTCTTGGGGACAAATTCACTTGATTGCTTCAGAAAACCTTTGGGTGCCCAGACCTATTTTCCAGAGTTACGCCGTGCTTAATGCGGCCCTGGGAGAAAAAAACCAAAACTTTTTAAGGGGAGACCAAGCACCGCAAAACATTCTTTTTAAAATTGAGCCTATTGATGGCCGCTTACCGGCATTAGAAGACGCTTTAAGTTGGCCCGTGCTTTTTTATCGATATGAATGCTTGGGGCTGGAAAAAGAATTTCTCCGATTAAACAAAAGATCTAGCGTCTCGGCAGATTCCCCACCCCGAATGGAATTGAAGAAGCATGAAGCTAAATTGAATGAGGCCATTAGAACGCCCACACAGAAAAAGCCTCTTTATGCGCAAATAAAGGCATCACTTTCTTGGACTGGAAAATTAGAAAATATCTTTTACAAACCGCAACCCCTCATGATCCAGGTTTATTTAGAAGACGGAAGTCAAAAAGAGTTTAGAATGCCATCTGAAATGGCAAAAATGGGATTCCTCATCTCCCCCCTCATAGAAACAACTGAGGAGTTTCAAGTGGTAGTTAAAGGCGAACCGAATTCCCTAAAAAAGAGAGTGAGCTCCTTTCAAGTTAAGGCTGGAGGACTCGGGAAGAGTTGGAATGAGTCTATTGAAATAGTATTCTATACTTACTGATGCACACTTTTCTAGAAGCAAAATCTTTAAAGCGGATTCCTGAGCTGGATGGACTTCGGGGTATCGCAATCTTGCTGGTTCTTTTTTATCATTTTTTTTGGTTTCCTTCGCCAGGAGGAAATTGGAAAGGCTTGTCTTATGGGCTCTGGCGGTTTGCTCAAGTTGGTTGGACCGGGGTCAATATTTTTTTTGTGCTATCCGGATTTCTCATCACCCGGATTTTGATATCTAAAAAGAACGACACTTCCTATTTTTATAGTTTTTATAAGCGCAGAGTCTTAAGAATTTTGCCACTTTATTTTGTCACTCTCCTATTTATTTATTTTATTATCCGAACTCTGGAAAATTCGTTCTGTTGAGCCTCTTTTTCATGGCGCACGTTCCAGCGCTCTTTCATATAAAGAGTGCCTACCCTACTCTTTGGTCCCTTTCCATTGAAGAGCAATTTTATTTTTTTTGGCCCTGGATTGTGAAGCGAAATTCACTTCAAAATCTTTTTAAAGTCTGTCTAGCTTGTTGTTTTATCGAACCTCTTTGCCGCGGATTAAACTTTCTCACTAACGGAAGTTGGACATGGTTGGGGCTAATCACTTCGTTCGATGGATTCGCTTTTGGGGCTATTTTAGCTCTAGGGTTTTTTGCAGAGAAAAGTTCAGAGGATTTGGCGAGTAAAGGGAAGGTATTGTTGTTTTTGGCAGGTCTACTTTTAGTTGTTTTGATGCCTTTCGGTCTTTTCACAAGAACAAGACTTGCAGGAGAGATGTTTCTTCCGACAACTCTTTACCTTCTCACTGGCGGGTTCATGGCTTTCTGTATGATCTATTCAGGACATAGAAAATTGGCTTGGCTTCGAGGAGGAGTTTTGCCAGCTTGGGGAAAAGTGAGTTACGGAGCTTATTTGTGTCATTATCCAGTCCATGAGTGGGTTGAGTTAGGCTTAAGACAGTTTCACTTTGAAACGCAATGGACCCAATCCAGCTTGTTTTGTTTGGGACGCTCCGGGCTATCCATTCTGGGTACTTATTTACTTTCTTCGGTACTGTTCCGGACGATTGAAGAGCCCTTCTTGAAGCTTAAAGAGGACCTTCCCCAAAACGCCCAGTTAGAAAAAGAACTTCAAAGTTAGGTTTAGGGAAATGGTGGACGGGAAGGGGATCGAACCCTCGACCCTCAGACTGCCAGCCTGATGCTCTCCCAGCTGAGCTACCCGCCACTTGAGTTTCGAAGTTCTAGCAGAGGTTTGGAGGCGAATCAAGAAAGCCCTGAAACAGCCTACCCTATTGCCCGCGTTTGGGGCACGGAAGCAGATGAATCAGCAAATACTTCAACGGTATTGCGGGATCTTTCTTTGGCAGAGTACATCGCTAAATCGGCCAATTTAAGGATGTCTTCTGGACTTTTTGCATGTTGCGGATAAAGAGCGACTCCAATACTTACAGTCGCTTGAAGTCTCATTTGATGAATTGAAAAAACTCGGCGAGCTATGTTGGCTCTGATTCTTTCTGCTATAAATTTGGATCCTTCCAGATCCATATCACTGAGTACAACCACAAATTCATCTCCGCCATAACGAAAAACCAAATCCATTTCTCTCACACTATATCGTGACTGGGAAAC
>OGVP01000079.1_pt1 | contig 13679 bp, 28 predicted proteins | sample 1575791 | NCBI WGS metagenome assembly OGVP01 (sample SAMN07581537, study PRJEB24739) | freshwater metagenome
GTTTCCCAGTCACGATAGCACCCCTTTTTCCTAGATCTATATCCTGCCGTTCTAAGATTAATAACATATAAACTTTTAGGAGAACTAATAGTATAGTTTAGATCTTGATTAGTATCAATATTATGAATTTTCCCGCTAGAATCTGTCCAAGTAGCACCAATATTCCAAGAAGCTACACGATTATAGTTTTTAATTGCTTCTACTAAAGTTTTAGAATTAGCTATTGCTGCTGTTGATTGATCTTTAAGATCAGAATATACTTGTTGTATTTTATCTTTAAGAGTTTTGATTACTTGCTTGGTATATTGTAAACCTTCTCTACTAGGATCCATATCCAATTCGCCAATACCAAAATCTAACTCTAAATACATTGAGGTATTATGAAGATGGTCAATAAAAACTTTCCAATCGGACTTAATAGCGGAGGCTTTATTCCATCTACTGATAGTTTCATTTTCGACTTTATTTCCATCACCAGTCAATAATGAAATATTAACAGGATAAGCTATATTTCCCATAATAGCAATTATTGAGCTATCAATTTTATTATAAGCGTTTGGGAATAGGTCACTATTATTATTGAGCTTACAAAGTCTCCAAGAATCATCGTTAAAAACAATATCCTTATTACTATAGGGATCTTTTAGGTTTCCGCCAACGATAACTGGTTTTTGCTTAAAGTAATGAAATATACGAACAGCCTTGTTAGAGAATTCACCGAAATCATTATTCTTGACAGCAAAACTAATTTCAAGCCCATTAGACTCTTTTGTTGGAGTAACGTCTAGAAGATTAAGAGTAGGAACGCCGCTTTCGTCCATAGCGGCAACATAAGTATATTTTGTTCCATTAAAATAAGAACTAGTAGTAAAACTCTTTGTATAAGCGAAAGGACTCTTACTACCTAATCCAAGACAACCAACGTAATCGTTGCTATCATTTTTATTAGAAGCTCCATAGGTTGTATAGAGTTCCTCCATATCACTTTGGTTTAGACCAGTACCATAATCTCTAATAGTAAAATTAGGATCAGTATAGGTCGGCAAACGAACCAAAAAAGGATTAGGATTTCCTGCCGCAATATGAGCGTCGTAAGCATTAGTAGATAACTCACGAATAACAGCCATAACCTTATCAGAATATAGACTATTAGACAAGATATTAAACATCTTGCTAGTTTGAGCGACTTTAAAACGATTAGTAGAAACAACACCAGCAGAGTGAACGTCAACAGAACGATCAGCCAATTTCATTTTCAGTCTCCAATATTAGATAATTCGTTTTCCAAAAGTATACTATCCAACGTCGCGTTGTCAAACCTTACGATCCGTTCAGCTTTGATCCTCGTCTGAATCAGAATCAAACCATTCTATTTCTTCGCTTATCCAGCCTTCGTTACTATAATCATCATCATCTTCATCATCATCAGTATCTTCTACGATTGTAATAGATCTTAATATTTCTAATATTTCATCAACCTTACTATTAATTTCCACCACATCTTTTTTGATCTCTTGGATTTGGTCAATTAAGGTAGGATCTGACATTTTTACCTCTTAATGTAAGGATATTGTTGTTCTAAATAATACACCGATTAGATAATGGGAATGCCAAGATTCGAACTTGGAACCTATAGACTCTAAATCTATCGCCTCTGCCAATTGGGCTACATTCCCAGGCTGATTTTCAGCCATCCATATCTTGAGATGCCTTAATCCTGCGAACTAAATCGACCACATCCTCTGATGGACCCTTAACAGGCTTTGATCGCTGCATAACTGGCAGAGATTCACCCTTTAGAGCTAGAGTCTGCTTAAGCTTATGATAACGTGCCATAACCGTACCAACCTTTTGACCAGTCTTTTGTGCAACTTCAGCATAAGTAGCGCTCGAAAAAACCGCCCTTAAAAAAACCTCGTCAGAACAATGAACCCTCTTCTTACCAACACTTTCAACTTGAGACATAACTATCTCCTTTTCTTTCTTCAAAAATTTCGATTGGCTACACCACCAATCGCTCTATCCTATTCTAGCATACGCTATCGGTCTTGTCAACACGAATCTTGAGATGGTTTGGATTCCTATATCTAAGAATTTTCTTCGCCATAATGATATTCCCAAGTTTGCCACCTAACTCTGGTCATTTTAAATTCTTTATGTTCTTTACCGTTAGAATCAATATAGCTAACTATAGCTTTGTAAAATTCTTTATTAACAATTCTATCTTCTAATATCTTAAATCCAGCAGGATAATTTAATTCTGTCCAAATTCTTAGCGATCCCATAAATCTCACATAATCTTCAACATCCTCATTATATTCTACTGGAAAAAAGATATTATATATTGACCTTTCTACTAAAACATATTTTTTCCCAAACCAATTTGGATTTAGTAAAAATAATGAGCTTAATAGAACGCAAATAAATAATAGTTGATAAAATAATGTTCGTACAACAATTTTAAAAATCATAGATTCTCCTTTAGATATAAATTATTATATCACAAGATACACCAGATTTATCTATCATTTTTAATACAGTTATTAATATCTACTCTAGCATAATTTGGTGTGCCAAGACCAGTTAAGCCATTATACAAGAATGTGATAGTTTTACCAATCCATTTTTGTTTATTATTCCAAAACTCAACTCCCTGTTCATATGAACCTTTAAATGAAGCGTCAAATCTTTTACCATTCCAATTTAATGAAATAGTTTTTCCTGTTCCGCTCCAATTTCCTTCTCCCTCAATAATATTCTCAATTACTGCTTCACTATCATCTTCGGGCTTAACTTTAAGAAGATATTTACTTCGCTTATTTTCGTAGGGAGAATCACATTTGCGAAGCATAATTCCTTCGTGACCAGCATCAATATATAGAGCATAAATTTTATCAAGAAATAAATTTGATTCGATTTGATGACTATCTACTAATTCAATATAATTACATGTAGATAGTTCCACATCAATAGTATTTTTACGAGAAATATATGGAAGATGTTGATCGTAAACACCAAATCCATATCCATCATATACATAGTATTTTACTAACTTAGTACATTGATCTAGATCATCTTGATTAATATGCACAGTTTTGCGAATTAGCTTACTAATTTCATTTAGTTGCTGACGATACTCTTCATTAAAAAGTTCGCCATCCAGCACAGCATCGGGATGCTTGTCAAAAAAAGGCTTTAGAGTATCTTCAATATGCTTACAAGTCATGTATCGCTCACCTTTGCGAGTAAACAATCCATTTTTAGTAGCAACACATCTCATGCCGTTGAATTTACATTGAGCAACCCAACATTCTTTAGCGAAATCAATCTTACTAGCATAATCACGATAAAGTTTAGCTAGCATTGGCTCTACATATTGAACTGTATCAATACTATCAACGCTATCAAAATATCCGGTCTTACGCTGTTTCTTATATTTGTTTTCGATTTCTTTAGAAGCTTGTTGTTCACAAGTTGTGGAGTTAGATTTTCCAATATTTTTAGCTTTAGCAACTGTCCATTCCGAAACCACTTTTTCTCCATCCTGTAGTCCAGAAATTGTACGGTATTTACATCCTTCTTGTTCCATTCTCCAGATACGCACCCTGCCCATACTATCTCTAGAATATAGATTATCAAACAGTTTGTTCATAGGGATTCTCCTTTTATCAGAGATTATACAACACGACCTTGTTTTGTCAAGACCGTCTATTTTTTGACATCATCAAATAGTTTAGGGCGTTTACTATTCCTTGTATATTATCTCCAAGCTTTCCTATACCAGTATTACAACTCTCGCAAACCCAGCCCCTAAAACTATTATCACTATGATCGTGATCTAAATGCCATTTATAAGGTTTTTTACCACAACATTCACAGAATTCTGGTTTATCTGGAGCTTTTTTATGAAGCTTATTTCTAACTTTAGTTTGTTTTTTAATACAATGTCTACATCTACTATCTAGTTTATCTTTATACATGCTGTGTTTGGGAAAAGATTTTGAGTTCTTTAACTTACCACAATAAGAGCAAATTTTTCTCATTATTAGTAAGTTTTTTTACTTCCACTATATTCTGAAACAGCAACCAAAGATTTCCATCCAATAATAGAAAGATCATTACTTATTTCTTGTGTTATTGTGCCTTCTGGAACTTTTCCACTATCATTACAACTACCAGACATATACCAATCCAAATAATCTCCTTGTTGTCTGATATCAGAAATGATTGTAGCAGCACAACGCCAGTTACCACTATACTCTTCATCGTAATCATTGATAAAAATATTGTTACACAAAGCAGCATATAGATTTTGTGCATAAATATCGTTTGTTCTTACTTTGTGTAGTATAACTGGGGTATTTTTTAAATCATTTATCATATTATTCCTTTTTCAAGAATCCATCATTAATTTTAACTCTTATTCCATCTGTATAAAATACGCCAAAATCTGTTAGATACAATGGAAGACTAACTCCAACTACTTTATTTGTTTTACCACACCTAATTAAACAAATATCAGCACTCTCACCCTCTATCCATTCACTATATGTAGAGGTACTACTATCTAGGATTAATTCTACTCTATCGCTTTCTTTATCTATCCACAAAGACGCACAGGGTTTGTATTTTTTGCTATCTTCTACCCAAGCGTCCCAATCAAAATTTTGCATCATTATTTATTCTCCATATAAAACCATCCTATGTCGCTTAGAGCATGTAGCACATCAGCGGATCATAGGATGGCAAGGGAAGTCCTACATCTAGCATGGGCTAGGCTCAGACCTCAGTATATTATAGTATCGGGGAGCAATCTGACAAGTGATATTTTCCGCGAATACACACCACAGAACCCTTGTATTGTAAGGTATCCCCATTATTGAGCATTGAACGTCAAATATAGACGAACTAGAGACTCAGGATACCACCTTTGGCGATCAACTCAAAGGCGACCGTTAATTCGGTTCTTGTTTTATTTAGTCTACCTCTTTTCTTACTATTTTTTTATACTTATTAGTCAAAAACTTTTCAAAAATTTCTACTTCTTTTTCATTTAATACAATCATGCTATTTATAGTCTCTTTTCTAACTCTTTCACAGTGTTCGTTATGTAATAGTGTGATATGTTCGGCGGTTGTTTGATCTAATACTCCATTGCCCACCACACAATATTCGTATGTATTATCTGATTCTAAATTGGTATAATATATTGGCTCAACTGGCACAATCATTCTACACAAACACTCTGACCCTCTGGAACATGTTGTGGTTTTCCAAGGAACTATGAGAGAATATTCTTTAGCTTGATCGTAATTCATTTTAATCCCATTTCTTTCATTTTTAGTATAACTTCTGCATTTCCTATAGCGTCATTAACTGGATTATGATCATGAATAGTTTGTCTTAAATGTTTCCATTTAGCCCTAGTATCTTTAACCAAACCACAGTACAAATCCCCAATACGACGACCAGAATATCCAAAAGGATTTTCCATTATAAAATAGTGAAAGTAATAATTTATCCACTGCCAATCGTAACATGGATTGTCGCTAATAAACACTGGTCTACCAGTACTATTTTGTTTAATCCAATCTTTAAATTTAACCATCACACCATATGGATCATCAAAAGTTTCATGTTGATCTCTTGTAAAACCACTAATTTTTAGAGCATCATTCTGATATTGATCTGATATGGGTCTTGTTTGTGCATAAAATGTTTTATCTAGTAAATTATCTACTACAACAGCACCAAAACAAACCATACTATATATTGGGGGAATTGGTCCGTCGCTTTCAACATCAACAACAATTAGTGACATTATTTATTACTCACTCCAAAACTTATCATCGCTCCATCACGAATAAAAAATACTTTAACTTTACCAGATGATTTAATATAATCTCGTCCGCCATCAATCATGTTACCATTTTTAAAACTTTTATAGTCATGACGACTTCTACTATACTCCCAAGCTCCTTGATCATTCATAACCATACCAAAACTCATACCTTCAACCCTATCGGCATTGGCAATATATGGTTTGTCGTCACGAAATAGTATAGCAAAATACCTATTACCAAACACTGGATGAGGGGTTTCTCTATAAAAAATATCGGCTATAATTCCATCAATAAATTCTGTAGAACAAACATATTTTACTGGTACCTTATCTTGTTCGGAGTAAATTTGTTCAACTTGATTCGTATTGGTGATAGGATAGTGTTTAATATTCATATAAATAATCTATCTTGTCCTATTAGGTTCTTTATTGTCTGATTGATATTCACTCCATTCACAACAAGATCAAGTGGTCCAGTTTCATGCTCATATGGATTAAGAGTTGGACTATGCTCATCAACATACCTCATAGCATGAATAAAACACCACCAGATAGCAAATTTTTCATCTTTAGTCATTTTTAGCTTTCCTTACGCTGTTGCTAAAGCTTTAGTTTTAAAGGATACGATTTTATGTTTGGTTTTCCAGGTTCCCGTTTCTTTGTTTTGAATATCTGGTCCCATATAAATATATGCAAATCCACTATGCTTGTCAATACCATAAGCATATATTCCATTATCATCAACACTATCAACAACAAACTTACCCCTATATCCCATAGGAACACTTTCTTGTTGTCTATTCATATAGTATGGACCGCCTTTGACTTTTATTTTGTCTCCTTTTTGAAGAGTTGTCCAATCAATATTCTTGGTAATTTTGGTCTGTTTTTGTTCCTTACTTTTGGGCTTGAAAACAAAATCATAACCACAATGCTTACAAGAAAAAGAACGAGGGCCATTTCCGGTAGAGCAAGATGGACACAGCTTAGTTCCGCGAGGCATAATTTTTTCCTTTGAATAAGTTATTCGGACCTGTGCTAGTATTCTAGCATAGGTATCGGATCTGTCAAGAGGGAATCTTTAGCGGGACTCAACAATCGTTTCACCACTCTAACTTCTAATTTCACTATTACATTTTTCACAAAGAACCTGGATTCCATATCCATTATTTTTTCGTAGAATTCCTTTTTCTCCACATTTTTCGCAGGCTTTATAACTCCAACCTTCTGCCATATGAACCAAGCCACTAATATAGTCGTTTCCACCATCAAAATAAACTCTTAGTCCGCCAAACTTCTGTTTTATTTGTATAAATTTAACACTTTTATATGGTATTGGTTCTCTATTTTCTTTTATTCTGTGTTTATTGCTCCACTCATTATTATTTTCGTGTTGAGCTATTAAAAAACAAAGACTAGATAAAATATCATACCATCCAATATCACACTCTATTCCATATTTTAATGGTACTGATCTATCTTTTCTGTATTCAAACAGAGAAGAGTATTTTTCGTATAAAGATTCCCAGGACTTGAGATCATTCATGATCATATTCCTCTGCAACAATAGAATCTTTTGTTACTATTACCTTTGCATGATCACCAAACATTAGTTGTAGATTGTCTTCCCCAATAGTTTTTAGTAGTTCAATAATATCATCAGTTATAGCTTTTTGTGTTTCAAGTTCTATATATTTATCATTACTAATTATTCCATGTAACCGATCATCTAAAGCTTTTTTAAGCTCCCATTCACAAACATAGTCTTTTTTATTGATCTCTAGACTATAGGTATTAACAGAAAAAAAACAAGGTTCTCCATCATTAAAATAAGGAGTATACTGATTCCAAGAAAAAATTTCTAAGATGGGATAAGTCTCAAATAAATGTTTTACAGCTTCGACAAAAACATTCTTAGACTCCGCTAATAGCTTGGCTTTAGCTTCAACAATTGTTTCGTTAAGTTTCTTAAGAGATTCTAATAGTTCGGGCTTCATAATTTTTCCTTTTAATCTAGATTAATAACTTTTGTTACTTTAGTTTTTTCTATTTTCTTAAATGAAGAAGGAACACCCTCCTTACCATTATTCATCCAATTTTTTATTTCCATTTCTTCCAGATAATCTTGAGCGGTTGGAATAAATCTCATACCAAAATCTTCAAGAATATGCTGCTCGCCAATATCTCTAACACTAACTTCTCGATTATCACTATTAATTATAACCGGGCCAAAAATTCTTTCAAGTGGACCGTTCGCACCAATAAACCAACTATTATGAGTTAATGCTCTATGACGATTATCTGATATTGTACTTTTGCTACTATCCATTAGATTGTGTATTTCTAGATAATCTTGTGGTATTCCACCAAATTTTCTAGCACTATTTTTAGCATGAATCCACGGCTTGCTCATATTACTACTCCCGATGGACTAACTATAACTAGCTTATCATCATTTAGATGACAAAAATAACTAGAGCTAATTTTTCGCTTAACCAGATTATCCTCATTAGTTTCCGTACAAACATTAATACGATATCTATTATCCCAAAGCTTAATAACTTTAGTCATTAGATGATTTTGTGGTTTAGACACTTGTTTAAATAACATATTTTCGATATTCATATTAGTCTCCCTCTGGAAAATTGATGCCAAGAACTAACATTTCTTGATTGTTATCATCCGATGGTATAACATAAGTATCACAGTTATGATAACTATCTGTATCAGCGTCATATACCTCAACAGTTTTATTCCAATCAATTTTATTGGAACTGTCATTCAAAAAATCTCGTAATTCTAGCCAAGTCATTATCTTGCCCTCCTATTAGCTCTATCCAGAATACGAATAGTTTCGGTAGCATTAGACGGAACCATAACCAGACTAGGGGCTGTTTTGTGATCCCAACTCATGTACCCCAAAGCACGTTTTTCTGTAGAACAGCCCAAACAAGTAACTGTTCTACCAGTTTCATTCAAAAATTCAACTCTTTCAGGATGAACCTCAACCTTACAATAAATACAGTTCATATTATTCCTCAATATTATAGATTAGTTTGCTGTCACTAAAAGTATTACGATCAATACTCCAAAAAACTTTGCTAAAACCAACACTATCTATTATTTTCTGACAATTATCACACGGCTTACTCAACAGAATCTTACCCGGTCTATTAATTCTTAGCACAACCATAGTCCAGTAATTTTCTATCTTATTGTATCGATCAAGCAATTGACAAACAAGATGACTTTCAGCATGACTATAGGGATAGTCGATATAAGTACGAACATTAAATCGCTCTCCCATTCTCTTAGCCTTAGCATTAACCTTAACAGGATTATTTTGACTAATAGCTATAGGACGACTACCATCAAAAGCAACAGCAAAATGATAGCATCTCTGATAAGGATTAGGCTTAAACCTATCAAAACTAAGCTTAAGGGCTTTTTGGATAATCTTCACGTTTAGTCTCCGTTGGTACGTTTGTATTGTACCACATGACCCATTATCGTCAAGCCCCTAGTCTAAACTTTATTCGTCCCCCAGCGATTCTGAGGTTTCTATATCAATTTCTCCACCGTCTAATAGTTTGGTTTCATGTTCTAAAAACCTAAAGCTTTTGTGTTTATAAACTTCTATTTCTAGTGGAACCTCTTTTCTAAGCACAATTCCTTCTGCTGGAACTTTATTGTTGCAAATATCACAGTCTTGTTCTAGATATTTGTGTGATAGTTCTTCGATAAAAAGCTTACGCCAATAATCAATGTCCATTTCATAAGAACTAAGAATAGGAAATAAATCACTAGCTTTTCCATGATAAATTTCTGGAACATAGTTTAGATTATATTTTTCGCAATACTTTTTTGTTTGTTCAGAGGATAGTTCCATAACAAATCCACTAGAATTAGTCATAGTGATACGATAAATATATACCTTAAATTCACCAATTGGACATCCATAGTCATATGATTTCTGAATATAAGAGTTGTTCTTGGTATATCCTACAGCTTCTCCGTAAAAAGTTATTCCATCAACTAGTGCATATTCGATTTTTTGGGCAATATCTTCCCATAGATCATAACTATAAAAATGATTACTGGAGGAATAATATGTTGATTTAATACTCTTGATAGGATTGAGTAGAAAAATTTTTATGTCTGCAAAAAAATATGAAGGATTATTTAGCCAAAATCTTATTTGGTTAATAGCTCTTTCAGATAGTGTAGAATTTCTGTTAGCATTTTTAACAACTTTTCTTGATGACCAAATAGTTTGATATTCTTTGTTATTAATATTTATTCCTAGTAAAGACAATATTAGCTCCAAAAAACTCAATTTCTTGTTACATAGTATTTTTGCTACAACAAACGATGTACCGTGTAATTTTTTTGTAACCGATATAGTATCTGAAGGATTGATTCTATATATATGTTTCTTTAAATGACTAGTATCAATATGAAATCTAAACTGATTATCGATAAGCTTAGATATTTTAGCAACTCTTGCATTTTTCTTAGAAACATTACCGTTATTTAAGTTTGTTGTTTTTGGTACATATTTTTCACACAAAACAATATCATTATAGCTATCAAATTCTTTGTTTACTAGTGTTTCATCAATAGCTAGTTCTTCTATATTTTTTGATAATAACCAATTCTTAAGAGTATTTAGAGGAACAACATATCCCTCGGATTTTTCTCCACGCAGCTTAATAGCTCGTACTCGACCATGCTTGTTAAAAAATCCTTTAACATTTTGATCTTGATTTTGAGAACTATCCTCAAAAGAGTTAGACCAAGATAAGAACTCTTTGTTCAAGCAAGATTCTAACGGAAAGAAAACATAGCAGTCTCCTTCCTGAGCTTTTAGGTCAGTAATAACATTATTGCCGTCTATAGTTGTAACCTGTAGTCTGTCTGCATTAGGATGTTTACGCAGATTGCTTAGTTTGACAATTTTGGCTAAATAATTGCTGTTGGCGTTTTTTGATATATAAAACATAATTAAAATACTCTTTAGTTAATTTGTAATATTTAGGTGTTACGAGGTTTGAATAGTTTTTTAAGTTGATCTATAACTTGATATTTAACTTGATGTCTAACTTGATCGTTAACTTGATCTTTAACTTGGTCGTAAACTTGATCTATAACTTGATCTCTAACCTGATCTATAACTTGATTGTCAATTTGATCGTAAACTTGACTGATAACTTTATCTCTAACTTCGTTTTTCATTGTTGTTCTTTTTTAAGTTGATCGACAACTTGATTGAAAACTGGAAATTTAACTTGATCGTAAACTTGATCTCTGACTTGATCTCTAACTTTGTTTCTCATTTTCATTGTTATTCTTTGTTAAGCTGATCGACAACTTGATTGACAACTTGAGTGCGAACTTGATTGTTAACTTGATTTCTAACTTTAGTCCAAACTTGAATGTAAACTTGATGTCTAACTTGATGTCTAACTTGAATGTAAACTTGATCGTAAACTTGATCGTAAACTTGATCTCTAATTTTGTTTTTCATTGTTATTCTTTTTTAAGTTGATCCCAAACTTGATCCCAAACTTGATCTCTAACTTGACCTCTAACTTGATCCCAAACTTGATCGTAAACTTTATCGACAACTTGATACCAAACTTGATGTCTAACTTGATGTCTAACTTGAATGTAAACTTGATCCCAAACTTGATTTCTAACTTTGTTTTGCATTGTTATTTTTTGTTAAGTTGATCGTAAACCTGATTGCCAATTTGATCGTAAACTTGATCGAGAACTTGAGTGCTAACTTGATATCTAACTTGATCTGTGACTTGATCGTAAACTTGACCGTTAACTTGATCTATAACTTCAGTCCAAACTTGATATTTAACTTCACTATGAACTTTATCTTTAACTTCGTTTTTCATTGTTATTCTTTGTTAAGTTGATCGTAAACTTGATCCCAAACTTGATCGAAAACTTGATTGTAAACTTGACTCCAAACTTGATATTTAACTTGATCGAGAACTTGATCGTAAAATTGATCTCTAACTTGATATATAACTTCGTTTTTCATTATTATTCTTTTTTAAGCTGATCGACAACTTGATTGACAACTTGAGTGCGAACTTGATTGTTAACTTGATTTCTAACTTGATCGAAAACTTGATTGTAAACTTGATGTCTAACTTGATGTCTAACTTGAATGTAAACTTGATCGTTAATTTGATTGTAAACTTGAATGTAAATTTGATCCCAAATTTGGTCGCTAATTTGATCTTTGATGACTTGATCCCAAACCTGATAGTTAACTTGATTTCTAACTTTGTTTTTCATTGTTATTTTTTGTTAAGTTGATTGTAAACTTGATTGAAAACTTGAAATTTAACTTGATCGTTAACTTGATATCTAACTTGATCTCTAACTTGATATCTAACTTGATATCTAACTTGATAGTGAACTTGATCCATAACTTGATCCCTAACTTGATTTCTAACTTTGTTTTTCATTTTAAAAATTGTCTTAATTATTACATTATATAATAAAATATCTCCAGATCCTAGTATAACAAGGCATAAATGATTCAAACCAATGTTATACTAGGAATCTGGAGATAATATCAATCTCTTACTCTACGCTCCCTTTCTTGTTCCTTGTCATATTCTCTTTGATAATAAAGTCTAACACTAAAGCATGACGGAATCTTAACATCTCCATGAACAGGATGAGTAATAGTGGTATCTTTTTTAAGTCTTAAAAAGGGACCATCTAAACTCTCTTCATTCCATTTCTCTGGAACATATACAGTAGCACTAGATAGATCAGCAAGACAATGTTTTGCACCATTATTTGATCCGGGTACTAGCTGACCTCTAAACTTAACTTTAGATTTAGATACAAGAACAAAATTATCAGGAACAATATCTTCAGCTATTACAATTGCAAGATCTCCTTGCCATATTGTATCTCCAGGCACACAAGCAGATGTAAAAGACGCTTCCATTCCTGGGGAAACTTTTTCCATACCCCTATTCACCCTGTCAGTATATTCAATCATTTCATCAATTATAGTAGTCATTTTAATTTCTCTTTCTAGGTTATAAATTAAGTACGAGCAATAACATTTAACTTTCTATCATTTCCTAACCAACTTTGAGCAGTAACACAGCTATTAATTGTGTCTGGTACTCCCAATGAAAACATCCTACCTGTTGGACAGGTCACTAACAGTCTTTTTCCAAAATTTGTACTATATAAAGCCTCAATAGTACCCTCAATATCATTTCTTCTAGTGTCTAGTAGATTAGACTTAGTTTCTTTGATATATCTAGGCCAACCAAAACGATTGATCATTATAGTCCTAATATCTGTATTAGCTTCATTATGTATTTGATTAATAGTCAAAGTTTGTGGATTCATAACTATTTGTTCATTAACTACATGTCCATCTATTGACCATACGCCAAAATTATCTAGATATTTTACCGCCATACCTTTGTCATTATGTAAAAGTCCGTCGCTGTTTAAATGAATTTCTGTTGGCTTACGACAAACAATAACATAATTTTCTCTTGGCGACCACCACCCACAGTGTAATGAAAGCTCAAGTAATCCATCTATATTATCGCAGTTTTTTAAATGTAATTCTCTTTTAAAATAATCGTAAAATGATAACCATGAAGCATCGTTGTTACCAAAACACAAATTAGAAAAGCAGTCGTTTTTACTATATCCACTAAGTTGCATATCCAAATAAACACAAGCTAATGGACTGTCTACTATATGAATAGTTTCAGGTACATTATCAATGTTTGCGGCATTATAGATTTTTTTTATACATTTTTTAATTTTCACT
>OGVP01000080.1_pt1 | contig 13622 bp, 13 predicted proteins | sample 1575791 | NCBI WGS metagenome assembly OGVP01 (sample SAMN07581537, study PRJEB24739) | freshwater metagenome
GGTGGCCTAAACGCCGACCAAACACTAAACACTCTAACAGGGGCATCGTTTTTTGCAGGACTATCATTCCGATGGCGAACTGGCCCCACGGGACGTGGTGAGCCGGGCGATTTTCCAACATTTGAGCCAATACCCCGATCAAGATTATGTACATTTAGATTTACGATCGATTCCCCCCGATCGGGTGCGGTACCGCTTTCCCACCATTATCCAGGTCTGTCAGCACTGGAACATTGATCTGTTTACCACCCCCATTCCCGTGTCCCCCGCTGCCCATTATTGGATGGGGGGCGTATTAACGGATCTCCAAGGACAAACCTCTTTGCCGGGCCTCTATGCGGTGGGGGAAACCGCTAGTACGGGGGTTCATGGAGCCAATCGGTTAGCCAGCAATTCCCTGTTAGAGTGTTTAGTGTTTGGTCGGCGTTTAGGCCACCTGGAGCGCACCCCCCTAGGGATGTGGCCGGAAGTGTCACCGACAGCCTCCTCTAAAGCTCCGGCTACCCCAAAAACGATCGAATTGATTACCCTCGATCCCGCAGAATTAGACTGGCTGAAAACCCTACGCCAAACCCTGCCCCAACTGATCTGGAAAAGTGCCGGAATTTGCCGCACGGCCACGGTGATGGACGAGGCCTTACACCAGGTTACCCAGTGGAATAATGACTGGCAAACCCTAAATCTGAGTCAACAGATCCACCGGTATTCCACTCCCGGAGAAACGATCGCCCTAGGGATTCAGGTAGACAACTCACCCCTCTCCCTTGAGCAAAGTACGGAGATTTTACGATCGTGGTTGGAGTTAGGAAATCTGTTAGAAATTGCGGGGTTAATTCTGCGCTGTGCCCTGTTCCGGGAAGAAAGTAGAGGGGGGCATTATCGCTTGGATTTTGCGGAACCCCAAGATCAATGGTTAGCCCATACCTTAGTGCAGGGCGATCGGTTGACAAAACAGCAACAAAATAAAGATTACTGTGATCAATAATGAGTTTAATTGTGTAGCATCAGTCGGGTGCAGAACGATGTTCAAACAATCTCAACCAATGAACAAATGAGTATTTGATGGCGAGATTGGCAAAACCCGTGTTACATTGATCGAGCGATAAAACAATGGAAAAGCCGCTATGAAGCTAATTCATGTTCATGGGTTTGGAGAGCTTGGGTCAGAATCACTTATCACCAGTCAATATCGAAAATACGCCAAGGAACTTCACTGGGATTTGGAGATTCAAGAGTTTAAGTGGAACACCTTAGAAGGAAATCCAACCAAGCTAGTTGCCAATTTCCATGAGTCCGAACGTCGCGTTAAAGAAGTTGCAGATCGACTGGTGAAGGTAATTACAGCCGAAAAAGAAGAAGTCATATTATCTGGTCATAGTCTTGGTGGTGCAATCCTACTAGAAGCATTGGAACTCCATCCTGACTTCTCCAATCTTCATAGCGTAATTCTATTGGGTGTGGCTTATCCTCAGAGAAATCTACTCTTTCATGTTCAGAGCATCACCCCTCACTATTATGCCTTAAACTATCACTCTCCTCGATGGGATTTAGTATTGAATCAAGTCTATTTCAATGCAAAAGGCTGTACCGCAGTTGGAACCAATGGTCTTTTGAATCCAGGTGTTTTTGAGAATATAAAAGTGAACTGCACACACGATGGATATACCGGATACGCACGTTTAATCCCTGGTATTATTGGACTTCTTGCCCACACAGAAGGAATTCAAAGTTTTGAAGAAGTAAAGAAACCTTGGCTACCCATCTTAATTGGCAATACAGAAGACTGGGATAGTTTATATCACCTTGATGGACATATTGTGCAACGACATTGTATAACGGGCTATTTTCGAGTCATTGAAGCAGGTGGCGTTCATCTAGAGCGATTCTATTCCAAATCTATAATACCCCTTCTAGATGTGATCGCAGAACTGCCAAAATAAATTATTTGGATTCTCTATAATAGTCGCAACTTGGGTGATATTACTAAAATCTTATTGGAATTATATGGTGCATTTATCTCCTTTTTATTGATGCTTGATGCCGAACGATCGAGTTCAGCGGTGCGGATTAGTCTCTCAGTAAAAATTCCGATGTATATTGAGGAGCCGTGTGCGTCGAAAGACACAAGCACGGTTTTGTAGACCAGTGGGAGGGGTGACTCTTCCACTGAGTTTAATTAGACGGTACGGGACAGCCTCAGCAAAGCCATCGCTTGACTTCTGCCCTCTTTTCTAATACTATAGTATTCAAGTGTTCCGAGGGCAGATGTTCTACTACTACGGCAGAAAAAAGCAAATAGCGAAGCATTACCCGACTCCTAATTTTGGAGCTATCGTTGAGCCGTTTGCAGGTTCAGCCGCTTATTCATTGTATGGAGACAACTGGAAAAAAGCTATCTTTTTAGTGGAGAGAGACGAGCGTGTCTCAGAGATTTGGAAATGGTTGATTGATGAAGCAACACCACTAGAAATCAAGAATTTACCTGACTTAGAGGTCGGCGAAAAAAGTTCTGAATTTCTTCACATTATTCATGCTGCCACGAAAATGGCATTTCACTATAAGACTATTAAAGTTACTCCTGTTCTGGCTAGAAACTGGGAGATTAGTAAACGATATATGGCTGAAAATTTATTTAAGATAAAGCACTGGAACATTATCTGCGGAGATTATACATTAGCCCCCGATATAGAAGCCACTTGGTTTATCGATCCACCCTACAAAGAGGATGCTGGCAAAGGTTATCGCTATGGCAGTAAACTTATTGACTACGAAAAATTAGCACAATGGTCGAGGAAAAGGAAAGGGGAGGTTATCTTTTGTGAAGGGCATTGTGGTGATTATCTGCCATTCAGACCATTGCTAGATTTAAAGGGTGTAGCAGGAAAAACCAGCAAGGAAGTTATCTACTACCAATCCGATAGAGCCAATGAGCAACTTGAACTTTTTCAGCTTTTAGCTAAACAGAGAATTTCATAATCCTTTGATACATCTGTTTGTACGCATGGACATCGATTAAAGCTACCCAACCTTGTCCCATCTTCTCTTTACCACTTACTTTCATGCCCGTCACCTTAGTATTCCGACCTTCTGTTCCACTAATATTCCCCCAGTCATTTACAGTCAGATTATTTGCGTAGAAAATAGCTGTGACTTTTGGATAGTTAAATTCATGTTCACTTTTTACAAAATCCCAGACTAACCCCAACAGTTCTTTGACTTCTTGGTGATGAGCCTGCCAGGTAATTCCTTCTAAAGCATTGATTCTTGGTTGCCCTGCTCTGAGATTTGCACCTTTAGTGATATTTCCAACCGTACATTTGACCTCTAATCCGACAGGATAATTACGCAATTGTTCCTCTGATGAGTTTTCACCTGCCTTGGGGATAACATCAGGATGACCTTTCTCTATGGGGTTAACTATTGCTTCAGTCACTCCTGCTATAGACTGGCAAAACATTGAACCAACAATCGAACTTGTAGTTTTATAATCAATATTTTTGTAAACAGTCGAAGGAATGGTCTCTAAAAATTCATTTGTTTGATTTAGCGCAGACCCTATATGTCTAGCATTCACTTCAAATCCGCAAAAAATATTAAAATCAGGATTAATAATGTATGTCATTCAATGCCTGTTCAACTTCAGCTATCAAAACACTGGCAGTAGTGTTTAGAGATCTTGAGATCTGAAACAAGACAGACAAGGTGGGGGATTTCAATCCGCGTTCTATTTGACTGACATAGGTACGATGTATACCTGCTCTGTCAGCAAGTTCTTCTTGCGAAATCTTCGTTAGTGTTCTGTACTTAATCAGAACTTGACCCAGAGCCTTGTTAATGTCTGTCATTCGGCAATGGTCTCAGAGGAAAGACCCTAAGTCTACAGACAATAGTATTCAAGGAGATCTGATCTTTGAATATAGCTGACTAAATAGAGAAAATTGGTTTCTGGGCTAGATACTTGATACTTGAGAGTACGTCTAACTATATTTAGGACTCACTTTCGGATCTGTAGATTTTGTTGGATTGCTAATGCGGTAGCGATCGTTTCCACAACAAGAGTAAACACATCTCGTAACTTTGGGTATTCTAGAAGCGTTGTATTCCAGGATAAGTATTATGCCTTACCAGAATATAGATGCGTCTTTATCAGAGTCAGATCTTCAAGAAATTCGGGAGCACCTGCAAGCCATTACCACCAAGCTTCCTTTTTTGGTTGCGCTGACCGTAGACGAGCGGCGCAAATTGTACAAAATGGGGGATAAAAGTTTAGCGTTTGTAACCAATAGTGTGAATGCAGCCCAGGCAAACCCAGATATGCTACCTCGCAGCTTCGACCTGGAGGGGTTCATCAAAGATACCCAGTTGGCAAGCCAGTTAGTTGTAATTCTCGCTCAACTTCAACAACTCGCTGAAACGGTAGACGACACTTTACTGGCGGTGGGAAGTGAAGCCATGACCAGTAGTTTAGCAGTTTATGATTACGCAAAGACTGCTGCAAAACATACTCCAGGTCTAAAAACTGTAGTGGATCAACTCGGTGAACGTTTCAAGGCATTAGGACGAAAGCGATCGGCTGACTCTCAAAATTTTGAGACTACTGCACTAGACTCGGAAGCTACTTGACCAGTTTCCAAGACTAAACGACTAGACGACTAAGTTCAAAGACTAGACGACTAAGTTCAAAGACTAGACGACTAAGTTCAAAGACTAAACGACTAAGTTCAAAGACTAAACGACTAGATTCAAAGACTAAACGACTAGATTCAAAGACTAAACGACTAGATTCAAATGACTAGACAGCTAGATTCAAAGACTAGACGACTAGACTCCAAGACTAGACGACTAGACTCCAAGACTAGACGACTAGATTCCAAGATTAGACGACTAGATTCAAATGACTAGACAGCTAGATTCAAAGACTAGACGACTAGACTCCAAGACTAGACGATTAGACTCCAAGACTAGACGATTAGACTCCAAGACTAGACGACTAGATTCAAAGACTAGACGACTAGATTCCAAGACTAGACGACTAGATTCCAAGACTAGACGACTAGATTCCAAGACTAGACGACTAGACTCCAAGACTAGACGACTAGACTCCAAGACTAGACGACTAGATTCAAAGACTAGACGACTAGATTCAAATGACTAGACAGCTAGATTCAAAGACTAGACGACTAGACTCCAAGACTAGACGACTAGATTCTTGGCTAATCTTTTAAGTATTCAGGAAAATCTGTAAATTCTTCCCATCCGCAAAGAGCTTCCAGTTTCTAGGGATAAGTTACATTCTTAGGGTCGTCAGCATAAAAACTATGCCCATACGCAAATGACTTTCAATCCAACCTACGGCGAAACGATCGCTTCTAAACCATTAAAAACGATCGCTTCCCAACTTCTCTAATCTACCAGAACGATCGCTCTGTGGTCAATATTATTAGCTGTGAGAAAATAAAAAGACTCGGCACAATAGAGCGCAACCCGTGTTTCCCACGGGTTTTCTTCCATTGATAAATCACAGATTTTTTCTGTCTAGCATTTGCAAAAATCTATGCGAAAAAAGGGAGATGGTAACGCTCGCTTATTTAGGAATCCTTTTTCAGCAGAATATTAAGAACTATTAAGAAAAGAAATGTCTATCATCTCGTGATAGATAATTTTCATACATACTAAATTGGTAGCAGGTATGAAAAAAATATTTGCATGGCTAGCTGTAGTTCCCCTTACGATCGCTACAGAATCAATGATTTATCCTGTTTGGGCTGAGTGTCAGCCCGATCGGTATGGAAATATTATTGATTTGGGAGATGGTAATTGTGGACAGAAAATAGAACTACAACCCCCCGATGCTCAAAGACTTATTTGGGATCAGTCTACTGTGAGCGATATTTATTTTCCTGATTGGATTTTCGATAGTAGTCTGCCAAGACCACCGTTTTACGTCCACACAGACACTGGCGGGGGAAGAACTATCTCCTATCAAGGAGCGCGTTATGTTGAGCACTTTTTCACCGAACCTCTTGCGAACGAATTACGTGAGTGGGAGCGATTATATGTAGACTGCCAAACAGGATGGGTGTTTGGCATTTTCAAATACCTAGATGGAAGCATCGAATCATGGCTAACAACACCGACAGCAGTTCCCTGGGCTTCTTCCGAAACAAGATCACCAGATTTTACTTATAAAGGTATTCCTGTTTGGACAGCCAATAAGGAATGGATAGACAGCAATATCGGTACATGCTCCCTGGCAATATTTTTTAATAACACTGTGCCCTACAGCAGTCCTAGATGGGTCGTGGGGGATTAAAAATTTAATCCCGGCCCCACTTGCTGGGGCAACCAATTAAATGGAAACTAGTCTGCCTTGATGATGTCGGAAGTGATCCTTAAATCTCCAGGAGATCGCGAGTGTGCAACAGAGTAGGACGGAGACAGCTAACGTTCGCAATCACCGGACTCAGATAAGCTCGACCAAAACTCACAATTCTCAATGTTCCGGTGCATTGCGATTGTTATACTGCGCCTACTCATGAAAAGCTGTTTTTAACAGCTCAATAATAGCTTGCATACCATCCCAGTTATATTTATTAATGAGACTTCTATCTTTTTGACAATCTCGTAGTTTAGCTTCAAATTTTTCCTGTAACTTTGCCTTATTCAGTACCTCACCCTGATACTGTTGCAGAGCCTCATCATAGCCACGCCACTGGATTGGTGTGAGAGAGCCACTTGCATCTACTAGCACATCATGCCCAAAATATAGCTCAAGACTACCAGCTAGCCCATTGACATCCATTGTCACTAGACCTTGTGGTCCTAATGTTGGATAAGACTGTGCAATTTGAATATTAGGGTAGCGTAAGATACGAACATTTTTTGGAACTTTGACCTCTTTCAATGCACGCATAGCAGATTGAGCGGCTGTGTCGTTGTCAAAGAGAGCAATAATTCGGTTGCTAATACCAGCACCAATAAATGCCTTCACTGTTTTTACTAATTCGGAGGCACTGCCTGCTACCCTTGCACTGTCAAAATCCATGAAAGAGTAGTAGCCTGCCAGATGTGGATATAGCAACCGTAAAGAACCCTCCAAAACCCACTTATCTGATTTTCCTTCTGTTAGAACAACAATCTTTTGAATTGCAGGATCTTCAGACATACGCCAGCGAGCATCTGCACAGAAGTCTTCATGAGCCTCAAAGTATTCACTTGCAACAAGATCGGTCAAGTCATAAATTAACTCTGAATCTGTTCCTATCACTTCTATAGCAGCCCTAATAAAGGGTCGATGATCGTATGAGGGGAAGCCAAGGAGTCCATTAAATGTTTGATCAAGCATATAAAAGATGGTTCGTGGAAGTCCATTAAAAGATGAACTGTCATCGAGCCGCCAGCTATATCGCTTATCTAGCTCTAATCTACTATTGATAATGTATGCAAATCCGTTTAACCATGTTTCAAAAGTTAGCTCCTCCCAAATTTTCTCTTCCATGTCAATATGGTTTTTCATATGGTCTTTCGTTGTCCAACGCGGATCAGTCCTACGTTCTGCCAACTCAGCGATATGTTCTTCTCTACCCTCTTGAAAAATGCGTTTTACTGCGGGCATCGTAAAACCCATGAATTCAAGCCGGTCTTTAGCAATTTCAAGACTAATTGCATAATCAACTATATTTTCTGGTGGTTCATCTACATCCTCTTCATACTCTTTATAGTCATCTTCGACTGTAAACTCTCGAACTCGCTTATCAGTTTCATCAAACAAAACCAACACAGTGGGATTAACATCATTCTTATCTGCACGTAATCGCAGACTAAGATCTCCAATACGCAAAACTGAGTAGCTACCCATAGCCAAGCATGGTTATGAATTGAGGTAAGTGGGGCTTTATCTAGATATAGTAATCTTAATGCTTTATTGAGTGCTACTTACATCTCTATCGCCTCAAGTAACTGTGTTCAAAAAACATTTACTAAGTTGGCTTGACACTCAGCACTGGAAGATAATCTTTCGGTTGCACCCCCCACCGAGGACTAGCAGTATAACGACTAAGTTCAGCGGTGCGGAACAGTCTCTCGGTAAAAATGCCGATGTATGAGCCTACGCATCCGCCTGTAACGACTGGTTAAGAAGTGACGAGACAAAAGACTGGTAAAACCAAATCTCAGACTAAAAACGATCGCCTCTAAACAACACCAATCTATCACAAAAATTACTAATTTTCCTGTACTTTAGACTGGGATTAAAATAAGAAATATTTCAATCACAACAGCCTATGTTCGAGGAACGGAATAACTATATGTAGGACTCGCTCTGAAATGTAAGTAGCCAGAACTCCAAAGGGAGCCGATCGCTTCAAATCTCACTGCTGTCCTGTCTGTAGGTAAGAATATCATCTCTGCAAGCGAGGAGAGAAACTGAAATATTTTGTTACGAAACCTAACGTAAAAACCCAGGGATCTAACTGACAAAACTGGAATTTTATGCGGACTTGCCGCTATAGAATCTGGGCACAAGAGGCTCAAAACTTTTACCAGTAAGGGGTTTCGACCAACAGGGTTGGGTATGTGGAGTCCGTTGGATTGCTAATGCGGTAGCGATCGTTTCCACAACAAGAGTAAACACATCTCGTAACTTTGGGTATTCTAGAAGCGTTGTATTCCAGGATAAGTATTATGCCTTACCAGAATATAGATGCGTCTTTATCAGAGTCAGATCTTCAAGAAATTCGGGAGCACCTGCAAGCCATTACCACCAAGCTTCCTTTTTTGGTTGCGCTGACCGTAGACGAGCGGCGCAAATTGTACAAAATGGGGGATAAAAGTTTAGCGTTTGTAACCAATAGTGTGAATGCAGCCCAGGCAAAAACTTTGATGAAAAGATCTGGCATAATTGATCAAAGCAGAAAGCAGTATCTTGATTTTTTTAATTTTGCTGTTCAGTTAGGATCGAGTATGCTATGTTGAGATCAATCATACACGATGAATTGCGTGAGCTATGGAAGATTTTATTGGTGCATACATAGAAAGACGACAAGATGTAGAAATTTTATTAACAAATCGAAGAATAGTAGCTATTCATTTGGGAGGAATAGTCGTTGAGTGTCAATTAAAGTCCTTCCTTATTACATATCATAAAATTAAGAAATGGGAAGAAAAAAGTCAGAGGAAAAAATCTAGTATGTTTAATCAAACAATTAGCAATCCAGGACATGGACTTCAAAAAGCTATGCGACAAATGCCGGAACTCTTCAATCGAGCAAAATTAGATCAAAAATTGTTAGAGCACTTACGGGATATTCAGTATCCTCTAGGTACAAATTTAATTGACTATATTGACTTACGTTATATTCCACAAGTTTCACAAGAGCAAAGTGATCAATGGAAAAAAAGCTTTTATTATGTTTGCGGTTGGTTAGAAAAGAATAAGGACATCATTTTATGAATCCCATCAAGTTGCGTGAAAGTCTTGAAAAAAAATTCTCCTCTCACTTTCAACTAGACGTTGGTGAGGGAGGATTCGTTTTACTAACTGTAATATCAGATAGATTTCGTAACAAAATGCGATCAGAGCGTTTACAAGAAGTAGAGCCTCTCATTCAACAGGCCGGACTCATTTCAGGTATTATCGAATTATACACACCGGAAGAAGCAGACTCCCAAAATCTTAGTATAACCGAGACAAAAATTAAGATTCCAACATCTTGGCAAGAAGCCATAAATTTGTTAGACAGTGGTAAAACTTTATCTAAAAAGATAAAAAGTGATCATCCCATTAAGCGAGTTGTATTTTATTCCTATAAAGGTGGTGTAGGTCGAACTACCGCACTAATTCAGACCGCTTTTCAATTAATTCGATCTGAAAAACGAGTTGTGGTGGTGGATATGGATGTAGAAGCACCGGGTTTACAAACCTTATTACCTCCAGTCAATACCTCCTTAAAAGCAGGTTTAATTGATTATCTATGGGAACGACAAACTTGTTTTTTGAATGAGGAAAATTCTCCAAATATTGAGTTAAGTGGTGAGTCTGGTATTGTCTATACTATTGAAGATCGACATTCTAAACGTCCATTATTTGTTGTACCTGCGGGCAAAATAGATCGACGTTATGTTAAGCGTTTATCTGTTTTAGTAACGGCTCAACTTTTTGGAAATATTGACGATCCCTGGTTTCAGTTTGAGCGAGAGCTTTGGCAACAATTTCAGCCTGATGTGATGTTAATTGATGCTCGAACAGGACTGAATGAATGGGGTGCTTTATCGCTACTAGAATTAGCTGATGATGCTTTTATAACCTTATACCCTAGTGAACAGAATGCAGAAGGTATCCGTTTTATTATAAATATTTTAAAAGAATTAGGCAGTGTCAATACCAGACTGATTTTATCACCAGTTCCAGAGGGAGTTGTTGGTGCTAGTTTAGTCGATCGAATTAAAAACTCTCTTGAACTTAATTCCAAAGGAGAAGAAATAATTCAAATTCCTTATCATCCTAATATTGCAGGAAGCACCGAATTTCCTGTTGAAGTTGCTCTACCTTATTATTCAAAAATAGCCAATTATCTATTGGAAGAATTTGATGAAATAAAGGCAAATTTATTAATTTCATCATCTAATCGTCTAGAAATTGTTAGATCACTATCATTTCCAGAACGCGATGCATCTAGTATTTTAGATGCTGATTTTGATACAATATTTCAAAAAACCACTGATTTCGATCGTTGCTTAGATGACGCAGTTTGGGTAATTAGAGGACGAAAAGGTACGGGTAAATCAACACTTTATAGATTATTTACTCAATATCCTAACAATGCAGATAAACGATCGAGAGGGCGATTAGACAATATTACTATCTTATCAGCACATGGTGATAGTGATCAATTTCGACCCACAGTCGATTTATTTGAAATAATTCACAATAAAATCAAAGCTGCTCAAAAAGATTGGCTTTCATTATGGCGTGGCTATGCTCTAGTTAGAATATATCGATCGTGCGCTGATTTTTCTGAAGTCTTGCAACAGAGGAAATCAAAACTACTTCTAAAACATTTAGACAGCTTTAATAAAAGATTTGAAATATGGGAAGACATACATACCAATAAATTAATTGAAATCGCAGTTCATGAAGAATTAAATCTATCTGCTAGAGATGCCTTAAGTTACTATAATGAATTTTTGAAAAAAGAAGCTAAAAAAATATGGTTACTTTATGACGATTTAGATCAAGATATTCGTGAAGGTACAGATTGGCAACAAGATGCTTTAGGGGGATTAATGCGTTTTATTTATGATTTAAACAATCAAGGATTATACAATATTAGATTTAAAGTCTTTTTACGTGAAGACATTTGGAATCGTTTGATTTTTACAAATAAAAGTCATTTTGGTGAAGCTAGAACCTTGCCATTACAGTGGGGTCAAATAGATTTTTTGCGTTTGGCCTATCGTTTAGCAATTGGTGGATCTATAGAATTTAAAACACTAGCTAGCCGCATTTTACCCTTGGCGGAGAATGAAATTGATGAAGCTAGTGAAGATGTTTTACGTTCAGTATTAGCTCCATTATGGGGATTACGACAAAAGGGAAGAAATGCCTATGTGTCTCAGTGGGTGTACTCCCGACTTACTGATTCTAGTGATAATACTTATCCACGTTCTTTAACTATTCTATTGAACAATGCTAGACAGACGGAATTAGAATTTCCTAAAAGAAAAGTAATAACTACTGATCGCCTTTTAAGTTGGAATTCTCTAACAAAGGGACTAGAAGAAGCATCAAAAGAAAGATGTAATGCCATTAAAAATGAATATCGAGAATTCACAGAATTCTTTAATCATATCAAGGAGCTAAGTTCTTTGTTTAACTTAGAAGATTTAAGAGTCTTATGGGAAAGAACAGTTCAAAATAAGAATAATCTCAATGAATCTTTTGATAGTTTTGTGACACGATTGGAACAAATAGGATTAATCGCAAGAAAGAAATATCCAAAACGTTATGCCTATTCAGTGGCAGATTTATATGTTTATGGCTTTGAAGTCAAACGAAAACAAGGACAACGAAAATAGGAACAACCTTTGATGGTGCATGGTGCATTGGTTAATACTGGTGGAAAATATGCTAAGATCTAGGCTCTAAGATCAGTTTTCCATTAGTTCATTAGTCCGATCGTTTAAAAAAGCAGCAACTCATGTTCTTCCTACCCTTACTAGACCCACTTTATCCTTATGTCCTACGACCTCCTGCTCCGCCAAGCCAAATGCTACTTGCCTGAAACCTTGCCTGAAACGACCCCCGATCGATCGGCAGACCTGCCCCTGATGGATATTGGTATTTGGGGCCAAACGATCGTGGAGATTGTGCCCCATTTGGAGGGGGATGCCCATCAGGAAATTGATTTAGAAGGCAAACTGGTGAGTCCGGCTTTTGTGGAGTCCCATATTCATTTAGATTCTGCGCTGACGGCGGGCCAACCCCGTTGGAATACCAGTGGTACGTTGTTTGAAGGAATTGAAATTTGGCGCGATCGGAAACAGTCTTTAACGATCGTGGATGTGCGGGATCGGGCATTACAAACCCTGAAGCAACAAGCGGCTCAGGGGGTGCTATTTGTGCGTACCCATGTGGATGTGAGTGAACCTAAATTAACGGCGCTTAAAGCGTTGTTAGAGGTGCGAGAAATGGTGCGGGGGTGGTTGACCCTTCAGGTGGTGGCCTTTCCCCAGGATGGGGTGTATGGCAGCCCGGAGCAGGTGGCACGGTTGGAGGAAAGTTTGAAGTTGGGGGCGGATGCGGTGGGGGGAATTCCCCATTATGAATTGACCCGTGAGGATGGGGTGCGATCGTTAGAATTGATTTTTGATTTAGCGGAACGTTACGATCGTTTGATTGATATTCATTGTGATGAAATTGATGATGAACAATCCCGGTTTTTAGAGGTGGTTTCAGCCCTAACCGATCGTCGTCATTTGGGATCCCGTGTTACCGCTAGCCATACCACGGCTTTTGGTTCCTACAATAATGCCTATGCCCTGAAATTATTGGGATTTTTACAACGATCGGGTTTAAATATTGTGTCTAATCCCCTCATTAATATTACCCTACAAGGACGGACAGATAGTTACCCAAAACGGCGCGGTTTAACCCGCATTAAAGAACTGTGGCAGGCGGGGGTTAATGTTAGTTTGGGCCACGATTGTATTCAAGATCCCTGGTATAGTTTGGGCACAGGAAATATGCTTGATGTGGCCTATATGGCGGCCCATGTGGGGCAGATGATGGGATTGGCAGAATTACAAGCCTGCTACGAAATGATCACTCATCAAGGGGCAAAAACCCTCAATGTTCACCATAGCTATGGCATTCGTAAGGGGAATCCGGCTAATTTAGTTATTTTTGAGGCAACGGGAATTGTGGATTTGCTGCGTCGTCGGCCAGCGGCGGAGTGGGTTATTGCCAAAGGGGGGCTTTTGCAGGTCTAAGACGCACTGGCGGCACACCCAAATCCCAGACGATCGCTTCGGGTCTCCCCCATTGCTTAAAACTTTACACAAACTATAACAGAAACATTTACACAAACGCCAACCATAACAGAAACACTTACGCAAACACCAAC
>OGVP01000085.1_pt1 | contig 13351 bp, 8 predicted proteins | sample 1575791 | NCBI WGS metagenome assembly OGVP01 (sample SAMN07581537, study PRJEB24739) | freshwater metagenome
CACCTCCCGGGCCGTGAACGACGGTTTTTCGGGTGGGGAGAAGAAACGTAACGAAATCCTGCAGATGGCAATGCTCGAGCCGAAATACGCGGTTCTCGACGAGACCGATTCCGGCCTGGATATTGACGCGCTGAAGATCGTTTCCCACGGCGTGAACAGCCTGCGGGGGCCGAAGCTCGGCATCCTCGTGATCACCCACTACCAGCGGTTGCTCGATTACATCGTGCCCGATGTCGTCCACGTGATGGTGGATGGCCGGATTGTGAAGAGCGGACCGAAGGAGCTGGCGCTCGAACTGGAGAAGAAAGGCTATGACTGGGTCGAGAAGGACCTGGTTGCCGCCTGAAGGAGGAACTCATGAGCGAAGTCGAAACCAAGGAAAAGCCGGATCTGGCGATCGACCAGGACGTTGGAAATTTCTCGTATCCCGAGGACTACGCCTTCGACGCGGGCACCGGACTGACGGAGAAGACCATCGACTACATCTGTGACGCGAAGGAGGATCCGGACTGGGTCCGAGATTTCCGCAAGAAGGCCCTCAAGGTGTTTCAGCAGAAGCCGCTCCCCACGCATTGGGCGAGCAAGGATCTCGAGAACATCCATTTTGACGATTTCCGCTACTATCTCTCCAAAGGGGCCAAGCCGAAGCGCTCCTGGGACGAGGTGCCCGACGACGTGAAGCGGACCTTCGAGCGGCTGGGGATTCCGGAAAAGGAGCGTGCCTTCCTGGCCGGAGTGGAGGCGCAGTTCGACAGCGAGGCCGCCTACTCGAACATCAAGAAAGCGGTCGAGGAGCAGGGCGTGATCTTCGTGGGAAGCCGCGAGGGGCTCAAGGAGCACCCCGAAATTTTCCGCCCGTGGTTCGGCAAGGTGATCCCCACGGCCGACAACAAGTTTTCCGCCCTCAACAGCGCCGTCTTCTCCGGTGGCTCCTTCATCTACGTGCCCAAGGGCGTGAAGGTGAAGCATCCGCTGCAGGCTTACTTCCGGATCAATGCGGAGAACTTCGGCCAGTTTGAGCGCACCCTCATCATCGTCGATGAGGGAGCAGAGGTGACCTACATGGAGGGCTGCACCGCCCCGAAGTTTGACTCCGTCACCCTGCACAGCGCGGTGGTGGAGCTCGTCGCGCTGAAGGGCGCGAAGATCCAGTACATCACCGTCCAGAACTGGAGCCCGAACGTCTTCAACCTCGTGACCAAGCGCGGCATCGCCCACGAGGAGGCCGAGATCAAGTGGATCGACTGCAATATCGGCTCCCGTCTGACGATGAAGTATCCCGGAGTGGTGTTGAAGGGCCGGAAGGCCCGTGGCGAGGTCCTCTCCATCGCGCTGGCGAACAACGGCCAGCACCAGGACACCGGCGCGAAGATGATCCACGCGGCGGATGAGACGACCTCCAACATCATCTCCAAGTCCATCTCCATCGGATCGGGCCGGGCCACCTACCGGGGCCTCGTCCACATCCCGAGGCATCTCAAGGGCTGCAAGAATAACACCGAATGCGACGCCCTTCTCATCAACACCGATTCACGGACGGACACTTACCCCGCCATCGTGACCCGCGGGGAAGGGAACTCGGTGCAGCACGAGGCGAGTGTTTCCAAGGTGAGCGCCGAGCAGATCTTCTACATGCAGCAGCGGGGATTGTCGGAAGGCCAGGCGATGAGCCTGAGCGTCAACGGGTTCGTCAACGATCTCGTCCGGCAATTTCCGATGGAGTACAGCGTTGAACTTAAACGACTCATCGACCTCGAGATGGAGGGGTCGGTGGGCTAACCGCCAGATCCATCAAACCAGGAGAAACCAACCATGGCCGACATTGCCAACCGCTATCCGGAAAATGTGACCGGATCGTACTACGTGGACAACCAGTGCATTGACTGCGACCTGTGCCGGGAAACGGCACCGGCCAGCTTCAAACGCAACGACGACGGCGGCTATTCCTTCGTCTACCACCAGCCGAGTTCCCCCGAGGAGGAGAAGTTGGCCAAGGAGGCGATGGAAGGCTGCCCGGTCGAGGCCATCGGCAACAACGGAACCTGATTCCGTCCATGCCAAAAAAGTCCCCGTCCCATGGACGCAACGGAGCGACCCTGCCCGCATGGTGGGAAAGCCGCCGCGCGGAGGCGCGCCGTCGTTTCGACGAGCTGCCGATGCCGCAGCGCAAGGACGAGGACTGGCGCTTTGCCACGATCGACTCCATCCGGCTGGATGACTTCAAGCCCGGGGCGAAAGGGAAGACCCCAGAAGCCAAACTGCTTCAGCGCAGTCAGCCGGCCTTCGCGGCCGCCGCCCGGGCGGTTTTTGCGAACGATCGGCTGATCCGGATCGAGGGGGTGGAAGAGCTGGCCAAGAAGGGCGTGGTGTTTGAGCCGCTCTCCTCGGCCATCGAAAAACACCCCGCGCTCCTGCAGGAATATTTCATGGCGCACCCGGTGGATCTGGGGGCGCAGAAGTTTGCGGCCCTGCACGCCGCCCACGCTTCGGCTGGCGTCCTGATCCACGTCCCAAAAAATGTGGAGCTCGACCTGCCGCTGGTCTCGTACCACTGGATCGACGCGGCCAAAACGGCGGTTTATCCGCATACCCTGATCGTGGCGGGGGAGAATTCGAAGGTGCGGGTGGTGGACTTTTTGGGCTCGGCCGAGATGAAGGGCGGCGGGCTCTCCTGCGGGCTGAACGACCTGCTCGTCGGCCCGGGCGCCAAGGTGGATTACGTTTGCTTCCAGCGCTGGGGCACGGCGGTGACCAGTTTCCAGCTCAACTCCACGCGCGTGGAAAAGGATGGGGAGGCACGCAGCCTGTTTGTGAATCTCGGCGCGGCCTACGCCCGGCAGGAGAGCCGAAGCACGCTGGTGGGTGGCGGGGCGAGGAGCGAGATGCTGGGTCTTTCCGTGGGGAACGACCGGCAGGAGTTCGACCAGCGGACCTTGCAGTGTCACGACGTGCCCAACACCTGGAGCGACCTGCTTTACAAAAATGCGCTCGATGATCGCTCCAAATCGATCTTCAAGGGGCTGATCCGGGTGGCGCCCGGGGCGGCCAAGACCGACGCCTACCAGAACAACCGCAACCTCCTGCTGAATCCCGAGGCTGAGGCCGATTCGATGCCCGGCCTTGAAATCCTCAACGACGATGTCCGCTGCACCCACGGGGCGACGACGGGCCAGATCGACAAGGAGCAGTTGTTTTACCTGATGGCGCGGGGAATCGACCCCCGGACTGGGGCGCAACTGTTGGCCCATGGTTTCTTTGAAGAGGTGATTGACCGGTTGCCGGACAAAAAGATCGGCGAGGCGGTGCGGGCGGCGGTGGCGGAGAAGTTTGCTTCGATGCGCGGTCCCGCGAAGGCCAAGACTCCGGCACGCAAGCGGACGGTGCGCGTCGCGAAGGTGGCCAAGGCCAAGAAGCCGGCAGTGAAGGGTTTAAAGAAGGCGATCAACGTCCGCGCCTTGCAGGGTTTGTCGAAGTAATTTGGTTCGGGAACGCCGCCCGTTTTTGCGATAGGTTTTGCGGATGCCTGAGAACGGAGCCCAAGCTTGCTCAATTCCCGCTGTCCCCATGGACGAGGCGGACCGTCAGCGGGCGTTGGACGATCTCAAGCTCATTGACTCGCCCCAAGAGGAGCGCTTTGACCGGATTGTCCAGCTAACTCAGCTCCTCTTCCAGGTTCCCATCGCCTACATCTCGCTGATCGACAAGGACCGGCAGTGGTTCAAGTCCAAGGTAGGGCTCGAGGCCAATGAGACCTCCCGAAGTGTTTCGTTCTGCGGACACGCCATCCTCGAGGACAAGGCGATGGTGGTGCCGGACGCGTTGCAGGACTACCGCTTTGCCGCCAATCCGATGGTGCTGGGCGAGCCGTTTATCCGCTTCTACGCCGGCCAGCCGCTGCGGGGTCCGTCAGGCCACAAGGTGGGCACGCTGTGCCTGGCCGACAAGGAGGCTCGGGAGTTCAAGGAGCACGATCTCAAACTGCTCTCCCAGTTGGGCAAGCTGGTGGAGCGGGAGTTCACCCTGTTGGACAAGATCCAGATGCAGATCGAGACGCTGAAAGCCAAGGAGGCCTTGGAGAAGAAGAGTCAGGAGTTGGAGAAGGCGGTGGCAGAGCTGTCCGCCGCCAAGGAAAACTCGGAATTCCTGCTCAAGAACATCTTTCCGGCCGAGGTGGCCGACGAGCTCCGAGCCAACGGCAAGGTCAAGGCGGTGGGGCATGAAAAGGCGACGGTGATGTTCTCCGACTTCAGCGATTTCACCTCGGTGGCGGCCACCTACTCACCGGCCGAACTCGTTGAGGAGCTGAACCGGGCCTTCTGCCTGTTTGACGGTCTGAGCGCGCGGCTGGGGGTGGAAAAGCTAAAGACGATCGGGGACGGCTACCTTTGTGTTTCCGGTTTGCAGGGGGACTCGGTGGAGGCAGGGATGAAGATGCTCAAATTCGCCCAGGAGATCCTGGCCTTCACGCTGAAGCGAAAAGCGGAAGTGGAAGCCACCGGGAAAAAATACTGGAATATCCGGATCGGGATCCACTCCGGCCCGCTGGTGGCGGGGGTCGTCGGGGTGAAGCGGATGGCCTACGACATCTGGGGTGATACGGTGAACGTCGCCGCCCGGATCCAGCAGGGGTCCGAGCCCGGGCGAATTAACCTTTCCAAGAATTTCCGTGATCTGGTGGGGGACCGAATCGAGGCTGAGTCACGCGGGAAAAAGCCGATCAAGCACCATGGCGAGATCGAGATGTTCTTTTTCCAAAAAATCAAATAGCGATCCGATGAAGCCCGGGGACATGACCAAGTTGCGGCGGGAGGTGAAGGCGACGGCGATTCCGTCCGGGTCGCCGCTCAGTTTGCCGGCGGAGACGGAGGTGACGCTGACGCAGTCGCTGGGTGGAAGTCACACCGTGGCGGGGTCCTTTGGGCTGGCAAGGATTGAGGAGGCGGATCAGGACGCGCTGGGGTTGGCCAAGGTGGCGGCGTCCTGCCCGGCGGCGGATTCGAACGAGCCGGCGGATGAGAAGAGGGTGTGGGAGAAACTGAAGGAGGTGTATGACCCGGAGATCCCGGTCAACGTGGTGGATCTGGGGCTGGTGTACAGTCTCGAGCTGAAGCCGCTGGCGGCGGGGGGGAGTCGGGCGGAGGTGAAGATGACGTTGACGGCGCCGGGCTGCGGGATGGGGCCGACGATCCAGGCCGATGCGCGGAACAAGGTGTTATCGGTCCCTGGGGTGAAGGAGGCGGAGGTGGAACTGGTGTGGGAGCCGGCGTGGAACCAGTCGATGATTAGCGAAGCGGGGAAGATGAAGCTGGGGTGGGTGTAGTTGTTGGTGGAAAGTGGAAAGGGGCAGGCGGGAAAAAATTAGGCGATTAGGTGGTTAGTCCTTAGCAGTGGAGGGGACTGATGAATCTCGAACTTCCCTTCACGTCTAAGGACTAGAAGACTAAAAATCCTGCCCTTTGCAACGGCTACAAATTTATTGGGAGAGCGGGTATAAACGTAAGTATCTACAGGATAATGAATTAAGAAATCCTAAAAAAAAAATCTACCCCCTTGAGAAATTGGAAAATGGGTGTTTAATTAATCTTCGAGGTTTTCCTGAGAAAGTTTTTCATCCTTTTTGTTTTTGCGACGATCCTCGGCGGGGCGGGTAATTTCGTTTTCGGCCAAATGCCGGCCTTTATTAACTGGAACACGAATTTTTGGACGGTGACGTCCACCAGCACGGCCACCAAAAGCATTTGGGTTGCCAGTACGAATGCGGATCGTCTCACCATCTCCAACCTTACGGGGACCATCTCCGCCAATGCCGGAAATCCCAATCCGCCCCAAACCCCTGGGGTCATTAATTTTTTGCCGGGCTCCAACGCCAGCACCAGCAGCTATACGGTGACTTTGTCCAATTCTACCTCCGGGCTGAGCGTCAGCACGAATCTCACGATTGTGGTGGGTCCCTTAAAGCCGCTGCAGATCCGGGTGGTCGATCTGCGTTCTGACACCACCCAGCCTTTCCAAATTCTGCCGGTCGACACCGGCGACACCCAAGGCGGAAGACCTAACGGATCGTCGTTCTGGTATGTGAACGGAGGCACGACTAATTACCTCAACAACGGGTACTCCGTGGGCAAAACCAGCCTGCCTGCCGGCACCACTAACAACCCGTTCACCGACAACGTCTCGGTTCCGTATTACACGATGTTTCTCAGTAATGTGGCCAGCGGAACGTTATGGATCGCCTACACCGATCAGCCCTATACGAACGCCTTGCATGTAGGGAATCCGGGGGGAACGGCGGCTTCCACCGTGCAGTGGAGCCAGGTGCCCTTTGGGGAGGTGGAACTTTCCTATACCGGCGGAGGCTACGACACCGCGGACATGACCTTTATCAACGTCATCTCCGTCCCCACGATGCTCCGCTTTTCCAGCAACGGATCCACCACCCTGCAGGGGCCCAAGGGTGTGACCAACGCGTCCGCCCTAACCAACGCCATCGCGAACCTGTGGAGCCAACCCGGGGTGGCGTGGTACGGGGCCGTGACCAGCACGGTGGCCGGCCAACCCAACACCAACATCATCCGCCTGGTGGGGCCGGCCTCTGCCAGCAAGGGAGGCGTGCAAATGCCTTCGGGGGGAGCCAGCACCAACGCCACCACGCCGCAAGTCATCACCGCGGGCAACTATGTCGACGGCTGGCCCGGCTTCAGCGCCGCCAGCCTGTCCCGCTACGTCTCCTCCGTGGCTGAAAACACCACGAACAACGGCCTCATCCCCGGCACCAGCACGCCTTGGGGGCGGACCAAGATTTTCAAGCAGATCGGGGATCCCGGGGCCACGTGGAGCGGGGGGTCCCAGTGGTTCTTCACGGCCGAGCTCACCTTTGTGCCCAACACCAATCCTATCTCCTCCGGCTGGAGCTCCCTCCATACCAACTACCTCACCCCCATCCCGGTGCTGACCAATATCACCATCACCAACGTCTGGACTTCCAAGACCGATGCCAACGTCATCACGACGAACGGCTACGCCGGCCCCGGGACCAATGTCTCCATCCACTTCACCCCGGACTCCGGGCATCCCACCAACACCTGGTTTACTTCCTACATTTACAATGCACCCCCGTCTTTCAATAACGGCGTGAATTCGGGTTACGCCACCTTTTATGTAAACGGCCAGACCAACGAGGCGTGGTGGACGGGACTGGCCAGCTACCCCAACTCCGGTCAAAGCCGGACTGCCTCCGCCAATTTTACGGCTTATGTCCTCGACGCCTTTCTCAATGAAATCGCCTTCGGCTTCAACGCCGGTTTCGTGCAAAGCCCGGTCAAGGGGTGGACGAACGGATGGACCAAGCCTGAGGGCCAAGTCACCGGAAACACCAACACCGGATCCCCAGACACGGTCATCGGGACGATGAACTCCGACCAGTGGTGGGATCAGACCAACGGGATCTATCGGCTGAACCGGGGAACACCGGACGATGGTTTCTACTGTGCCTACGGCAACGGGGTTTTCTCCATCGGCGAGACGATCTACAGCCACGCCATCAGCGACCGGATGCGTTACAACAAATTCACCCCGGGGATGCCCCTGAGCGAGGCCAACACCAATAGCGCGGCCATCATGGAGATTTACATCCGGGACGTCGCCCTGCCGGCCACCCCCACGGGAGCCCGCCCGACCGTCACCGGCATCTCCACCAACGGCGTCTTGAGCACCTTTTACCAGTACCAGCCGCAAACCTGGTCGGCGAACATCCCTTCGCCGGCCATGCCCAACCCCGCCAATATGATCGTGCTGCAATTGACCAATGCAGGAGCGGGGCCGTCCCAGAAGCTCCAGCCGCAGGTGCAGTTCCCCAATTTAGTGGTTCAGGCGGCCAACACCAACGGAGGAGGGGTCTACGTGGGTTCGTTGCCGGCGGGCCTGACCTGGGATCCAGTCAACCTGACGGTCACCGGCACGATCATCAGTCCTGACAACACCAATAACACGGGGCAAATGATCTTCGGGCTCTCCGCGTACAGCAGCAACGATGCGACCCTCACCTCGGTTCCGCTTTGGGTGCTGCCAGTGGATACGACCCCGTCTGTAACCAATGTCATCGTGACTAATAACTACCCACGGCCGCCGAATGTGGGGGCGGTGGCGTTTCCCGGGGAGACCATCACCCTGCAAGGGACCAATTTCATGGACTGGGACGGCTCGGTGACCCCGGTGAACCAAGTCCTCTTCGCCAATGGTCTGACCACCACGAATTTCACGATCGTGGATGCCTCCACCATCACCGTGACCGTGCCCACCAACTGGACCACGACCACCGGTTTCGTGGGCAGTGTCGCGGCCCAGCGGGTCTGGACCAACATGGCCGCCCAGCCTCCCACGGTCATCACCAATGGATCGGGGTGGACCCACAATTTCGGAATTCCCATGCCGTTGGTGACGGGCTTTGCCAGCACTGGCGGCGCGGCGATCACGCGGGGGTCGCCGGGATCCTCGGTGGTGCTACAGGGCTTCTTCTATGGGGCCACCAATGTGGTCTTCCTGGCCAATGGAACCGCCACCAATGTGGCTGTCACGGCGCCCGCCTCACCTTACACCAACCTCACGGTGACCGTGCCGACGCCTTCCGGCAGCCTGCCCCAAGTGGGAACAGTCGCGGTAGATGTGCTTTACACTAACCTCACCCCCACCCTCAGCACCAATGCCTCTTCCACGAACAGCTTCACCATCACGCCGCCGGTCGAGAAGCCTTCAGGACCTCTCAATCAAAGCCATCCTGGCGTGAACCAATTTCAACCTGTGGTGGATTCAAGCCAACTGAGCTATGCGGCAATCTATCCATGGGCGACACCCAGTGTTTCAAGCCTGATGCTTCAAGTCACAAACTACACCAACGCGATGACCACGGATGCGCAGGCTTCTTATGCCGCCACCGGGTTGCCCCGGGGCTTATGGGTCACCAACGTGGTGGAGGGCACGGTGGTGAACGGATATATCATCGGTGCGCCGATTGACCCAACGAACAACGCACAGATTACGGTGACCGCGACCAACAGCGCCGGGTCCACAAATCTCACCTTCACACTAAAGGTCCATTCTTACTCTTCCTCGTATAGTGCCCCCAGTTTAGTCGGCACCACTTCCTTCAGTGCCACGCTAAACACGGCTACTAATCTGCTGGTCGACTACACCAATAGCCCCACCTACTTCGAGGTGAGTGGCTTGCCCTCCGGGATGACAAATCTTCCCGTGATGGTGGAGACGGTAGTGACTCCCATGCCTCAGTACCCAACTTTCAAGGAAACCTACGGGCATTTCGCCCTCGCCATCACGGGTACCCCGACCGTTTCAGGACCGCATACGGTCACCATCAAGGCAGTCAATGTCACTAGCGCCGGTCCCACCACCAATACCTCCAACATCACGATCACCGTGGCGGGCAGCGGCGGAGGTGGAGGAGGAGGTTCGGGTTTTGCCACGTGGGGCGGGGGAAGCTTGCCAGCGGCCGGCACGGAGGCTTACACCAATGCGCTCTTGCGGTACGCCTTTGGCGGTGGCGCTTCCTATGATCCCACCGGGGCCCAGACCAACTTTGGCACGGGCAGCCTGAGCAATATCAGCGGCTTTGACTATCTCGTGCTGCGGGAAATCATCCGCACCAACGACCCGAACCTGAATGTTTGGAGCGAGCACACCACAAACCTCACCAACTCGACCTGGACGTCTAACAACCTCCCGCCCACGCCCAGCGCCGATCAGACCGGAGCCACCGCGGGGACCCAAGCGCAGGATTTCAAGACCCCGCAAGGATCGGATGAAAGGAAGTTTTTGCGGCTGAAGGCGACGTATCAGAATCCGTAAACCGGGGGTGCCCGCTAGCGGGCGGGGGAGTTAGTTTAAGTTTAAGTTGAAGTTTAAGTTTAAGTTTAAGTTTAAGTTTAAGTTTAAGTTTAAGTTTTAGAAGGCTAGGGGTTCGGAGCTTGGTAGGGGCCGTTGTCCCTAACGGCCCGGAGTTAATATTTCTTTCGGGCGGTTAAGGATAACCGCCCCTACCGAGTTTGAGCTTTTTATGATTCCGGCCCGGTAGGCCACTTTTGATAAAAGTGGCAGCCACTTGGCCCCCGCAAACCCACCCCCGCCTATTCTTTTCACTGCCTCCGGCAAGATTAACAATCGCTTCGCGGCGGAATTCCATCGGAAGTGGCCTACCTAGTTTGAAGCTTGAGAGATCATCCTCCCGCTCCTTGCAATGGTTACAAATTTGTTGGGAGATCAGTAAAATCATAAGTCCCTGTATGATAATATATTAAAAATTACAAAAAAATATACTCCCTTGAAAAATTGGGAAATGGGTGCTTAATTAACCCTACAAGGTTTTCTGAGAAGATTCTTCAAATGGAAGGCGTTGGTTTGGGCGCTTTCGGCTCTTGGAGTCGCTGAGCCCGTATCGGCGCAGCAACCGGTTCCGATTCTTGGAGTTTTCCCAGGCACGACCCTCGTATTACCCAATCCCTTTGACCCGCCCGGCACCGTCTACCAACTGCAAGCGGACGTCGATTGGTGGAGCACGAATCCTTCCGTCACCAGTCCGATCCAGATTGTCGGAACCAACGTGATCCTTGATCTGAACGGGAAAACGATCCAAGCGATCGAATCCGACGCCCATGAGCATAACCTGACCGGCATTCGCATCGCTCCCGGCGATTTTTCGCTCTCCGCTTCAAACGTTACGGTCACCAACGGCCTGATTCGGGGATTCCGGCGAAGCGGCATTTCCGTGGAACTCGCTGCGGATGTCACGTTGGCCAACCTGACGATTGCCGATATCCATAACCCGACGACCCATGCCCCCGACTTTTTGCTTAGCTTGCTCAATCCCACGGCGGGCCTGAAAGCGGAGTTCAGCCCCAATCTCAGCATCTCCCAAATCGTCATCAGCAATGTTTTTGGCGGTACGAATGTCATGCAGGTTGCGGGTATGGAAGTCCTCAACTCGTCGGGCATTCGGGTGGTGGAGGCCTCGGTGATCGGCGTGTCCAATTCGGTCGCGGTTGGAAATGCAAAGAATCTTTGTAACGGGATCTCGGTGCTCTTTTCGTCGAACGCCGTATTTTCCAACATCACCGTCGCGAATGTGGTTGGCAACAGCAACACCGCGTCGGTCAGCGGTTTGGTGACTTACGGATCAGGCAACTTCCAGTTTGTCGGCTCGTCCGCCGCGAGCAACGTGATCAGCGGAGTGACCAACTACGGCGCCGTCGCCGTGGGGATCTCGGGGACGCAGGTTTCGGGGATGACGGTCCGGCATACCCGCATCTCCAACCTCTTCGCGGGGCAGGATTGGACCAACAATCTCATCGGCCACAGCGTGCTGGGCATGGTCTTCGCGCCGCTCAACGGCTACCCCCTCGGGTTCACCGCCATCACCGTGACCCACGGCGGTTCGGGTTACACCTCCGCCCCGACGGTGACGATCAGCAATGTGGCCAATGATCCGGGGAAGGGCGCCGCGGCCACGGCAACGATCTCCAACGGACAAGTCACCGCGGTGAACATCACCGCGACCGGATCCAACTTCATGACGTTCCCCTCCATCACTTTCTCGGGAGGTGGGGGCAGCAACGCGGCGGCCATTGTTTTGCCCTTCCTTCCCACGCCGTCTTTTGCGCCGGTCAATGTGCTTTATAATACCAACAACACCAACACGGGTGGAAATGTCGTCGTGGCGGACTGCGTCGTGGAGCATGTCACCGGCTCGATCGACGATGCGCACGGTATCAGCTTTTTCGGGGTGACCAATGTCGTGGCGAGCAATGTGGTCATCCGCCACGTGCTCGACGGCACCAACACGCTGGGCCTCGGTGGATCGAAGGCCACCGGCATCGAAGTCTTCGGTAATCCGATGGTGCCGGATTCCAACATCAGGCTCATCGATTGCCGCGCGGAGAACATCCGCGCCATCAGTCCCGGCGACCTCGCCGCGAACGGATTTTCCGCGGCGGGCGGCGGCATCACTTTCATCAACTGCACGGCCTCGAACGTCACCGTGAGCAACGCCATCCCCGGGCGCCCGCCGGCCTATGGTTACGGCTTCGGTTGGGCCCCGGACATCCGGCTCAATTACCGATACCCCGCGTGGAATGTGGTCCACAGCAACTCGACGGCGATCGCGTGCGACTACGGCTTTGACACCTTCAACCACCGCAACTCCAGCTGGGTGAATTCGACAACGGCGTCGATCAGCCACAGTCCCTTTCTCGTTCAAACCAACGGCACCGAGCGCATTTTCTTCGGGGCGGTCTGGAATCAAGTCTACGCAGCGACCAACGGTCCCATACCCGTGCCCCTCTGGAACACGGCGCAGAACAACAACACCAACGGTCTGGCCGTCACCCCGCTCAATTCTTTCATCGTCAGCGATACGACCTACACGGTCCGCGTGCCGGGCAGCTACCGCCTGACCAACGACGTCCTTTGGGGCAGCATCAATCCCTTCGCCACTGCGCCCTTGGTTCTGGCGGGGAACAACATCTCCCTGGATCTCCAGGGGCACACGTTGGGGGCTGGGGAGTCCGCCCTGCTGCCGGCCAACGCAACCGGGCTGAAGTTGACGGCTCCGGCGACCGGGGTGACGGTTTCCAACGGGACGATTGACGGTTTCCGGGACTACGGAGTGCGGGTCGACCTGGTGCAGGGGGCGGTCTTCTCCGATCTGACCATCCGGAATATCGGAACAAATTCGCCCGGCCAGGCGGACACGCCTTTACCGGCCGGTTTCTACGCCACCCTTTCCTCGGACATCACCCTCTCCAACGTCACCGTGAGCAACGTGAGCGCCGCCTTTTTCACCAATGGCATAATCGCCGGTGTGGCGGCGGAGCTTTGCTCCAATTTCACGTTTCTCAACACGGATCCGAGCTCGGCCAGGATCACGGATATCCGGGGGAGATTCGCCCCGAATCCGGACGAGGCCAACGTGAACTCGGCGACCAATGCCAGCGATGTCTTTGGATTTTATTCCATGCTTTCCACGGGCACGGTCTGTTCCAACCTGACGGTCGGCTCCATCCATGGAGACGTTCCCTACAAATGCACCACCGGCATCGTGATCGCCGGGGGCTCCCACGCCACGATTTCCGGCGGCTGGGTGCGGGGCGTAACCAATGAGGGCGGCACGGTGCAGGGCATCCTGGGGGCCATGGGGATTCAGCACATGACCGTGACGAACGTGCAGGTCTCGCACATTCGCAGCGGTCAAAAATGGACGAACAACGCCCTTGCCCATACCGCCCTCGGCATGGCTTTCGCACCCTCCGCCCGGCCCATGCGCGCCCGGATATCGTGACTGGGAAAC
>OGVP01000086.1_pt1 | contig 13320 bp, 12 predicted proteins | sample 1575791 | NCBI WGS metagenome assembly OGVP01 (sample SAMN07581537, study PRJEB24739) | freshwater metagenome
GTTTCCCAGTCACGATATGAGGGGCTGTGTCATCAGCTAAGAATATGGATCTATTTGTGCCGGAGGTATTACCTGTTATTGTGCCGGGAACAAATGAACCTTTACCTTTAATCACATCTACATACTGATTATTGACGGTGTTATAAACGACAGCTTGTCCATTTGATGCAGCTAAATTTGCGCCTTGATACACTATTTCATCATTGATAAAGTTTCCAGAACCACCAGCGGACAAAAATAGTCGCGTTTTTGGATAAAGAGCTTTGATTGCATCGTCAATTTCAGCAACACCAACTTCAATAATTTCGTTAGAGAAGACAAATTGTTTAAGTTTTAGTGCATACACATAAACATTTCCGCCTCGGCCTCGTCCCAATGTATAAAACATAGCCTGGTCGTTTTCGTGTTCAACGTGAGTTATTTCGAAAAAGTTTTTTATAAGAGGCACATAGATTAAATCGCCTTCGAACGGTCGATTTTGTGCTACTGTTGCAGCAAATCTTCTTCTTGAAACTAGAAGGTCAATTTCATCGCGAATTTCTAAACCAAATTTGGAAATAAAATCGCCCTCGCCGCCCATACCGGTAACATTTTCCAAATACATTTCCAATGGATAAGCCGAAACGTATTGTTTTACAGTATCTTCACCAAAGAGATAATCTACCTGGTCGCGGCTTGTTCTGGGAAGATAATAAACATCCATTCCATAGATATTTAAAGCCTCAATAACTAAATCTTCAACAAGAAGTTGTTCAGATGTTATTTGACTGGATGGAAATGGATTGAAATATACATTGGTAACCATTCATTTTCAACCCATAAACATTTCATTTGGAAGAACGTTATAAACTTGCATTTCTTCTTCAATCTTATCGATTTCTGCTTTTGCTTCTTCCATAATTCTTGGCCCATCAAGAGTCACACCACCGGGCATTTGTATACCAGCAAACTTGCTTAAATTGGAACCCCATTGATATTTGATAAGAGCTGTGGCATATTTCTTTAAAAATCTGTCATCCCAAACATCCGAATAACCTGATGAAGTTACAGAAACATTGGCCACATTTGATGAAACAGGACTTTGAAGTTCTAGGGATGTTGGTGAAGATATTTTGTATACTTGCTTATCTTGACCATTGATTGTTATAAAATCGTTCTCTAAAATCTCTTGGTCAAAAATTGTTCCATATCCAGTTACCGTATTTGAAGATGTATCTGCCGTAACTGTTCCTGTAAGTGTAATTGTAACTGGACTTAATTTTCTATAACATTCAACAATAACGTATTCGCCGGGTAAAAGGTCTCTTGACCAGTCGATATCTAAGAAAAGTTTGTTTTGATGGCGATTAAATCGAAACTGAGGAGTCCCAGAAAATAAAAGTTGCAATGTTCGAATATGTTGCATAGTGATTTCATACGACACATATGAAACTGAGGTGAAATCATACAAGTCGTGTAAACGCAACTGATACCGAAGGTCAAACATATTGATTGATGAGTTCGAATCGTCAAATGGGAAAACGCCAGTAACAAAAATTACGGCTTCTGGTGCATAAATCCAACGACGATTGATATCTTCAGCTGTAATTTGATGCTTCATATAAATCTTTTCACACCCATCAAAATGATAATCGTGAAAAAACTGAAGAGCGTCATCAACACGGTCTTCTACTTGGTCATCGTCCACATTTATTTGAATGACCGGAAAACCTAGCCTACGAAGGCAGTAATCTTTAAATTGGTTTCTTGTGGTTGGTTTAGCCATAGTTTGATATTTATTTTAGTTTTGATTATTTGTAACGTGAGTCCATTTTAAAAGAGGACAACAAGCTGGTGCTAATTTAACTTTCCAGGGCATAAAACAACCGCATTCTTTACACAGTTTAAGATTTTTATCATATTGTTCACAATTACTACAAATTTCCAACCTTATTTCACTAAAATTTTTCATACAAATGGACCATATGTAAATTGAACATACATACGTTTTTGTGTTCCACGGCACGGATCGCCCCAAGTGCCGTTATTTGCACCAACTGAAGCTGAATTGTTTCCAATGGGTCCAGACCATCCATTTGATGAATCAGAGTTACAACCTCCAATTGAAAAAGATCCACATCCCCCGTTGGGAGTGCCATATGAACTAAAATCTCTTCTGTTAAAAACCATTCCCGCTGGCGCGGTAAGTGATATAGTTCCGTCTTCGCTAGCCGTTGAACAAACATATCCCACAAATTTGCTTGCTATAATTATGGAAAATTCTCTAGCTGCTGTATTACCAGATGAACTTGTTGCTGTGATGGTAAAGGAATATGTTGTTTGCGTATAATCAGAGACTCCGGAGGCTGTTCCGCTTATAGACCCTGTTGAAGTGTTTAAAGTGTGACCAGTGGGCAAACTTCCGCTGGTTAAACTATAAGAGGTTGCATTAGTTGCTGAAACTGTGAATGTGCTAGCTCTACCGGTGTAATCAGATCCTAGTGAACCGCTGGCAGTAACCCAAACTGGCAAAAAGATTGCTGTCGAAGAGCCAACACTTTTTCCAAATCCAGTAAATGAATTAGAACCAGAAAGAGAACCAAATCCTAAAGGCATAATTATGGTCCAAATTGCGTTTTAGACGCGAATATTGTGTATGTGTTTGGTGCAGCTGTTTTTATTACACTAAATGAATATATATCGACGTTCGAGGTTGCACCAGAAGTGGGAGCTGACCCACCTTGCCATTTAATTGTCACGTTCGCTTGTGTTCCATCAATTTGAACGGTTGTAATATATCTTGGCGAAGCGTTGTTTGTCACAATTACAGCCATACTTACAGGATTGCCAGTTGGTATATTATTAAAGCCTGATAGATTTGATGTTGAGTTTGCTGATGAATTTGCTGTGTGATAGTGGACAACACCATCAAGTAGCCTATATGTGTTATTTGCAGCAAGACCCGTAGAAATTACGTTTGCCTTTTCGGAAAAAAATCTAGATGAAAAGGTGTTTCCAATAAACAAATCTTGGCCCACATGAACATTTCCTGCGACTCCTAATCCACCGGAACTTATTTGTAATGCTCCCGTTGATATAGAAACTGAAGCGTTAGAAGACGATATAATTACAGTATTTGAAATAGTTCCGCCAACATTTGCGTTTAATGAATTGTTTGCTCTATCAAAAGCAGAATTGGCTTGACTAAAGGACGAATTGGCTTGATTAAAGGATGAATTGGCTTGATTTCTTGCAAACGAATCGCCAGACGCTGTATTTGCAGTATTAAATGCGGCATTTGCTTGATTAAACGCCCTAGTTGCGTGTGCATATGTTGCTGAAGATTGTTGAGATGACCAAACAGTTGAAGTGCCGTCTGACGCAAGGTAGAATGTGTTATTTCCCACAGGATTTGGTAAAATTAACCCCGCAGCTAACTTAGTTGACGTTATTGATCCTTCAGCTAATTTTTCACCGGTAACAGCGCTATTTTGTATCTTAGCTGTTGTAACGGAATTATCAGCGATTCTGTCCGTTGTAAATGAAGCAGCAGCTAATTTTTCAGCCGTAATTGCACCACTAGCAATTTTATCGGTTGTAATTGAATTATTTGCAATTCTATTTGATCCAACTCTTTGTGTCATTTTTTATCCCAATGCAATAGACATAGCAATTGATTTTTCTAGAATATAATCTTCTGTCGATTGACTTAGTTTTGATACTGTTACAGCATCATCAGCTATTTTTGGCGTTGTTACGGAACCATCAGCAATTATGTATAAATTTGTGCAAGCTGAACTGTATAAACTAATAACTCTTACTGCCTCTCCAGAAGCTGGTGCTGTGGTAAAAGTAATAGTATTTGCAGTATTGCTTACATTATACGATGAATCTGGCTGTATAACACCATCAATTGTAGCAATTACAGTCTCAGCTGAGACTGGATTCCATCCTAAATTAAATGTTGTTTGAGCGCCATTTGCCGTTGTAGCAAATGTTGTGATTGTTACGTTTGAAGTAGAGGCGCCGGTATTTGCTTTAGCAAATGCTGCATTAGCGTGATTTTCAGCATATGTTATTCTATTGTTTTGTCTAACATCCACACCCTGTATTACAGTAATATTAGTGGCATTGGTATTAGCCTGAACAAAAGCACCATTTGCCTGGTGGAAAGCAGCATCAGCCTTGGATTGTGCTGTAGTAATATTAGTGTTTTGGGTTAAATTAACAGCTTCAATATTGCTAATGCTGGCGTTTTGTGTAAGATTGACACCTTGTATTACAGTAATATTGGTAGCATTGGTATTTGCCTGGGTATAAGCACCATTTGCCTGGTGGAAAGAAGCATCAGCCTTAGCTTGAGCCGCTGTAATATTGGTGTTTTGAGTAAGGTCTACTCCTTGAATATTACTGATATTGGTGTTTTGAGTTGTATTAACACCCTGTATTACGGTAATATTAGTGGCATTGGTATTCGCCTGAGCAAAAGCACCATTTGCTTGATGGAAAGAAGCATCAGCCTTAGCTTGAGCTGCTGTAATATTGGTGTTTTGAGTTGTATTAACACCTTGAATTACCGTAATATTGGTAGCATTGGTATTAGCTTGTGCGTAAGCAGCATTAGCTTGATGGAAAGCTGAATTAGCATGGTTTCTTACATAAGTATCAGTTGCATTGTTAGCAGCGATAAAAGCTGCTGTGGCTGTATCTTGAGCCGTGGTAATATTGGTGTTTTGTGTAAGATTGACACCTTGTATTACGGTAATATTGGTAGCATTGGTATTTGCCTGGGTATAAGCACCATTTGCCTGGTGGAAAGCAGCATCAGCTTTGGATTGTGCTGTAGTAATATTAGTGTTTTGGGTTAAATTAACAGCTTCAATATTGCTAATGCTGGCGTTTTGGGTATTTGTTTTTAGAGATTCTATAGAATAAGAAGAAACTAATTCATAGAGACCATGATTCAGTAGAGAGTCGCTAAGTTGACCAGTCTTTATTTGTTGCTGTTCGTCGTATGTAGGAGACGATCTGTAAACTGGACTATTCTCAAGACCTTCTATTTTGAGATACGGAATATTGTTTTGTCTTTGAGATCTACTAAACGTAATAGATAGTCCTGCTATTTTTTTTAATCCACAAGCATCTAAATCTGTTAATCTCAGAGTGAGTCCGCTTGCTTGTCCAAGAATAGATATGTCTTCTACCGGCGATGGTAGTCTGCGTAAAGGTTCAGAAAAATTAGGTCGTTTATAATATTTGGTAATATTACATAAATTTAGTATTCGAAACATATTAGTCTGGATTAAAATATATAGATTGTTCTTTGGTTTGTTCTCTAATAATAGTAACAGGATAAAAATCTGAATGGTTGAGTTCTTGTTTAGGGAATCCATCATTCATCGATAGGGCAAAAACCATACCAAATGCCGACTGTTGTGGGGTACAATAGTACGGATAACACTTGCCTTCCTCCGGCGCTCCGTCGCAACCCGCGAACTGAGCCGCAACCTGTTTATCATTACAGTTATATAATAACGGATTGCAAAAGGTTTTTCTACAATTATAAAAGTCCATACCTGGAGAAAAATTTAACATACATCTCAAATGGCTTTCTGTTACCAAAAAACAACCAGATGGGAGAGGACCCCACGAAGGATGACCTCCGTCGATCCAGTCTCCAAAAGGACAAGACAACACATAAACGCATTCTTCATATTCTATCTTTCTATCGTCATATCCTATAATATTATAGGTTTGATACCATATTCTGTCTGGATAGGATAAGCCAGTAGAATCTCTACTATTAGGAAAGCCTACATTAGAAATTAATATAATACCATAACCATTATATAATAAATCTTTAATATTATTCATCATAGATGTGGTATTTGTGATAATAGCAGTTTTATTTTTAGTAATGTCAATAACTGTACTAATTGTACGACATCTATCTGTTTGATACGTATCTCGAAAATAGTTTAGAAAAATATCATCTAAAATAGCATGAAAATTTCCTCCTGATCTTGTAACAAAATTAGCATAGCCGCCGTAATCTTTTCGTTCCAATATTCCCACATGCTTCATGATATATCTGTCTACGGATGAGCCACCTATGTCGTCTACCGGTACTTTGTATGAGAATTCTGCACGAGAAGTGCGCCCAACACTACAACAATCATTCTCAAAGATGGGATCTGGTTTGCAACACGGATCATTACTTTCTGGAGGACAAGGATCAGCATCCCCTACAAATGGGGTTACCCCACACACACAAATTGGTGGAGCATCTACTCCAGGTGGAGAGTAACAGAAAAATCTAGCACTAGCACCATAATAAAAACATCCCATACTACTGGGAGTTCTATCATAAGCTATCGGTTCATCTACCAAATCTGGTCCTATCATCATTAAGCAGTCTGGCAAGGAATTACCACAGAAGTGCTCTATATATTCTGTAGCCATTCTAGCAGACCAATTATTAATAGCATTATTAGTAGTTAAATAACAAGCCCTGGTTATATCTGCAGCATTTCTCACAGCATATGCTGTACCAGAATCTACTTGTGGTTGACCCTCGGCAAAAGCTTCCACGTCCAATTTTTGCAAAAACTTAAAAGGTAAAGCTAGTTGTCCAGCTCCTGTGCCATCTATCTCTGTGGTGTCTATCTGATTATAACACGGATACTTAACATGTTTTAAAAAACGGATAATGCGATTAAAGTCGAACGGAGACCCATTGCCAGCAGATAGTCCTCCCGGATTGGTAGAACTATACACGTATCCGCAAGGATTTATAGAATAAGTCTCATAAAGCTCTTTGGGTGTTAGCATAACGAGCTATGGGTTAGAAATACTGTGTCTTTGTCTATTATATGATACAGTATCTGTGTTGCAATATTTTATTTATTATTTAGCTTATTATATACTACTAGTGCTAATACTGCTCCTACAACACCCATAAATAATCCAGATGTTTCTATACTGGAATATTGGCCCAGTAAATACATAATGATTCCACCAACATACGAACCAGCTATTCCTAATGCAATAGTTTTCAAAAACCCAAAATTCTCTTCTCCAGGCACTATACTTTTAGCGATAGCTCCCACAAAGATTCCATATACAGCCCATATTAATAAACTAAACATTAGCAGCCTCCATTAAAGTTTTTGTTTCCTCTTCCGTGAGCGTAGATCCTATTTTTAGTATACTGTCTAATAATTTTTCTCCATATTTTTTGTATTCATCACTATCTAATTCTCTTCTTATAAGACGTCTTAGTCTCATTTTTGTTATCCAGCTTTTTTTGTTACACAAAACTATTATTTGATTATGGTATGTTTTTAATTGATCTATTTCTTTATTGCGACATTCTTGTAAAATACGAATAGCAGTTAATACTATACTGGCCACCATCAATAGAACAATAGCACTACCATATTTGTCAGACTCTGGTATTTCCGTAATATCTATTATTTTTTGTACAATATTTTGTACTTTATTATTTTCTGTCATTTTTATGCAATAATTTAAATTGTTGTGTTTCAGGTTCACAATATTGACAGTCTATTTTTTTAATACCGTCCCCGCTCATATACCATCCTTTACCCTTGCAAACTGGACAATCTTTTCTTTTATACTTTTGTTGCTGGTCTTCCAAGTGTTGTTTTTTAATAATGCCTCCAGCTAACACTACAGGGGCTGTGGTGGACCCGTAATACTGCTGGGACCCCAAAAAACTAAAAGTTAAAAACGCTATCAGCATAGTGGTATTTTTCATAATTCTTTATTTTTAGGTTTTAATATTTTCCTCTTACGTCTAGGTGTCATAGGGTCTTGATTTTCTTTGGGTAGATGAGGTATAAAAATTTTAAGCAACCCCAAAATAAAACTAGTAATAATAGCGATTGATCTATTTAATAGAATTCGGTCTAAAAATTTCATAAACAAATTCTCCTGTATTATACAATACACTAAATAGATGATATTTAGATCGATGGAGCAACTACATTATTTTCCACGCCAATTTTACCTACATATGTCAATAATGCACTCATAGCTGTTTGTAGATCGGTGTCGGAAGCTGCTTTCTGAAGCATATTTTCAACCCTTATCCACTGGCCATTTCCCGGTTCTAATTCAGCAACCCCATCAAACATGCCATATTTACGAAGTTTGACTTCGCCCACAACGTCACCGTTAGGATCTGGAGCGCGAATTACTATTTCTTCGACCCAAACCCTGTCGTAAGTTTTAGCTGGAATTACTGTTGGTTCTACTGCGTTTAGTATTGGTAATGACATAATTTTCTCCTTTATGTAATATAGTTAATATGAACGAATGACCACCAAGTTAAGATGGACATGTAGTTACCCATGCCCCAATTGTATAATTAGCAAGAGTGGCATATGGAAATGCGTCTCTGACTTCCAATACACAGTCTTGAATTAAAAAAAGACCTACTGTACGATATGTATCAACCACAACATTATTACATGTTTCATATCTAATCCACCCCTCGCTGGTTATATTGATTTCTATATAGCAATTTATGCTGGTAAGAGTATTAAATTTTGAACGTTTTGCTGAAAACATTATTATACCGTATAATTTTGAGCAATTGTGCCGTACCAATTTGTACCATCAGATATAAATGTAATTAAATCCATACGACTTGCTGTGGTTGTAATTGTTGGAGCAGTATTATTTTGCCATTTTACATTGGTAAATGTGGAGGTAAAGCTTCCGGCACCTGTGCGGAGCATTACTGTAAAACTTTGGCCAGCAACGGCGGTTGGCATGGTGAAAGTACAATTACCAGTGAGTGTATAATTTTGAATAGTGCCATTTGTCAACGTAATTGTTTGGGCAGTTCCTGTGTTTCCTGCATTATTGTACCCCTCTGTGATTGGTCCAATTAAAGAAGTAGATCCAACCACATGTAGTTTTGAAGACGGAGAGTTAGTTCCTATGCCAACGTTACCAGAACTGCTGATTCTCATAAGCTCTTGAAATGTTGATGATCCGCTTCTGGAGCCAAATACAATATGTGGAGTGTGTACATGTTCTGTAGAAGATAAACAGGATATAATTGCCCCTTGGTCAGTACTAGTTGATGGTTGTCTAACACTAATAAATAAACCGGCAAAGCTATCGTTGATACTATTATTAGTATTAGATACTCTCATCAAAGAGCTTTGTGAACCAGCATTGCCAGAAGATAAAATAGATGAATAGTTTGTGGCGTTACTTGTGGTGACATATAATTTTGACCCAGTAGAAGACTCTGTTCCAATATTAATTGAATCATTGCTAGCGTCTACAAATAATAAATTCGTATCAGTGTCACCCTCAACCCTAAAGTCAAAATTACCACCGGCATCATTAAATACAATATTACCTCCCTCAACATGCAGCCTAGATGTTGGATTGTTAGTCCCTACTCCAACATTTCCATCTGGCACAGACAGGTTTTGGTATCTAAATAAGGACGCTGATCGTCCAGCTGTAGTATTGGGAGTTATATCAGTAACTGTTGTAAAACCGTCTCTATGACCGTACTGAAAGTTTGTTAAAGACGAAGCATATCCATTAAATACTGGTTGTCCTGGGCTTTGAAACGCAGTGAGATCCTGCATAATTAAACCCCAGTACTCTACACCACTATGCAACACCTTTACAACTCGACCATTATCATTGGCAGCTAGATCAGATTGATTACCATTATAAACGCCGTTGACTGTGACTTGTGGTACTGTATTGACATCTGCACTAGTTCTATAGTGAATAAATGTTCTTGAAAAATTTCTTAAGTATTCATTACTAGTTGCCGTGGAGTTGGAGTCAATATAACCTCTAAACAGCGTAGCTACTCCAGTAGGGGCAAACAATATAATCTGATCTCTATTAGAATTGCCAGCTATGGAGCCAGGAATCTGATGATTAATATAATAGTTATCTCTAAGCTGAATCGAGTCCATATAACCAGAGCCAGCTACATGTAATTTGTGTGTTGGTGATGATGTTCCTATACCAACTCTATCTGAGCTAGCGTCCACAAATAATAAATTCGGATCAGATACTCCCTCTGCACGAAAATCAAAATTACCAGCCGTTTCGTTGAATATAACATTTCCACTAGTAGTAACTAATGGGATATTATATGTTCTTAAACCAAACGTGCTAGCTGTTGACTGATTATCAATTGTTAAGACTTCCGACGAAACCCCGGAACTATTGCTGATATTAACACCAAGCATACCAGCTAAAAAGTTAGATTCACGACCCCAAGATATTAACTTAACTTGATCGTATACATTATTATAATTTGGAAATACTATGTGAGAACGCTCTACTGGAACAGTAGATGTTCCGACAGCCGCAGATCTTTGTAGTCTTAGTGAAGTAACTCCATTTTTTTCTATATGAAGCGTAGATAGTGGGTCGGATATGCCTATGCCAACCGAATCTGTTGACGCATCTACAAATAACAAGGCGTTGTCAGTATCTCCCTCCACTCTAAAATCAAAGTTGCCACCAGCATCATTAAAAACAACGTTACCACCCTCTACTTGTAGTAGGCTAGTGGGAGCAGAAGTTCCTATTCCGACATTGCCTCTTATAAAGCTGGGTGCTGTGCCATCCATGAATAGTTGCCAACTATTACTACCATTAATAGTGCTGTAAAAACCTCTTTGACTTACCACATTTGCAGTAGAATTATTAGCAGCAGTAAAACATAGCTCATTGTTTATTACTGCTCCATTACTTAAAACCGGCAGAGTAGTAAAGAAATGGTAATAGTTTTGTAAAGTATACGCACTGAGCTGTCCTCTGGAATACACATTGTACACATTACCGCTAGTAGCAGCTGACCCATAAGCAGTATCCGAGAATATACCAATAGCATCATTTTGATTTATATTACCACGAATAGAAAAACGATGAAAGTCAGAGCCTGTGCTACCAAAAGCAACGTTTCCGCTGGGAAGAATTCTCATTCTTTCAGCAAAAACCGAACCATCATTAGTGCTAAAACTTAGTACTGCTTGTGTATTTCCATCAGTAGAGTTTGCTTTTAGCGCAGCAACTTGTCCGTATCTGGCATATTCTTCAGCAGAGTTATATTTGCCACCAAACACAATAGAGCCGCCAACATTTTGAGCAAAATTTGTCGAATCTTGTATTAAAAAACTTCCAAAATTAGCATGTCTAGGTCCAACCAAATGTATCGGAGCGGCAGGTACGTTGGTTCCAATGCCAACTCTACCATCACTCCGCACACGTAAACGCTCATTACCGGATGTACTAATTGCTATAACATCATCTGATGGGTGCCAAAAGCCAGTGTCATCGTCTGCAATAAGATTACTACCATCATAAAACACAATACTAGGAGAAGTTACAGTCCCCAAACCAAATCTAGTTTGAGCGCCAGTGTTGTACCCCCCATAAGTTTGAATACTTAATGGTCCTCCAAAAGTAGTACCTATCCCACAATCCCAAGGGGTAGTTGAAATTTTCAATTCATCTGTGCCAGAACCTTGTATATATATACCACAACTACTAGAACTATCAGATGTTATGAATATATTTTTATTTTTGAACTGGTGTCCGTCTTTAGAAACTCTTTCTACTAACTCTCCATCTATTGATGTGCTAAGAAACTTAACCGCTCCAAGGTTAAACGATTCATAATACCAACCAGTATCTGGATCGTTAATAAATGAAAAGGATGGGGCTTGCGACCAGCCATAACTACTATTAGCTAAAACTGAGTGCGAAGAACTGACCCCGTTAACATCTAGTTTATATGATGGATCAGCTTTGCCTATACCGACATTTGTGTTGTCATCATATATTAAGCTATTAGTTAATGTATTAGAATTTGTCCACTTGGGGATATAATTACTAATCCCAGTAGTTCCCAAAACGACACTAGACCAACTAACAACTCCACTAACATCTGTTACTAGAGCTTGACCAGATAGTCCAGCTATGGTTGGCAAAGTATATCCGCTAACCCAATTACCTTGTGCATTTTGTCGTAATCTAACACTTAGCTGATCAATATTAGTATGATTTAAGATTTCTATTGGTCTTCTTGGGAGCGGAATAGAACCACTTCCGAGAGTAACAACATTGTCTGCGGATAGGCTACCTCTAACATCTAATTTAGCTTGTGGAACTAATATGCCTATACCAACTCTATCTTGACTAGCATCTATGGATAATAGATTTGCATCGGTATCGCCTTCGACTCTAAAATCAAAATTTCCTCCGGACTCATTAAACACAACATTGCCACTATCCACAGTTAGCTTTGCTGTAGGAGTATCGGTGCCTATACCGACATTACCGTTAGATAAAATGCGTAGTCTTTCGGTACCGCTAGTACTAAACGCTAAATGCCCACTATTGCCGGGCAAATACATACCAACATCAGTATTAGTTAAAAATGAATATGCTGGCGTTTGAGCAGTATTGTACACTGTTCTATTAGCTAGTTGTGTTAATACTGTTTCATCTGTATCAGCTAAAAATCTGTTAGTATAAACACCTATAGGATTAACATATAAATAACCTGTTGGAAAAACCCAAAATTCACCGAGAAAGTCATTGGGATTTGTACCAATAAACATCGGTTTAGATAATAAGAGATAATCTTGATTTTCAGAGATAGCACTATTGGTCAAACTACCACTTGTTGACCATTTAGGTAAATAGTTGCTAGTTCCAGTGCCGATAACAGGATTAGTTAATGCTGCTTGCGCACCAATATCTGATAAAGTCCAACTATAGGTGGTAGAACCATTCACAGATCTAGTAGTATTACCTATGGTAATATTTCTGGCTGTACCCCAAGATGATGTAGTAATATTACCACTACCATTAAAAGATGTTCCGTTAATAGTTCTACTAGTAGCTAACACAGTAGCAGTGGCAGAGTTACCATCTATACTAACACCGCTCAAAGTTTGAGTAGCGCTTGATCTATTAATGGCAACACTAGTGGTGCCAATAAACATAGTTTGATTAGTATTAGCTTTATTGTTAAGTTGTGTTTGAATATTATCTGTTAATCCTTTTACATAACTTAGTTCTGTTAAAGAAGGATACGTAGTAGTAGATAACGAAACAATATTCTTATTACTATCAAAACCTGCTATGGTACTAGCTATTTGATTACTGATATTCAGTCCACTAGCACAAATACCACTATTTACATAAAAAACATTAAAAGAATTAGATAAAGCACCTAAATTATACATATTACTAATTAGCGGCAATAAATGTCCTTCTGAGGATAGTCTAAGTCTGCCCATATCGTGACTGGGAAAC
>OGVP01000087.1_pt1 | contig 13282 bp, 17 predicted proteins | sample 1575791 | NCBI WGS metagenome assembly OGVP01 (sample SAMN07581537, study PRJEB24739) | freshwater metagenome
ATTTGGACCATGCAATAGCCACTGAAGGAAAGAAAAACAACGCCTATCAAAAATCAGCCAATGAACGTTTGCAGTTTTTGAGAGTTGAGATGAAGGAGCAGCAAAATATAATTGATGCAGCTAACAAGCAAGCGGCAGAGGCAGCAGCGGCTGAAGCGCTTAGGAAAAAGCAAAGGGCAGAAGCTGATCGGGAAAAACGTAAGCAGGCGCATGAAAAACTGATCGCAGAAAACGAGGTCAACTACATGCAACTAATTGACGGCTTCCAAAAGTATTATGACAAATTGGTTGAAATAGCTGGTGACCGGGAAGCGAAGTTGATTGACAAGAAAAGGGCTGGTGTCAAGCAGTCGTTGGCAGAATCAGAGCGACTTCGTTTGCGTGAGGAAAAAATTGAGCAGGGGCGGATTGACACGTCGGCTAAAACTTTTGAAGCGCTGGGAAATTTAGCTACACTTTTTGCTGGCAAAAGTGAAAAGGAGCAACGTCGAGCTTTTGAGATAAACAAGAAGATGTCGATGGCGCAGACGCTCATTGAAACATACAGCGCTGCACAGGGGGCGTATCGGTCGCAATTATCAATACCATCACCTGAAGCGCCTATCCGGGCGGCTATTGCAGCAGCAGCGGCTGTGGCTGCTGGTTTACTTCGGGTGCAGCAAATTAGCCGACAGCAATTTCAATCACCAAACGCTGGTGGTGGCAGTACAGGCGGTGGCGGTAGTGCCGAAGGCGGTGGACAAACAGGAACAACGGCTGGCTTTGCGCCGGGAGCAATGAATCCGAACAGCCAGCTGATTAACCCAAACACCGGGCAGCCGCAAATACCGCCATTGCGGGCGTATGTGGTCGAATCTGACGTGCGCATTGTCGCAGGCAGGCTGCGCAGAATCAGCGAATTTGCACAGTTGGCCAATTAAGGATATTTACGACTATGGAGCTACCAGTTTACTTGATGACCATTGACGAAGTTGACGAAGGCGTCAGCTACGTTGCGCTCGTTGAATCACCAGCGATTGAGCGACCGTTTCACGCTTTCAGCAAGGAGCGGATGCGGTTTAGCGAAACAGGCGAGAAGCGCGTATTAACCGGACCATTGATGCTGGCAGACACGCCAATACTACGCAGGGATAAAACAAGGGGCGAGTACTACGTTATCTTCCAAAAAGAAACCATCCGCAAGATGGTCCAGAAGTATTTTAAGCAGGGCAATCAGCACAACGTGAATGCTGAGCATCGTCAGGAGCTTGATGGCGTGTATATGTTTGAGTCCTACCTGATTGACCGGGAGCGTGGCGTCAATCCACCGACTGGCTACGAGGACGTTGCCGATGGCAGCTGGTTTGGGAGCTTTAAGGTGGACAACGATGCAGTGTGGGCAAATCGTGACGAGTTTACAGGCTTCAGCATTGAAGGCTACTTTGGAATGCAGCCGACGGAGGCTGAAGTTGAAGTGGCGATGGCGGAGTTTGCTGAGGCCTTTCACAGTTTTTTGCATACTATTTCTAAAGCTGATATTTGACATTATGAACCTATCTGAAAAACTACAGGCATTGACACAGGCGCTTCGCCAGTTCAGTGCAACGCCAGCACCCGCTGCGCCATTGGCGTTCAGCGATTACAAGCTTGAGGACGGCACGATGGTCCGCGTGGATGGCGAGTTGGCTGTTGGCACGCTCGTTTACGTTGTAACCGATGAAGGACTGCTACCTGCACCCGATGGTGCGCACAGCATTCCTGAAGTGGGCGTGGTTACAACCGAAGGCGGCAAGATTGTGGAAATTGGCGAAGTTGCACCTGCACCAGCACCTGAAGCTGTCGAGGCGCAAGAGGTCGAGATTGAAGTCGCGCCTGAAGAAGAGGCGAAGCCTGCTGATCCACACGAAGAGCGCATGGTAGCGATGGAATCAGCCATTGCTGCTTTGGCTGCGAAAGTTGAGGAGCTGATGGCAAAGATGGGCGGCGAAGTGGAGGCAACAGCCAAGCGCTTCAGCACGATTGACACGGCGCTGTCTGCGCTGGCACAGATGCCGACGGCAGCACCAAAAAAGAGAGCGAGCGATGCGGTTGTGGAGAGCGTGAAGATGAGCCGAGTTAATCGCCTCGCTGAATTGAATGAAACCTTAAAAAACCTAAAAAAATAAACTATGGCATTTTCAGTTAGCACTTTATCCGACTACGTGGAGCAAAACAAGCTTCCGTTGTTGACGACTGCTGTCTTTGACGCAAAGACACAGCAGTTAATGCAAAAGCGCGTTGGCATCAAAAACCAAGAAGCGCTCAACCTGATGGACACCGACGCGGTGTTCCAATCAGCAACCGCGTGCGCATGGGCCGCGAGCGGCACGACAACATTCAGCCAGCGCACGATTAGCGTAGCGCGGGTGAAAATTCAGGAGGAGTTGTGTCCTCGTGAGCTGGAGACTAAGTGGATTGCCACACAGCTGAGCGCTGGAAGCAACTACGAGGGTGTACCTTTTGAGCAGGCTTTTGCAACGCAGAAAGCAAAGAGGATCGCCGCCAACATCGAAACAGCCATTTGGCAGTCAACATCTGCAACTGGCGCTTCGGGATGGACTGGAGGGTCGGCTACAATAAGCGGCGACGCCACGTTGAACAAGACTGTCGGCTTGCTTCACTTGATGGAGAAAACAACGGCATCCGCCTCGATCGTCAGCTCGCTTGCAGGTGCTGCCTTCAGCGACGCAACTGTTGTTTCTGCGTTTGAGAACGTTTATCAGAACATCCCTGTTGCAATTGTCAGCAAGCCTGACTTGGTTGCCTTCTGCGGTTGGGATGTTTACCGCTTGCTTGTCAACAAGCTGGTCGGCACAAACTTATTCCAAGGCGACCTTGGCAACCTGTCAAGCGGTGAGTTTTTCTACCCGGCCACGAACATGAAGGTTGTGGCGGTCAATGGCATGAACAACACACGCAGGATTGTGGCAACGTCGTTGGAGAATTTGTTTTACGGCACGGACCTGCTGAGCGACGAAGACCAGTTCCGGATTTGGTCAAGCTACGACAACGACCAAGTGCGCTTCCAAGCTGCGTTTAAGTACGGCGTGCAGTTTGCCTTTGCGGAGCAGATGGTGCTGTACAAAGCGTCGAACGCGACTACCCCTGCAGGCTGATAAAAGGGGGAGGGCGTAACAACCCTCCCCACTTCTTTTTTTTCTATAACCTAAACTAAAAAGAAAAATATGGCTTGCGCACTAACCACAGGATACAAATTAGGTTGCCGCGACAACGTGGGCGGCATCACGGAGGTTCGCCTCATCGCTTTTAATTCGGTTACCGGCACGATTGTAGTTAATGGCAGCGGCGTGGTGACTGGCACATTCCCGGCCTCGGGATTTTACAAGTACGAAGTGCCGAAGGGCGCAGGGCAGTTTACTGAAACTGTGAACGCCAGCACCGAAAATGGCACGATCTTCTACCAACAGGAGCTGACCTTCCCGATTAGCCGGATGGATCAGAACGTGCGCAACGAGATACGTCTGCTTGGCTTAAACCGGCTCATGGCTATCGTCACCGACAGGAATGGGAAGTATTGGCTACTTGGGCGAAATAATGGCATTGACATAACTGGAGGCACATCGCAGACAGGTACGGCGATGGGTGACCGGAATGGCTACGAGATGACGTTTACTGGAATGGAGGAAGTGCCATGCAGCGAGGTCAGCTCGTCGATTATTAGTGCATTGACCAGCGGCACACAAATTACTGGCGGTTCGTAAATTTGAAGCGTGTTTGGTTGGAAGCCCTGCGTGTTGGTTCGCAGGGCTTTTTTTTTTATAAATTTGCATTATGCGAGTGTGCATTGTTTACAACCAACACCCAACCGGGTGCAGCTACTATCGGCTTGAGATGCCATCGAGCCGAGTGCATGAGATGTTTGGAGAGGATGCGGAGTTCGTCAGTATTGCTGACGTGCGCACGATGAGCGCGGAAGAGCTGAGGACGATTGACGTGTTCCTGTACAATCGCACGTGGGTTGCAGGACCATTAGATGCGGTTAAGCCTGTTGCAGACATCCTACGTCAGTATGGTGCGAAGATAATTTTGGACATGGATGATTATTGGCACTTAGGCACTGGGCATTCATTCTACAAGCACTACCTTGATACGAAAATGCCAGCGGTAATTGCCGAACACATCAGGCTGGCGGATGCGATTATTACGACAACGACCTACCTGCGGGATGAGCTGCTGAAGCTGAACAGCAACGTGACAATCTGCGAGAACGTGCCGCACCTGCTGTACGAGCAATACAAGCCAAACCCGACGCCGAGCGACAAGGTGCGCTTCGGTTACTTCGGTGCGGCTCAGCATACGGAGGACGTGGCGCTGCTGGAGCTGCCGTTGTCGCGATTGTGCGACGACCACACGCTGGAAGGGCGATATATGCTGTACCTTGCCGGGTGGAATGAGGGCAACCCGATATATCAGCAGTACGAGCAGGTGTTCAGCAATAGGGGCAAGAACAACAACTACGGACGCATCAAGGCGGCTGACATATACAGCTACGTCGGTGGCTACAACTTCGTGGACGTGGCGCTTGCTCCGCTGAGGGACAACAAGTTTAACCGGCTGAAGTCGGAGCTTAAGGTGACCGAGGCGGCTTGGATGAACAAGGCCATCATTGCCAGCAATGTGTGTATGTACGCTGATTGCATTCAGGATGGCTGGGATGGAGTTTTGGTTGACGAGAAGCAGCCGAAAAAGTGGTATAAGGCGATGAAGGCAATGATTAACGAGCCGGCGATGGTGCGGGAGATGGCAGACAGGCTGACGGCCAAGATGCAGGCGCGCTTTGATATTGATACGATTACCCGGCGGCGCTTCAATTTGTACAAAAACGTGGCTCGTGATATTTACACTAAACAACTACATGCTTTACCTGAAGGCGAACCAAGCCAACACGATAGTATTAACGGTGACGGAGCGGTCAGTGAGTGCAACGACTTACAGATTGCGGCTGACCAACCTTGCAACGCTTGACACTACCGACGTGACCATTGCGGCTTCGGCCAACCTGTCATCATACACTGACCGCTTCGACAAATTTACAATATCACTGGGAGCAGTTGACAAGGGGCAGTATCGCTATGATGTGGTGCAGAATCCTTCGGGCAGTGCCAAGGTGGTAGAAACCGGGCTGGCGATGGTTGAAACGACCGAGGGCAGCTTCACCAGCACAACCAATTCAATTGACTACGTTAGTTACAACTTATGAGTACAAATTTGAAATTCAGTTTCATCCCGCAGGTTGATTATCGCTACCCGCTGATGCTGCAGTCGAAGGCCAACGACCTGTACACCTTCGGCGAGATGAACGACTACCCGTACTATCTGCTGGACATTTACAAGAAGAGCGCCAAGCACAACGCCATCATCAACGGCAAGTGTAACTACATCAGCGGCAAAGGCTGGGCAGTCGATGCGGATAAGACCACCGTTGCGCAACAGGCAAAGGCGGAGGCGTTTATGGCTGACGTGAATGAGGATGACGACCTCGACGATTTAACTCAAAAGTTTGTGCTGGACCTTGAGCTGTTTAACGGCTTCGCACTGGCGGTAACGTGGAACAGGGGCGGTGGTATCGCTTTCATCGAACATGTGCCATTTGAAAAAATACGGGTGTCGCTGGATGACAGCATGTTTCTGATCGCTGACTGGTACGATGAGCGGATGGTCCGCCAGTACCCGAAGGGAGCGGAAGTTGAGCGGATGCCGAAGTTTGATCCGAAGAACCGCGTGGGAAAGCAGCTTTTTTATTACCGGCACTACGCAGCAGGTGTCAAGCACTACCCATTGCCAAACTACCAAGGTGCGCTGGCGTACATCGAGTGTGACGTTGAGATTGCGAAATTTCACATCAGCAACATTCGCAACCAGTTTTGGGGCGGGCAGATGATCAACTTTGCCGATGGCATTCCAACGGACGAAGAGAAACAGGAGATTGAGCGTCAGATGCGCAACAAGTTCAGCGGCGCAAACAATGCCGGGCGGTTTGTACTGACGTTCAGCACGGCGAAGGAGAACGCACCGACAATTCAGTCGTTGACGCCAAGCGATTTGGATAAGCAGTTTGATTTGTTAAACAAACAAATACAAGAGGAGATTTTTGTGGCTCACAACGTCACGTCTCCAATGTTGTTTGGCATCAGGACCGAGGGGCAGCTGGGAGGACGCAAGGAGCTGGCGGAGGCGTTTGAACTTTTCAAAAATACCTACATCATGAACCGGGTGTTGATTGTCGAGCGGATGATTAACTACCTGACCAGCTTCAACGGCTTTGAGTGCCTGTACCTGCAGCCGTTTGATCCGATCACTGAACAGCTGAGCGAGCAGGCGCTGATGCAGATTTTGACGCAGGACGAATTACGCGAAAAGGCGGGCTATGAGCCAATCGAAAAGCAGGAGGCAGCAACACCCACGGCAGAGGGCGATGTAGCCGTAGAAGCGTCCGCAAGCGTAAACGAAGCTATCCGCACGTTAAGCGGCAGGCAGTACCAAAACCTGATGCGTATCGTGCGCCATTACAGCCAAGGTAAGGTCACGCTGGAGCAGGCGCGGACGATGTTGACGGCGGGATTTGGCTTGGATGCGTCGCAGGTGGACCAGCTGTTGGGGGTGAAGGAGCAGGCGTTTGAAAGCGAGGCGGATGAGCTTGAGTTCCTTGCCAACATCGGTCAGCAGTTCGGCGAGCTGCGTGAGGACTTTGAGGTGTTGAAGGAACGAGAGCTGGACTTCAACGAATATGGAGAGGCGGAGTTCTTTATGCAGTTTGCACTATCGGAGGACGAGAAGGAGCTGGATGAGCGAATAATAAAGTACAGGCGCAAGCGACAGGATGCCACTGTGGAGGAGATGGCGAAGGAGTTTGGGGTGAGCAAGGCACGCATCCGCAAGCGCATACAATACTTATTGCAGGTCAACAAGTATCCGCTCAAGCGTGGTATTGATGAGGTCACGAAAGAGGAGAAGGTACCAGAGCCTGTGGTGGAGGTGCGCTACCGGTACGACTGGCGACCAGAGTACCGAAGCCTCAGCAAGGCTGATGGCTACGACAAAAGCCGCAAGTTTTGTCAAGTGATGATGGACCTGAGCGCGACACGGCTGTACACGCGTGACGATATTAACCAGCTTACGGCGCTAATGGGGTACAGCGTTTGGGAGCGTCGGGGCGGGTGGTTTACGCTGCCCAGCGGACTGCATAGGCCAAGCTGTCGGCACATGTGGGTACAGCAGCTGGTGATGAAAAAGGGCAAGGAAGTTTCAAAAATTGTAGAATGAGCAAGGCACTATTTATATCTGAGAACACGTTAATCGAAAATTCGGTGATAACCGAGAACGTAAGCTACACGCAGATACGCCCTACGCTGGTCAAGGTGCAGGAAATGCACATTCAGCCTGCGGTCGGCTCGGCTTTGTACGATGAGCTGGTGACGCAGGTCATTGCAGGCACGCTGTCAGCAAACAACACCACGCTGATGCAGACGTACATTCAGCCTGCCATCATCCAGTGGATGTACTTTGAGTTGCCAATGGTCCTAGCATTCAAATTTATGAACAAAGGTATGGACCGCAGGAGCAGCACCGAGAGCCAGTCGATGAGCGAGCGGGAGATTACAAGACTAATGGACAAGAGCCGGGATGATGCCGAGTGGTACACCGAGAGGATCACGCGTTACTTGCAGGAGAACCACACGCTGTTCCCGCTGTTCGACAATCCGCCAACAGCCATTGACACGATTTACCCGGCAAACAGCGCCTACCAGACCGGGATGGTATTGGGCAGGCGAGGCAGGTATCGCGATCCACTGGATTACCCGGAGAATAGACGCAACTACTTTTAATGGCGCACTCGAAAAACGTAAACAAATTAAAGCAGTACTATGAGCAGTTGGGTAACAGTGAAAAACGACCTGATAGCTTTCGCGGAGTCGCACCTTCAGCTGAACGCTGTGGGCTTCGGCGATCCGCTGGCCATCGGGACCGACAACACAATCAACCTGCGAACGACCGACAGGGATAGAGTGGTGTACCCGCTCCTGTTCGTTGATGCGCAGAGTGCGTCGATGCCGATGGGATCGACCAACCTGACCATCAGCGTACTTGTTATGGATCGCGTTGCAGACCTGCGTGGCTTGGATTCAACTGTAACCGGGAGCGTGGTGTACAGGTGGACAGATAACGAGGACGAGGTGCTTTCAGATACGCTGCGAATCATGCAGGATTTTGTGGCGGACTTCACTGACGATCCGGCGAAGGACTACACCATCATCGGCTCGGTGAGTGCGACGAGGTTCGTGGAGGCGCGGGATGACAAGGTCGCAGGATGGCAGGCAACGGTTGTGCTGGAGCTTCCGTACAGCCGCAACGTGTGTCAAATACCGACTACTTAAAACACGTTTTTAGAATTGCATAAAATTGGCTGATTTGATATTTACAACTAAAGAAAAACACAATGAATGTAGGACAACAACTTGACGCGATTATCGGGCGTGGGCAGACGATGGAAATGGTGACAAGCGCTGCTGCGGTGACTGGCAAGACCTTTGAGGTGCTTGTGATAAACGTGGCGGCTACCTTTACGACGCTGACTGATTCCAGCGGTCAGAATATGCTGAGTGCTGCCTCGAGCGGAGGACACAACCTGAGCGGTGTGAGCGTGGCGGCTGGTATGATAATATCAGCCAACGCAGGGCGTACCATCGCAGCGGTGACGCTATCGGCTGGCTCGGTTATGGGCATCACGATGCAGAGGGAGAACCTTACAACGGCTGTCTGATGGCATTAGGGCGAGGTTACGCGCTGCCGTTTATTGCGGGCAAGCAAGGCGGCGGCGGAGCAGGCGGGGAATACGGCTTGCTGTGGCAGCAGGCGATTAACGCCAACGTGCCACCTTTGACGGCCGAGGACTTTAACTCTGGTCAGGGGAGCTGCTTGTTCACGCGCGGCAAATCGCTGTATGATGCGGTTGAGACCAAGCCATCGCTGTTGATTGTGCCGCAGATGTATGCAGCTGGCAAGCTGGCGGTTGACATACCATCGCCTGTGTTTTTTGACGTGACGAGGGCGACAACAGCGACGAGGGTGAACAGCAGCGGCTTGATTGAGAGCGTGGCTTCGGGAGTGCCGAGGCTCGATTGGTATGCGACGCCTGCTGCGCAAGATGCAGCGGCGACAGGATGCCCTGCCTTGTTGGTGGAGGCGAGTGGGACAAACTTCGCTCGTTGGGTAAATCAGATGACCGCCCAAGATACACCTACGGCATCAGGTGGAATGACCATTACAACAGGCAGCACCGACTTTCTTGCACCCGACGGAACGAGTGGAAGTATAACTAAGTATGTTGGTGGTGCAGCGAGCGGAACCAGTCAGTATGCTTATTATTCAGGGGGACAAGTTGTCGCAACCGCTTCAGGCGTTCACACTTTTAGTTTGTTTGTCAAAGCGGGGGCAAGCAATCCGCTTAATTTTGTAGCCTTACAATTTACTCTGTACACAGGTGGCAGTGGAACTGCAACATCGTATTTCAGCCTTGCAAGCGGCACAGCGTTGACTGCAGGCGCAAGCATTCAAGATTACGGCAATGGATGGTATAGGCTTATTTCAGCCCCATACACTATTGCATCAGGCGATTTGAGTGGGCAACTTTTATTTTATATGGCAGAAGGCAACCTCGATTTAAGTTGGCCCGCATCAGGTGCGCTCAACTTAACTGCATACACTTGGGGCGCACAACTCGAAGCAGGCAGCATCGCAACCACATACATCCCCACAACGACAGCAGCAGTAAGCCGTGCCGCTGATGACATCAGCGCACCGGGTGCGCTTGTTAGTGGGTTGATAGGCCAAACGGAGGGGACGATTTATGCAGAGGTGGATTTAAGAAACTGGATAGCAAGTGGACGTATATTAACCTGTTCAAACGGAACGAGCGACGAGCGCATTATGATACAGGTAGGCGCAAATCGCACATTGCAGGCAATAGTGACAACGGCAAGTGCCGATGTCGCTAATATCAGCACGGCGTCAGGCCAAGTCAATGGTGTTTACAAGTGTGCATTGACTTATGCGAGTGGCGACTTCGCTTTTTACGTTAACGGCACACAAATTGGCACTGATAGTAGCGGTGGAGTGCCTGCCTGCACTTCCGTTTTTTTAGGCAAGATTGAAACAAGTGCCTCAACAAATTTCCTCAACGACAGAATCCGCGCCGCAGCACTCTACACCACGCGGCTATCTAACGACCAACTTGCTGAACTAACGACCTAACCATGCCGACCTTCCGCAAATACGCATTTCAGCTTCAGGCAGATTACGACGCACTGCCCACACCGACAGGCACTGCTGTTGTCCTTGGCGACATCGATGGCTACTTCTGCGTTGATGTGCTGTGGGAAGGAGAGCCTGACCTTGGCTACCTGAATTACACGGTTTGGCCTGAGCCGATTGGTGCCCACTGCTTTGCCGGGTGGGAGGAGCAATACGAAAAGGACTATAACAACAGCAAACAATGGTAGAATTACTTAAATCACTTGGCATCAATCTGGGCCTAACGCTGGCAGGTTTCCTCGGCTCGCTCCTGCTGTTGCCACGGCAGAAGAATTGGAAAATGCAGCTTGTGGCAGTCCTCTCCGGCACGCTCTCGGCAACCTACATTGCGCCGGTACTTATTGGCATTCTGAACATACAGGCAGCCAACATCGAGTACGGCTTGGCGTTTATCGTGGGCTTCAGCGGTGTCAAGATTACCGAGGTGCTTGAGGTGCGGATTATGAAGCTGCTGAAGTCGCCACCGCAACAATGACGCACGAGCAATTTTTAAGGCTTGCGTTAAGCTACCAGAAGCAGCGGCTGATGATTGACAACGCCTACAAGGCTGGCGTCAACCTGATTGATTTTTGCGATGATTACGAGGCGTGCATCGAGGTATTGATTGAAGATGCCTTCGGCAATGCAGGACTGGGCTGGTGGAATTGGTACTGCCATGATGCGAAATTTGGAACGAAGTCTTACACCGACGACCATGGCCAGCCAACGTGGGGGGCGCATGATGCAGAGGGCAACCCAATATGTTATTCGTGGGATACCCTGTTTGACGAGCTGCAAAAAAACCAACCAAACCAACACCATGAAAATAACCCGACATGCACCGAACGTCCACACGTTTGATTGCGAGGGCAAAGAGGCGGAGTTTCTGCTCATAAGCGACCTGCATTGGGACAACCCGAAGTGCGACCGTGAACTTTTGAGCAAGCACCTGAAAGAAGCTGTTGAGCGCAACGCTTACATCATCATAAACGGAGACTTCTTCTGCCTAATGCAAGGCAGAGGCGATCCACGCAGGGCGAAGGATGAAATACGACCTGAACACAACAAGGGCAATTACCTGCAGGCTGTTGTGAACGATGCGGTGCAGTGGTTCAAACCATACGCCAAGCACATCGCTTTAATCGGCTACGGCAACCACGAAACGAGCGTGATCCGGAACGTGGAGTTTGACGCACTGCAGATGTTTGTCACGCTACTCAACCACGAATGCAGTACTGACGTGCAGACTGGCGGCTACGGTGGTGCGATCTTGTTTGGCTTTAAGAACACGGAGAGCATACCAAACCGCACCCGCTTTGCAATGCACTACTACCACGGCTCAGGCGGTGGTGGTCCAGTCACCAAAGGAGTTATTCAGGACCAGCGCATTATGGCGATGGTTGAGGGCTACGATTGCACGTGGCAAGGTCACGTTCACGAGCTGTATCACCACATAAACATCATCACCTATCTGAACCGCAGCGACTACATGATGCGCCAAAGGCCGTTGCATCAAATTAGGACTGCAACCTACAAGGAGGAATATGATGGCGGTATTGGTGGCTTCCACGTTGAGCGGGGCAGACCGCCAAAGCCATTGGGCGGGTATTGGATGAAATTGAATTTGATTAGAATACAAACCGGCAAAATAGACACCCGAGTTGTTGAGGCGAAGTTTACAACGACCAGTACCCGATAGGGTGCAGTTAGGTGCAGATGCCGGCATTTGTACCCTATCAGGTGCAAATCGAAATTATTTGCGAAAGGTATTGAATTTCGCTGCCGTGCGCAAAAAATTACACTTGTGTCAGGGCAAACCTGACTGTGCTGCTACAATTAATAATAATTGACGAAAAGGAAGCTGAATCATGCTTAAATTTGTATCAATATGAGAACCATAAAATACCTTGTTGTCCACTGCACGGCTACACCACAATCAACGAAAGTTGAGAGCATTCAGGGCTATTGGAAGACTAACCTAAAGTGGAAGTCGCCTGGTTATCATAAAATTATTAAAGCTAATGGAGAAGTTATTACCCTTGCCAATGATGATGAGGTCTGCAATGGCGTGGCTGGCTTCAACAGCGTTTCCCTTCATGTTAGTTATATCGGAGGTATTGATTCTAAAACCCATCCTATCGACAATAGAACGGGCGGCCAGAAAGAGGCGTTGCTTCAAGTTCTGCATGAATGGAAAAAAAGGTACCCCACCGCAATAATTCAGGGGCATCGTGATTTCCCTAAGGTCGCCAAAGCCTGTCCATCGTTTGACGCTAAAAAAGAATACGAAAATGTCCGTTAAAGACGCTTGCTATCGAAAAGTTAAGGCTTCGTACAAGGTTTTTCCATCAGCGAGGGCTTCTCAGGCTATTGCTAAGTGCCGAAAAGAAAGTGGTTCAGTAAGAAAAGGGGAGGCAGGTACATCATTGAAGCGGTGGGAGGCAGAAAAATGGGTAGATACCCGTACAGGAAAGCCCTGCGGAGCAGGAGGAAAGAATGAATATTGCCGACCAACGAACAAAGTGTCCAAAGACACCCCAAAAACAGCGGGAGAGCTGGGAAATAAGAGGCTGGCGGCCAAAAAAAGGGAGAAGGCTAAGGTTGGTATGGGCAAAAGGGTAAAACCCGCTTAAACTGCCTGTTTGTTTTACCAGAAGTGGGGTGGATTAGTGTTTTTTATCCTTGCCTCAGCGATGGCGATGTACTCCGCCTCTCGCTCGATGCCGATGAAGCTGAAGCCCTCCAGTACTGCGGCCTTGCCTGTTGAGCCGCTGCCCATGAACGGATCGAGGACAGTGCCTCCCGGTGGCGTGACCAGACGGCAGAGGTAGCGCATCAGGTCGGTAGGCTTGACTGTTGGGTGGTGGTTGCGGGAGAAAGCAACGCTGCCCATGCTTCCGTTGTTTCTTCCTTGCATACCTCCAGCAACCCTTAAATCCAGCGCCTCGCACCC
>OGVP01000088.1_pt1 | contig 13254 bp, 15 predicted proteins | sample 1575791 | NCBI WGS metagenome assembly OGVP01 (sample SAMN07581537, study PRJEB24739) | freshwater metagenome
TTAGTCCCATCGGTGCAAAAGCGGGAGTAACAGTTCGGCTTAAGGCACTGAGGATAGAGTTCTCACTGTCTTCATTGCCGATCGACCCGTCGGTGCCAATGGAGTTCAGTACGCTCAGTACCATGACCATTACGACAATCACCCGCCCCGCCCGGAGAATAAAGGATTTCAGCCGTTCCCAAGTGCGGAGTAAAACCCCTCTCAGGGTAGGCAGGTGATAGGTGGGGAGTTCCATCACAAAGGGGGCCGCTTCTCCTTTCAGTAAAGTGTTTTTCATGATTAAGCCGGTGACCACTGCCATGGCCATACCGATGAGGTAGAGGGCAAAAACGATGTTCTGTCCCGAAGCGGGAAAGAAGGCGGCGGCAAAGAGAGCATAGACCGGTAAGCGGGCACCACAGGACATGAAGGGGTTCATGAGAATGGTGAGGATACGATCGCGCCGACTTTCTAGGGTACGGGTAGCCATAATGGCGGGAACATTACAGCCAAACCCCACTAACATCGGTACAAAGGACTTTCCTGGCAGTCCCACAAAGCGCATGAAGCGATCCATGACAAAAGCGGCCCGTGCCATGTAGCCACTGTCTTCCAGAAACGCCATGAACAGGAACAAACAGGCAATCACGGGAATGAAGGTCGCCACGGTTTGAATACCACCCCCCATGCCGTTCGCCAGCACCACTTTGACCAGATCCGGCACACCGATCGTAGTGAGAATACTGCCGAACCCCTCTACGAAAATGGTGCCAAAGAAAATGTCGAAAAAGTCAATAAAAGCACTGCCCACATTAATGGCAAACATGAAGAGCAGGTACATCACTGCCAGGAAGATGGGAATGCCCAGCCAGCGGTTGAGGACGACCTGATCAATTTTGTCGGAGCGGGTAATTTTCATCTGGCGGGGACGGGTTGCCACCTCACTGACCAGGCGGTGAGCGTAGCCGTAGCGACTGTCCGCCACTGCAATGTCAATGTCTTCCCCTAGGACTTGGTGAATGCGGTGTCGTTGTTCTGCCACTTGCTTGATTAGCTCTGGGGAGGGATTGGGAAAATGGCTGTCGTCGTATTCCAGAAGCTTGAGAGCCGTCCAGCGATCGAGGGGAGTGGGTGGGTCAGACTGAGCAATGACTGGGGTTAACGCCGTCAGGGCTTCTTCCAGTACGGTGGGATATACTACCTGAACCTGGGGTGTTTGGGGTGCCAGTAAAAACTGATCCAGACCGGTTCGCAACTCCTCCAGTCCTTCACTGCGGGAAGCCACCATCGGCACAACGGGGCAGCCCAAACGATCGGACAATAACCGAGCATTGATCCGAGTGCCCTGCTCCTCCGCCACATCCGTCATGTTCAACACCATGAGGAAGGGCATCCCCATCTCCAGAACCTGAGTGGTGAGGTAAAGATTACGCTCCAGGTTGGATGCATCCACAATGTTAACGACCACCTGGGCTTCGCCGGAGAGGAGGTAATTGCGAGCGATCGTTTCATCCACTGCACTGCCTTCATCTTCCGCATCAATGGCATAAATGCCCGGCAAGTCCACCACCGTAACGGTTTTGCCATTATGACGATAGGTACCTTCCTTACGATCAACCGTTACACCGGGCCAGTTTCCAACCCGCTGATTCGCCCCCGTCAAGGCATTGAGAGGGGTCGTCTTCCCACAGTTGGGCTTTCCCAAAAGCGCGATCGTCCAATCAGTCATGGGATCTCTCTCCCGGTGTTATGGTTTCTGTCGTGGTTTCAGCCCGGTTTCCACTGGTTTCAGCCAGGGTTTCCACTTGCAGGGTCGCCGCTTCCCCTTTCCGCAAACTGAGTTTAAATCCCCGCACTTCTACTTCGATCGGATCGCCCATAGGCGCTTGGCGGGTAACGGTAAAGTGAGTACCAGGGGTTAAGCCCATTGCTAGTAATTTTTCTCGATAAGCACGGTTACCTTTTTCGTAGCCCAGAATGCGACCAGACTGGCCGACGCTGAGCGCCCCCAGATGCAGGGTTGCTGGCATAATCGTTTCTCCTTTCTCAGTGGATGGTGTTGAAGATTTTGATTGTTGAGGCTTCGTAGTTTGATGACTGTCCTGCTCAACCGTCGTGACAATGACCCGATGCGCCATGCCTGCCCCTAGCCCGATTCGGCAGCCCTGAAAACCCACAATGATCGAGCCGTTATCCGTGCGGCTCACAACGCTTATTTCACTACCCTGGACAATGCCTAGATCCGTGAGACGACGCACCATCATGTGTCCGCCCTTAATCTCAACCACCCAAACCCGATCGCCAATGGCGGTCATAGAGAGGGGAAGAGGAGAACCTTTCGGGGTAGATGACATGATCGTTTCTGGGTAAGATGAATCGCTGATGAAAGTTACATTCCAAAGGTTTGTGCTGTCAGCGATGGGCTTTGGGGCAGAATCCATATTGCGTCTCCCGCATTGGGCTATGTGTTTAATGAAATTTATTCTCATTAATATAGGAGTATAGGACAATACAGGACAAACTCATCAAGATAAATCTACTTCTTAACCTTTACTTAGGAATGACTAAACCCCTGAAACCCTGAAAACCTGAAAGATGCTTGACAAGTCTTACCCCCCACTGGTAGAGGGGGTAACTCCGATCCTCCCCCTTATCTCTGTTGAAAGGTCGAAAACCTCTCCGTTAGGGTTTTAAACCTCATCGAAGCGGTTTGAAGTGACTCCGTTAAGGTTTTAAACCACTTCCGAGAGGTCTGGAACGTCATCCGAAAGATCGCTGTTTCTACTTTAACTGTTTTCAACCGCAACTTTTCCAGACATGAGCGAGGGTAATAGACGATCGCGTATATCCGTCACGGTATAATCGGGATGAGAAATTTTGGTGTATAGGACAACGGGATCGAGATCTGCGCCGTTGTCCCAACAAATAGTTCCTAACTCAGGATCGACTCTGACCGTAGCAAAATATTCTGGATCTTTTATAGGTTCAAAGATTCCGGTAAATTCAATCATTTCAGTCAGGTCAACAATACCTGAACGATCGTCTTCAAAGGTGAGATGAAGTTGATAATTTTTGAGTGGTTGTACAGCAATAATGTCTTTTAACATGAAACTACTCCAGCGGTTCAATGGTATTCAGAGGGGACTTTTGGCGGGCAAGGTTCCAGTCTTTAATTAATTCAGCTTGATGTTGAGATGCCCATTCCAGAACCAGTCTAAGGGTTCGAGGCTTAAGATTTCCTTCGCTACCAGTGAATTAATAATTATGAATTTATAATTATTAATTATTTGCCGCGTTCCCACTTCCGAGTTGCAAAAGCGATCGCTCCCCCAGCTACCCTTCCAAACCGATCGCGCTCAAGGATCCATTAACCGTAGGGTGTGTTAGCGCCAGCGTAACGCACAGATCGCTAAGAATGGTAAGCTATAGAAATGTTGAAATGTTAGAAGCGATCGTTCAGTAAATGCGTAAACAAATCGTAGAATATACCACTCCACTAGATGCCCTCATTGCACTTGTAAGAGAGTTGAAGACCTATGAAGCTGCCTATCAAATGGAATCTGATGAATTTTTTAATTATTACTGCAAGGGAGAACTATCGGACGAGGCAGACTTTGTAGAGTGGGCCGGAAGCTATCAACATTTTCTAGCATTACATCAGGAACTCAGTAGCCAACTTCAGACTTTACAAAATGTCGCGTGATTTACTCCTGAGCTATTTTGATCGGGTGATTGCATCTGATAAGCCAGATCTCAACAATGTGTTCGAGGAAGTTATTGAAGTAGTTGGAAGCGATCGCTGAACAGATTATGAAAACGTGGAAAGCTATCTTTAGCTATTTCCCGTAGGGTGTGTTAACGCCAGCGTAACGCACAGATTTGAGGAAGATTATTTAAAGAATGATAGGTGCGTTACATTGCATTAACGCACCCTACAAGATCAACGATCGCACTAATAATTCTCAATTCATAATTATTAATTATTTGCCGCGTTCCCACTTCCGAGTTACAAAAGCGATCGCTACCACCCCTCCAATCTCAGTCACGAGCAACGATCGCTCTACCTTAATAAACTTCATCATGAGTTCCAATATTCAGAAGTAAAATAGTATCGTTAGCATCATCAGGTTTTCCCACAAACTCAAATATAATTCTATATTGGTAGTCAATCGAGCAAGACCAACAATCGGCTAAGTTCCCCTGTAGTTTGTGGGTTTTCAAACTAAAATGAAATGGATCTTGAGTTAACCTTCGTAATGTATTCTCAATTGGCAATTTTAATTGAGGATTCTTACGAATTAGGCGTTTGAATTTGCGTAAGGATTTTGGTGTCCAGGCAAGTTTCATGATTCTTCTAATACTGATAAAAATTGATCTACTGTCCCAACGGTGAAGTTACCCGCTGTATATTCTGCTTGAGCTTCAGTTACTTCTTGAGCAATTTGTATACGTCTTTGATCATTCAGGCGTTTCTGAAGGATGCTGAGTAAAACTTCTTGATCGTCAAGAGATAGGTTTTCAACGGCTTCGATCGCTTGCTGAAATTCTGAAGTTTTAATTTGGGATTGCATGGCTTTCCTCGCTGTTAACCGTAATATATAAAGACTAAATTCAGCTTAATCTAAACTTTTTTAAGAAGTAAGCTTAACCGAAATTTTAGCACAGTGATAATCATCAATGTCACCAGTTAAAAATACATCTAATCTAGCGATCGCTCCTCACCCCCAATACATCCCCAACTCATAATTATTAATTATTTGCCCCTAACCACACCTTTCCAAATCAAAAACCCGATCGCTACTCCTATACTGTACGGGCGAAGCATTTGTACCGATACTTTCTGAGAAGCTCAAAACTTGTTACACAAATGCTTCGCCCCTAACCAGCGATCGCTAAACCCCTCCAATTCAAGCAAAAGCCCGATCGCTCCCCAAGCTACCTTCCAAAACGATCGCGCTCAGGGATCTTGGGACGTAAAATAACCAGAACGAAAATCGATGAGCAAAGCTAAGTTAAGCAGGGGTAGAGATAGTAAGGTACCGCTGCTCAGGGTTAAAAAGCTTACGCTGGGAAGCATTAAGAAATTCCAAGGTTAGAGGTTCTTGATTTTCGTCATAACTAACGATGACCCCACCAGGCTGAGAAATTGCATTGTCGGGAAAGCCATCTCGCAGAATCACCATGAGAATATCTGCCTCTGGATCGTACTTAATTTTCATCACGCTCCTCCCGCCAATAGCGCTTAACTTGGTTAGTCCAGTATACAGTTAAAATTCGCTGAGTCTGGGCAATTTCAACATAAACCACTCTTAAGAGTCCTTCACCACGTTTGGATTGTGCCACTAAAGCTTCACCTTCGGGAACCACTTGTTCTGGGGCAGTCAGAACATTTTCAACTTCTTCACGGGTAATCTGGAAGCGTTGTTGCCATTGTTCTTGGCGTTCTTCAGCGTGTTTTGTCCAATGGATTTTCATAGTTTAATCAGGAGGATGGAGCAGATTGCTACCCGTGGTATCGTGATTTCATAATTATGAATTATTACTCCAACTACTGATCGACAGCTTTGCTTGTCCAAAATACTTTCATACGGGGAGATCGAACTGCAAGCGAACTTCATCAACAGACTGAGTACGACCTATCTCACTATCAGAGAGACCAGCCTCAACCGCTAAAATGACGTAAATGCGATCCATGAGATCATTCCAGGTACAGTCATCGGGTAATTTTTCGACAAGCTCACGGGCTTGCTCTTTGACAGTGAAAGTTACCATATTTGCCATATCATCACGTTATTGATATTTTTAATTTTGTAGTATGATCCCTAATCTTGGCAAGTACATAAAGTACTTTAACTAAAGTGCCCGATAAAAGCGATCGTTACCCCCCTCTAATCTTAACCCAAACGCCCGATCGCTCCCCAAGCTACCCTTGCAAACCGATCGCGCTCAAGGATCCATTAACCGTAGGGTGTGTTAGCGCCAGCGTAACGCACAGATTTATGGAAGGTCATTTAAGGGGTAATCGCACCGTTACATTGCATTAACGCACCTTACAAGATCAACGATCGCACTTGTCTCGCTTTAGGCGGGGCGGGTACCCCATTTTGGGTGTAATCTCTGGAGAGCCGGTTTCTAGTTCAATGATTCTCTCCAATAGACAACACTTGGTAGATTAAGATAAACCAAAGTTATAAATGAGATTAAGAGATGAGAATGTAATAAAGCTTGATGGCGACTCAGATAAACAATTAGCTTTTCTCCTAATGATGGATGTTCTAGCTTGAATGTCCTACACCATACATCAAGATAGGCGACTGTACACCAAAAACTCCAGAGCCAGAAAATTGGATTAAAACGCAATGCTTGTGCAATATCTCCTGAGTCAAGTAATACTCTCCAAGCTCTAGTAGAACCACACATAGGGCAACAAAAACCGATAAATTCAGAAAACGGACAAGGGGGAAATTGAAATCTTTCAGTTACGCATCCAAGCAGAACAACTGTCAGGAATATGACAAAAAAGAGATACTTATAGTTAATTCGTGAAAATAATTTGACAATCACTTTGGAAAAAACTCCCAGTCATTTAACTGACGTTTTTGATGCGCAGTAAAAGAAATCCAATAATCTACCCAGGCTACGAGTCCACCTAATCCTCCCGTGGCAATTGCTATTAAGACCCAAACCCATCCCTTACCAGTTTGACCAAATCTCATAAATCCAATTGGAAGGCAGCACAAAAACCAAAGAACAGCTTCTCCTACCCCAACTTCACCAGATTGAGAATTCCCTGAATTAAGTGCAGCAGCGACAGGACTTCGTGCTTCTAAGTCTAGATAAATATCGATTGCTTCCCCGTCTGGATTAGTATCAAAGTCTACCTTAATCCCCGGTCTAGGAGACTGTTCTAAATTCCAGCTAGACGCAAGAAATTTATACCTTTGACCATCGCTACCTGAAATTACACCATTACCTTGTTGAATTGAGAAATTCAGAACTGTTCCTTTCATAAATAAATACCTCTAAAGATTAGCCGGAATATCTTGAACTAACAATTGCATTTGGAAGGACTTTGAACATCAAGAAGTATCCCTCAAATTGTCAAGGGTTGGTTGGGTTGTAATAAAAATTTAAGTTTGTGTAAAAAATTTTGAAGCTTTGCGGAATCCTGAGCCTCCGAGATGAAGTACCCGTAATGCTCGATCGCTATATCAATTGCTCTTTTGAATCCGTAATCCTTTGCGTCAGGGTCTAAACCGTCTGCGGAGCGGTTCAAAACGTCATTGTTAAGGTTCAAAACGTCTCCTGAAAGGTTTTAAACGTCTTTGGAAAGGTCGAAAACCTCTCCGTTAGGGTTTTAAACGTCATCAAAGCGGTTTGAAGTGACTCCGTTAAGGTTTTAAACCGCTTCCGAGAGGTTTTAAACGTCATCGTTAAGGTTTAAAACCTCATCCGAGAGATTTTAAACGTCATCCGAGAGGTTTTAAACGTCATCGAAGAGGTTTTAAACGTCATCGAAGAGGTTTCCCCCGCTCCCTGAGCGTCTCCATCGGAGACAGGTAAGGGGGAGTTAGAGGGGGTGCAAACTGATGTTAACGATCGCTACTCCCCCTTCTTGGCTTCAGGTCTCGCTGGTTTTTCGCCGCGATTTCCGGAAACGTTTACCCAGGTCTTGCAGCAGGGGTTCTAGCTCTCCTTCCATGTCGCTGGCTTTGGCATAGTTGTACACCATCCGGGCTGCGGTAAAGGCTTCACTGCCTGCTACGGCGGTGGTGTCTTCAACCATGGCGTACAACTGGGACAGTTCCATCTGGATCGGATACAGCGCTTCAAAGAGGGCCAGGTCGTCCTGCATTTCCTGTAAGTCAAAGACTCCCGGCAAAATTTCTGGATGTTGCACTGCGACTTCTGCGGCTTTGGCGACGAAGGCCCGGCTTTTGTCCCCCATTCGGTTCAGGCTTTTGCTTTCTTCTAGGGTTAAGGCTAGCAAAAAAGGCAATTTTTCTCGAATGGTGGCCAGGGCGGCTTTGATGGCTTCAATATCTTGAGGGGGCAGGGTGGCACTTACTCGGTTTTCGGGCATGGTTTCAAGCTCCTCGGCTGAATTTAATACCCCATCAATATAGCTACTGGATGGGGCCGATCATTTGAGAATCCGTCTGAATGCGTTAACGTAAGTATCAGTTGCTAGCCGTTACCGAGTAGAAGATTAACTAGAGTTATGAACAGTGCTTTCCTCGATCGCTTATACAGTTCCGATCGTCCCGTTATTGTCTTTGATGGCGCAATGGGGACGAATTTGCAAGTCCAGAATCTGACTTTGGAGGATTTTGGGGGGGCGGAGTATGAGGGATGTAATGAATATCTGGTGGTGACGAAACCGGAGGCGGTGAAAACGGTGCATCGGCGTTTCCTGGAGGCGGGGGCGGATGTAATTGAAACCGATACTTTTGGGGGCAGTACCTTCGTTTTGGCGGAATATGGTCTAGGGGATCGGGCTTACGAACTGAATAAGATCGCCGCAGAACTGGCGAAGTCCTGTACGGCGCAGTTCTCTACTCCCGAAAAACCCCGGTTTGTGGCGGGTTCGATCGGCCCTGGTACGAAGTTGCCAACCCTCGGTCACATTGACTACGATACCCTCAAGGAGGCACTCATTCCCCAGGTGCAAGGCTTGATGGATGGGGGGGCGGATTTGCTGTTGGTGGAAACTTGTCAGGATGTGTTGCAAATTAAGGCGGCGTTGAATGCGATCGAGGCGGTTTTTGCGGAAAAGGAAACCCGATTGCCGTTGATGGTCTCGGTGACGGTGGAGCAGCAAGGGACGATGTTGGTGGGGTCAGATATTGCGGCGGCTTTGGCTATTTTGGAACCCTATCCTATCAATATCTTGGGGTTGAATTGCGCCACGGGGCCAGATTTGATGAGTGAACATATTAAGTATCTCTGTGAGCAGTCGCCTTTTGTGGTGTCCTGTATTCCCAACGCGGGGCTGCCGGAAAATGTGGGAGGGCAAGCTCACTACAAGCTAACCCCGATGGAGTTTCGCCTGGCCCTAACCCGGTTTGTGGAGGATTGGGGGGTGCAGGTGATTGGCGGCTGTTGTGGTACACGCCCGGAGCATATTCAATCTTTGGTGGAAATTGGTCGGATGTTGAAGCCACGGGAGCGATCGGTTCGTAGACCCCAACCCACCCCTAGCCCCTCCCAAGAGGGGAACCGAGCCGAAACTCAAAACTCAAAACTCAAAACTCAACCCACCCCTAGCCCCTCCCAGGAGGGGGAATCAGACAACTCAAAACTCCCCCCCGACCCTCGTCCGGCGTTGAATTATGTGCCAGCGGCGGCTTCGATCTATGCTGCCCAGCCCTACGATCAGGACAATTCTTTTTTGATTATTGGCGAACGGCTCAATGCCAGTGGCTCTAAGAAGGTGCGGGAGTTACTGAATGAAGAAGATTGGGATGGGCTGGTGTCGATCGCTAAGGAGCAGATGAAGGAAGGGGCGCACGTTCTGGATGTGAATGTGGACTATGTGGGGCGCGATGGGGAACGGGATATGCGGGCGTTGGTGTCGCGGTTGGTGACGAATGTGACGTTGCCCTTGATGTTAGATTCCACGGAATGGACGAAGATGGAGGCGGGGCTGAAGGTGGCGGGGGGTAAGTGTATTCTCAATTCTACGAACTATGAAGATGGGGACGATCGCTTTTTTAAGGTGTTGGAATTAGCAAAAACCTACGGGGCGGGTGTAGTCGTGGGGACGATCGATGAGGAGGGGATGGCTCGGACTGCGGAGCAAAAATTTGCCATTGCTCAACGGGCTTATCGGGATGCTTTGGAATACGGTCTTCCCCCACGGGAGTTGTTCTACGACCCGCTGGCGCTGCCCATTTCTACGGGGATTGAAGAGGATCGGGTGAATGGACGGGAAACCGTCGAATCGATTCGTTTGATTCGGGAAAATCTGCCCGGTGTTCACATTACCCTTGGCGTTTCTAATATTTCCTTTGGGCTTTCCCCTGCTGCTCGGATTACGTTGAACTCTGTGATGTTATACGAGTGTATGCAGGCGGGGCTAGATTCAGCGATCGTCAGTGCGGCGAAGATTTTACCTTTAGCCAAAATTGAAGCGGAACACCAGGAAGTTTGTCGAGATTTAATTTACGATCGTCGTCGCTTTGATCAGAATGGCATTTGTATTTATGATCCCCTTACAACTTTGACCCAACTGTTTGAAGGAGTGAGTACCCAGGCGGCTCGTTCCAGTGCTTCTTTAGCAGATTTACCCATTGAGGAACGCTTAAAACAACATATTATTGATGGGGAACGAATTGGGTTAGAAGAAGCCCTCAAGATTGGGCTGGAACAGTATGAACCGTTACATATTATTAATACCTTTCTCCTCGATGGCATGAAAGTCGTGGGGGAACTGTTTGGGTCTGGTCAAATGCAACTTCCCTTTGTCTTGCAATCGGCGGAAACCATGAAGTCGGCGGTGGCTTTTCTAGAGCCATTGATGGAAAAGTCTGAGTCTGGGGATAATGCCAAGGGGACTTTTTTAATTGCCACGGTGAAGGGAGATGTCCATGATATTGGTAAAAACCTGGTGGATATTATTCTCTCTAATAATGGCTATCGGGTCATTAACTTAGGCATTAAACAACCCGTAGAAAATATTATTCAGGCTTACCGAGAGCATCATCCAGACTGTATCGCCATGAGTGGTTTGTTGGTGAAATCAACCGCGTTTATGAAAGATAATTTGCAGGTTTTTAATGAACAGGGGATTACGGTTCCGGTCATTTTAGGCGGTGCAGCCTTAACCCCTAAATTTGTCAATGATGACTGTCAGAATACCTACAACGGTCAAGTGATTTACGGCAAAGATGCCTTTGCTGACTTGCACTTTATGGATAAACTGATGCCTGCCAAAGCTCAGCAGCAATGGGATGATCTTCAAGGCTTTTTGAATGACGAGGCTGCGGTTAACGGAAGTTCCAATGCAACAGCAACCCCGGAAAAACCCGCCTCTGATTCAGTGATTGCCAATGCCCAATTTGTTGATACAGACTCCCGACCAGAGACCTCGATCGAACTAGAAGATACCGAGCGATCGTCTGAAGTCGCAGTGGACATCGATCGTCCCACGCCGCCCTTCTGGGGAACCCAACTGCTCAATTCTGAGAATATTCCCCTAGAGGAGGTGTTCCAATATTTAGATCTACAAGCCTTGATTGCGGGGCAATGGCAATTCCGTAAACCCAAGGAGCAAACCAAGGAAGAATATGGTCAATTTCTGACGGAAAAAGTCTACCCCATTTTAGAAGAATGGAAAGCCCGGATTATTGCCGAAAACCTGCTCCATCCCCAACTGATTTATGGTTATTTTCCCTGTCAATCGGAAGGCAATAGCCTCTTGGTTTATCATCCCGGCTTAATGAGCGACGAAGCCATTGACATTCCCAACGTCACCACCCCGATCGCTACTTTTAAGTTCCCCCGTCAAAAGAGTAATAAACGGCTCTGTATTGCTGACTTTTTTGCTGCGAAAGAAACCGGAATTATTGATGTTTTTCCTATGCAGGCCGTCACCGTGGGGCAAGTCGCTACGGATTACGCCAATTCCCTCTTTGCGGCGAATCAATATACGGACTATCTCTACTTCCACGGCATGGCGGTACAAACCGCCGAAGCGATGGCGGAATGGGTTCACGCCCGCATCCGTCGAGAACTGGGATATGCTCACCGAGAGCCGGATAATTTGCGGGATATTTTGCAACAACGCTATCAAGGATCCCGCTATAGTTTTGGCTATCCCGCTTGTCCCAATATTCAGGATCAGCATACGCAATTAAGGTTGCTGGAAGCCGATCGCATTGGCTTAAAAATGGATGAAAGCGATCAACTGGAACCGGAGCAATCCACCACCGCGATCGTTGCTTACCATCCAGCGGCGAAGTATTTTAGTATTTAGTGAGGGCAGTATTAAACTTGTCCCAATAGAATAAGTACAGAATAAGAACCTTACTGAGAAATGGTGAGGGAAACCCGATCGCTCCCTTCATCTGCTAGGGCTTCGAGGACGGGGGCAATATCCTGATATTCCAAATTCCGATCGGCTTTGAAAATAATTTGCCCCTGGGGATCTTGGGCGAGATATTGCCGAACCACGTCCTGCATTTGGGCAAGATCCACAATGTCCCCTTCATAGACAATTTCTTGTTGATTGTTCAGCCCTAGTAACAGCGGGCCGTCAATAATATCTTGGGCATTGGTTCCCTGGGCTGTGGGTGTTTCTAGGTTTTGAATCACTTTCCCCGAAAAGGACATGGTGATGATAATAAAAAAGGTGAGAACAGACATCATCACATCCAACATGGGCACGAGATTGATTTCTGGTAAGGCTTCTACTTTGGCTTTACGGCGCATCTTCTGACTCCTCACGAATGACAAGGGAGACCCGATCGCCACTCAATTCCTGGAGGGGCAAGAGTACGGCCATCATGTCCTGATAGGTTAAGGTCGGATCGGGGCGTAGGAGAATAAAGCCCTGGGCGTTGGTTTGGAGGTAGCGTTGGGCTTGGACGAGGGTTTCCGGGAGGGGCAGGGGTTGTTGATCCACTTGAATGCCCTCCGCCGTAACGTCAATAATTAGGGGTGGGGCTTCCGTTGCAGCAGGGTAGCGATCGGCAGGTAGCCGGAACGCTACGGATTTTTCTAAGCTGAGGGAAATGGCCACCATGACAAAGAAAGCCAGGATGGCCAGCATGGCATTCAACATGGGAATTAAATTCACCTCTGGCAGATGATTATCACGGTTGGATCTAAGGCGCATGGCACACTTCTGCCTCCGGCTCCTCTGTCCAGTTGGTGATTGGCTCAGCGGTCACCCCCAGGGTTCCCCCCTGAAGGCTAGAGTTAGTGCTTTGCCAATACTGACGGTAAATCAGTTCTAACTGGCTGCCCACTTCTAAAAAGTAATCTTCTTGGTTACTCTGAAGAACCACCAAAACCCGAAAGATAATCAGGGCTAGAATGGCGACCATCATCCCGGCGGCAGTGGTGATGAGCGCTTCCCCAATCCCACCGGCAGCTTGGGTAGCCTGTTCACTGGTGGCACCGCCCCCCACAACCAGATTGCTAAAGGTGTTGATCAGACCGGTTACGGTTCCCAAGAGTCCTAGCAGAGGTGCAAGGGCCACCACGGTTTCCAAAAATTTTGCCCCTTTCCGCATGGACACAAATTCCCGTTTTCTATCGTGACTGGGAAAC
>OGVP01000089.1_pt1 | contig 13222 bp, 12 predicted proteins | sample 1575791 | NCBI WGS metagenome assembly OGVP01 (sample SAMN07581537, study PRJEB24739) | freshwater metagenome
CAACAAATTCAAATTTGTTGTTTGCTGAATTGTAAGATAAAACATAACCATTTTGAATAGTGTTACGATTAACATCATCAAGATATCTTAGATTGACTTCACCAGAGCCAGTTGCTTTCCATGCATCGCTTGCAAGCGATTTACTAATGAGTGCGTTTAACTTTGTTCTATATTCTGCAAAGTTATCGTTGAGAGTTTTTGTGTATTTTGTGAACTGTTGTTCAAGAGGCTTTATGTCTCCGTCTTTACCATCCTTACCAGGTAGTCCTTGAACACCTTGTGGTCCGGGTTCGCCTTGAGGACCTCGTTCTCCTTGAAGTCCTCTATCGCCTTTCTCGCCCTTAGGTCCTCGCTCTCCACGAACTCCTTGTTCACCTTGTGGTCCAGAGGGACCCACTGGACCAATTGGTCCATCTTTTCCGTCCTGTCCATTTTTTCCAGGATCACCTTTGTCACCTTTGTCGCCCTTCTCTCCACGATCACCCTTTTCGCCTTGTGGTCCTTGTGGACCAATTTCTCCTGTGTCGCCTTTCTCCCCTTGCGGCCCTTGTGCGCCTTGTTGTCCTTCTGGTCCTTGAGGTCCTACATCACCTCTATCGCCTTTCTCGCCTTGTGGTCCTTGTTCACCTTGACGGCCGCGAGGTCCTTGTTCGCCCTTATCACCTTTAGAACCAGGTTCACCACTTTCACCTTTTGGACCAATGAAGCCGCGAGGTCCTACTGGACCAGCAGGACCTTGTTCAACGACAACCGATTGCAATTCTTCTCTTAGTTTTGCAATCTCTTTCTTAGTGTATGCTACAGAAGTAGCAACGGAAAGTGCATCGTTGATTAATTTGCTATCATTGGGTTTCTTTGTCACCTCTTGCCTCTTCAACCAGTGTATCAAAAAACTTGGTCATAGATTTAGCCAATTCTTTTTGATCCGTATCATCAATAATGTGAGGTGATTCTAACTCCTCCTTTTTAACTTTCACAACAACTTGTTGCGGTGGAGGTGGCGATGGCGCAGGTGGCATAACTGGCATTGGCGGCGCCGCTGGTACTTCCTCTTCTGGCTCGGTTGCTTCTTCCTCTGCCATTTCTTGATCCATTTGCTTGATATCATCTTCGGTTTGTTGTAGAACTGATTTGCGAACCCAAGCGCGGGAGAAGTATTTACCAACATGTTGATCAATATCTGAAAGAAGCGTTAGACGTTCTTTAAGAATTTCTGCATCTTTCAATTCAGAAAAATGTGCATCAGTAATAAAGTCGAAATAAATTTCTTCTTTAATTTGTTGCCATTCTGCTTTTGTACAAATGCCTTTGAGAACTAATTGTGTCTCAAGCATACGGTCAAACAAATGAGTGAATCGATTGCGTAGTCTTGCAATGAACTTTGCAAACTTTAATTCATCGCGTGTAATTTCTGATGCGCGTCCTAATGAGAATCCTGTATCAGATTCTAAACGCGATACTGGAACGCCAAGTGACTTGTAGAGTTTCTTTTGGAAGTATAGAACATCTTCAATCTCACCTAGATTTTGTCCGCCTTGAAGTGTAGTAATTTCTGTACCTCTACCACCTTCTCTGCGCGGCAACCAAAAGTCTTCAAGCATTGTTTGAAATCTACGATCATCGCGAATCTCACCTGTTGTTGCATCATATACAAGTTTGTTCTTGTATTTTTGCATAATCTCGCGAAGATATTGTTCCGCTTTGATTTTAGGTAAGTTACCAACATCGATATAAAAAATTCTGCGTTCTGGTGCGCGTGAGATACGATAGATAACAGTTGCGTCTTCAAGCATACGCAACTGATTCAATGGACGAATTGCTTTGTGTAGATGAGAAATAATTACCTTACCATCTTTATCTGTAATGCCTGAATGAACATAACAGATTGAATCTGGTGCAATTTTTAAACCTTGATTTGCATCCTTAGCAAAACCTCTGTCCGAGTACACATAGTATTCGATAGGTTTTTTGTATAATTCTGTTTGACCAGGGACTGATCTTGTTTTAGGAACTTCTCTGACTTTGCGAATTTTGCGTGGATCAATGTAACGAACTTCGGTAAGTCCATTGCGCGGTTGTTTATCGTCAATGATAAGATGATAATACAAACGACCATCAACGTACCACCTACGAAAAATATCATAGCCCATGTTACCAAAATCAAGAAGTTTGAGAACATGTCCAAATTCATCGCGAATTTTTTTCTTGATTGATTCTGGTTGTTCCAATTTATCGAGTACAATTTGTACAGGATATTCATCTGGTTGATAAACAATTGCTTCATTTACAATGTCATCAATCGCAGTGTCACATTCTGCTTGAAGTGACATTTCACGATACTTGCGAATTAATTCCGAATCGTTTTTGACCGTACCTTCTAGATCAACGTATGTACCATAAACACCACCGCCTACTACACTTACCGCATTGTCATCATCATTTGGCGGTACGAATGACCTTACCTGTTCCTGTGCAGGTTCATCCTTGCCAATTTTAAAACCAAAAAGTTTAATTGCCATATTTTCTTCTCTTTCATAAGAAAAAGGGGGCGTAATAGCCCCCTTTTGAAACTATTACGCAACTATTTATCGTTGCGAAAATGTTTCGTCAATTAAGCAGAGTAGACATACTGGAAAGTTACGGTAAACTCTTCCACGGCGTCTGTAGTATCGTAAGACAAATCGATAGTGCTTACATCAGTAGGAAAGGCATGAAACAATTTTGTTGTTTTTGATGTTGAATTATCGTCTTTTAACTGCTCGACAGTAATTTGAGTTGTGTAATCAATACCAGTGCCTGCTCTTCTCAAGTTTACATTTGCGAAGTTGTTGTCAGTAATATATGACATCCAATCTTCAAATCCTTTACGAATAGTTTGTGTTTCATTATTGATTACAGTAACGGTCCATTCTGCAAATGTTCTGTCGCCAGGAACTTTAATTCTACGGCTTCTAAAAGGAACTTCAATAACACCAAGTGTATACCCAGGAATTGCGCCGGCTTTGATTAAAACATCTGCGCCCGTTAATGCCACACCTGTTGGTAACGCACCGAATGTAAATTTAAATAAATTTGGTCTTGCACCGCCTGCTAACGCATTTCTAAATGAAGTAATTGAAAAAACTGCCATTTTATTCTCCTATCTTATTATGCGTTATTAAACAACAGTAAAGTAATCGTAGACCCAAGTAACAGTATATTCAGAAATCGCATCTGTACTGTCATAAGAAAGGTCAACCGCAGAAATATCGCTTACGAAACAATTATTTAATGTATAAGTTCTTGCGGCCGCACCTGCTTGATTTAATTGAATTACTGTTACAGTAGTTAACAATGCATCTATTGTACGACCGCCCGGACTTACTGATGCAAAAGTTTCATAATCGGCATACACAAAGTTAGTTTGATATGCTTCAATTGCTCTTCTTGCATTCATTGCAGAATCATTGAGAACAGTTGTTGTCCATTCTGCAAATGTTCTATCGCCTGCGATTTTATATCTACGACCGCCACCCGTTGGAACCTCAATTGTACCGTGAGTTGAACCGGGCAATTGGGCGGCTTTTACAAGAATTGAAAATGTAGAAGAATCAAGTCCTTGAGCAAATCCACCAGAGAATGAAACTCTGAACAGATTTGGTCTTGCGCCAATCCCAATTGCGGCTTTAATTTGTGATAGTGTATTAACGGCCATTTTATCTCCTTAGATTGATTAGTTAATAGTATTTATACCTAATTAACCTAATTCAGCAAAGGCGGCCGCCCCACGAACAGATACAAAGTTCAACTGGATGAAGTTGATAGATGCAATTGGTCGAACATAAATGTCCGCGATAAATTCGTTTGCATTTACAACATCGTCTGGGTTGTTGGTTTCGTCACAGATTACTCTGAAATCTGTCAAACCTCTTTGTCCCTGAATTCCGCGTAGATATGGTTCTACAGTGTTCACAAACAATGAACGAGTTGCTTCATCGTTTTGTTCAAATAGAATGTCTTCAGCAAATGTACCAATTCCGCGCTGAATAAAGATGAACAATCTACGAACATTAATACGGCTGAATGAACCAGTTTTTGTTGTGAAGGTCTTGTCGCCAAACAATACCACACCGCGACCTGGCTGAGTGAAGATTGGGTTAACTGCATTCTTGTAAAGAAGGTCACGTTCCGCTTCGTTTGGATTCCAAGCAAGTTTTGTTACGTTAAGAATACGACCTTTTGCGTAACCTGCTGGTGAGAACCATGCGGCACTTTCGTTGTCGGTTCTTGCCATACAACCTGCGGTGTCTGCATTACATGGTACATAAACATACTTATCGTTATACTTGTCATACTGATACTTGAAGTTACCGTCCATGAATGCATAGGTTGAACGAGTTACTGTATCTGCAAATGCATTGATGTCAGTTGCTTCATCGCCTGCGTTATTTACAACGTCTGCTTCTTCTGGTGAGAAGACAACAACGCAATCTTTACGCTTTTCTGCAATGTCTCCAATGACTGTGTTAATTACAGTAGCAGAAGCCTTGCCCATTGGAAGCAAGTCAATCTTGAGATTGGCTTTATTTTTGAAAACATCATATGCAGCGATTTTCTGTGCATCTGTTGGTGCAGAACCATCTGCTCCGCCTGCTAGACTATAGTTAAGTGGCAAGTCAACATTAGTAAAGACTACAGTATTTGCTACTTGACCCCAATTTGTGCCTGCGGCATCTTTGTCCATCCAACGAATGTACTTAGATGTGTTATTGATCACATCTTTATAGTAGTTGTTGCCGCCTGATTCGCCTTTTGCATCTGACGCTTTTGAAACTGCAACAAACTTTTCAAGCAATGTTCCTGCGGTGCCTGTGATTAGACCTTCTTCGTCAGAAATTGCAACATGCATTTCATCGTTAGTAGAATTGCCACCACTCTTTGTTGTAGCGAAGGTTGATGTGCCTGGTGCTAGATCGAATGAATCGAAAAATTCCCAACGGCGTGTGCCAGTCGCGGCCGTCGCGCCAGTCAAGTGTGTGGACTCAAGTGTTAAGTGAGTTGCATTTGTTATAGACTTAACTTTAATTGAACGACCACCTAAAACAAGAATGTCGCCAACTTTAAGTTCAGTATTTGCAGATGAACCAGCACCAACAACGGCCGCAGAACCTGCCGTTACACTAAAAGTACCAGTTAAAGTTGACTGCCATGCATTTGAGGATGGGCAAGTAGAAACTTTGAGTGAATTGCCTAATGCACCGGCATACTTAGCAACCCAAGGACCTACGTTACCTGAACCATCTGCATAAGTGCCATCATAAACGTCATCATTTTTGATGAGAAGACCAGTACCATTGGTGCCAGAACCAGTTGTTGCCTCAGCGGTAGCATTTAGAAGACCTGAGGTATTTGCGCGAGAAACATATGCGGCAGATGCATATGATAGATAGTTAGCGGTGTTTAGAAAGTCTACGATATTGGTTGCGTTTGGTGCACCGAACTGACTAACCAATTCAGTTTCGCTTGTCACCAATGTTGCTTTCTCAACTGGACCCCATCTAAACATACCAACTGTCGCACCTACGGTAGCGCCGGAAGCAGGAATACTTGCGACCTGATCCTGTTCAGTAATCTTGATTCCTGGTGAGATTAAATTGATTGCCATTCTTTTTCTCCTTGATTTTTAAGATGTTATATCTCTTTCTTTCATGTCTTTCACTTAAAAGTGTTCATTCATTATTCTTGTTTTATTTATAAAAAAACGAATTTTCATGTTCCCATGTTTGACCATTTGAATCAATGAAAGATGAATCATCATGACCATCATCGATAATACCAAATGGCGTCAATTCTTCTTCAATATTTTGTATACGCTTTTCATATAATTCTTTTCGTATATTTATATTTGTCAAATCCTTGAAATACGGATTTGTCGTTAACCAAGAAAATAAAACCAAAGGCATGACTAAATCATCATGATAGCCTTCATCAGCACCATAACTATTTCTTCTTTGTATGAATGTGGATATTTCAGAGATGGTGTCTGCATCTCGAATGAGTAATTTTCTTTCTTCGACCAATGATTTAAAGTTTGAACAGCCAATTCTTTTAACTTTTTTATCGGTTATAACACCCAATTGAGTTTTACCTCCACCAAATCCACCAGAAACAATTTGACCATTTGTAGTTCTATTTACAAAAACAATGTTTTCATATTCGTATTCATTGTAGAGAATTTCTGCAACTTGTTCGGAAGTATTGATTTCTACCAATACATATGCTTCGTTGAATTCTTTTGCAACTTTGTAAATGACTGAAGGATAGAGCAATGGACTGATTTTATTGTCGCGGTACTTACCAACTTGTTTATAAGGCATTTCTGTTACATCAATAATACTGAATGCCGAATAGTCGCCTTCGACGCCTCTTGAAGTGTCTGCAACAATCACATATGTTCTATTTTTTTCTGCTTTTTCAAAAATATCAAGTCCATCTTTACTGTAGATTGGAGAATCTGGAGATAGTTGTCCAATGACTTCTGCGGCGATAAGTGTAAGACTTGAACCCAAGAAGTTGCACAAAACTTCTTGATTGAATCGTAGTTCACCAAGAAGTTTTCTTTGCTCTTCGGCCCACTTTGCATCGCGACCTGGAATTTCAGAATAAGGTATAAACAATGGAACAAATCCATTTGCGCCTTTTTCTGCATCGGTCCAGAATTTCCAAAAGTGATTGTAACCAAGCGGCGTAGAAGACAATAGAATCTTTGTTGTTTCACCAGCAGAAATCGTAGGATAGACTGCGGTAAAGAATTCTTCTGCTAAATTATTCGGAATAATTGCAGTCTCATCAACATACAATAAGTTAACTGACTTACCGCGAATACCTGCTCGACTTGTGGCGGCAGTGAAAACAATGGCACCGTTTTCGAGTGCAATGTCTCCTTTGTTCCAAGTGCTAACGCCTTGTTGCAACCAGATAGGTAAATTTTCATACATCAGTTGATAACGATATAAAACCTCTCTTGCGGCAGTAGCCTTGTTTGCAAGTATCGCAACTGTCTTGCTTTCCTGGAAAAGGGTATACCAAAGGATATACGCCGCAGAGGTGGTAGTCTTGCCCTGCTGGCGCCCCTCCATCAGAATGACTTTGCGATTGCTGTGAATTATTTGAAGTTTTTTCTTTTGACATTCGTAGAGTTTAAATGGTTGTAGGCCATTGTCTAATGTCACAATTTTGCAGTAGGTTTCAATAAAATAAATGTAATCATTCGCACACTTGATGTACTCTTGAATTTGTTCTTCAGTAAATTCAAGGTCTACACCAACCGCTTTAAGATTAGCATTGCCAAGATAGGTTTTAGTTTTTGCAGTCATTTAAATGATAAACCCACTAATTTTTTTTGATCAGTTTTTGTAATTCTGCGGTACTTCCAACAAATAATGCATTGGTGACATGAGTTGGTTGTTCGCCTTTTTCCTGTTGAATATCTTTTTTCTTTTTTGCTAAATCTAATAAATCCTTGTTTGTCTCTGCAAGTGTTTTAATTAATTGACCAATGACTTCATACGCTCTTGGTGATTCTCCTTCTTTTGCAAGAAAGGTTAAATTCTCCATAGCATCTTTACCGTTATCGATGAGTGTACGCAAATTCTTTCTTGCATATTCATAGTCATCATCAACTTCAGTCTTTTCAATTACGGTGACTGCATGTTGTTGCACAGGTTGAATGTCAAGCACTTCGCCTAATTTTTGATCGATTGTTTTTTTCATGAGATCGTATTTGAAGTTTCAAAGTTAGAGTTACCAGTAAATAACTGTGTTGCGTCTAGATCAAAGTTATTGTTTCCATCGTCATAATAAGTATTAACTTCAAGACTTGTAACGTATTTTGTTCTTGTGATAGGACCGAATAGATATCCTTTCACTATAAAATCTAAATCCCATGTCATCATGCGAGGATCTTCGAATTGTCCTTCATAACTATCATCGGATGTGATTGATGTAAGTTCAATTGGCACATCAAGATTCAAAGACAAATCTGGCAGTGCTTTAATTGTAACTGTAAAATCTGGCGTAAAGAATGGCACAATCTTTTCAACCAATTGAATACCATCTTCAGAATTCTTTGTCATAATTGACAATGTAAAATTCATATCGTATGGTACTGGAGAATATACAGATGAAAAGTCTTGTACAGTTGAATTGAATTTGCTTTTGTATTTGAGTGCGCTATTTAATTTTCTTTGTGATGCGTATGTCATAGAAGACATTACAAAAGACATTCGAGGAAGAACAATTGAAACGCTACGCAATCCAGTAGGGTCTGCAAGTTCGCGTTCAATCCATCGTTGTTTTGGTCCATATGCAATAGGCACATTCACAGTTTGAATGGCAACGCCGTTATCGTTAAAACGCTTGATTTGAAACTCATTAAAGAGATTACCAAACATAATCACATAGCGTCTAAGTGTACCGTGATAAAAATCGTGTCCAAACATATTACCATGCCCTTACTTCAGAAAATGGATTTTTCTCTGAGAAATCCAATATGTCATCGTCATTGATTCTGCTTTGAATATAATCATTCTGTGCAGAATCATCTTGTTCTTCAACCATGTTTGCTTCTTCCATAATGTAACCACCATCTTCTGCAAGAAGAAGATCACCATCTTCAAGCATTGCTTTTGCAAGATTGCTTGTTGCTTGACTGTAATCGGTTTCAAGTTGATCAACCGCATCAATTTCTGTATCAAGATTATTGCTAGAGTATTCGTATTTGTCGCAACGCAATTCATAGGTATAAAGTTTACCTAATTGAAAGAGTGTTTCAATGTTTTCAACAAACTTAACTTCAAACAAATCTTTTGTAAATGGGAACCAAATAAGATCGCCTTCTTTAGGGCGAATGTAACCAGTGTAGTCTTGATCGAAATCAAGTTCTTGTCTAAGCAAATCGCCATCTTCTAGTTTTAGATTGTATGAATACTCAGTCATCAATTTTGGCTGAAGTATCTGAGTGAATCGTTTTTGTGAGATAGAAAATGTAAGTGATTCGTCAATCTGTAAACCAAACTTTGAAATGAAATCGTTCTGTCCCATGTAGCCGTCATAAGTTTTGAGATACATTTCAATTTCAAGTGCATCATCAAACTTCATTGATGCATCTTCTTTGAAAAGAAGATCAAGATTCACATGAGTGCGCGGAAGATAATAACCATTGATGCCATAAATTTTTAGCGATTCAATAATTAAATCTTCCAGTACATTCTGCTCTGTTGCAGTACCGTACTGATTGAAGAAACGATTACGCATTTAATTATCCCATCATGTCGGTAACTGGTAGAGAATAAGAACGAATCAAATCCTCATCCAACGCTTTGATCTCATCTTCGGCTTCATCGTAGATTTTTTGTCCGTTAAATGTAATACCGCCTGGCATTTGCATACCTTCAAACTTCTTCAGGTTGTTGCCCCATTGGCGCTTAATCATTGCAGTAGCATACTTCTTTAGCCAACGATCATTCCAAACATCGGAATATGTGTCTGGATCAAGTAGACGGTAGCCCTCAACTATGATATACTCATCTTTAAGAATCTTTTCTCCCCATGCCATATCGATGTAAAGTTTGTTTACATGGCGATTGAATCGTAGCGGTTGCTTGCCTACAAACATTTCTTCAGCCATCGCTACATTTTGTAATGCCATGTAGTATGGTGCAAAAGGACCATAGTTAAACGCGAACAAATCGTTCAGCGCCATTTGATAACGAATGTTGAAAAGATTGTTAGTTGAGTAGGAATTGCCAATGTCAAAAATATTGATGACTGCAATAACATTCTCAGGTATATCTAAATACTTGTTTGCAATGTCTGTTTCGGTAACCTGATGCGCCAAATAAACTTTTTCGGTGCCATCGTAATGATAATCGTGGTAAACTTGAAGTGCGGCTTCCACGCAGTCTTCAACTTGCAGATCGTCCACATTAATTTCTAGTACCGGTGCACCAAGTTGACGGAGGCAGTAATCCTTAAATTCTTCTCTTGTTGCTGGTTTGTGAGTACTCATTTGTGCCCCTATAAGGTTAATTTCTACCATCTATTTATGTTTTTTGAATCCTGTGGCGGCCTATATACAATATCTCATGTATTTTGTTTTTAAAGGAAAAATGAATATGGTAATGAAAATCAATGGTCTTTATCTTCAAGAAAGAGAACCTGATGCCGTAGTTGCTGGATGCGTAGCAATTTATGAAAATCTTTGGCCAAACCCTCAACAAACAATCTCTTCAATTGAAGAATTATGCCATATACCAGATAATGGTATAAATTGGAATCGTGCTGGTACAATTGGGGCAGGCGCATATCAAGATACAAGAACCAATTTTTTAATGGACATAACTTATTTGTCTGATATTACGAATAATTCAACAATTCAGAACATCAATAACATTTTTTATACTGCCTTACTTACAACATCAAACACTTACGCTAAAAAGTTTGACATACATGAGCCATTATTTCATGAAAATTATCAATTGTTAAAATATTCTGGTGGCCAAGAATATAAAGCACACTACGATGGCGGGACAAGAATTGGAAGAGCGATATCTGCATTGTGCTATTTAAATTCAGATTATGAAGGCGGTGAGTTAGAGTTTGTAAATTTTGGCATTAAAATAAAACCCGAAGCAGGAATGATGATTTTGTTTCCATCAAATTATGCTTATATGCATATTGCACATCCAGTTACATCTGGAACAAAGTATTCATTAGTTACTTGGATTCATGATAGGGAATTTTAATATGTATCTATATCCTACAATTTGTGTTGATAACTTTTATGAAAATCCTGATGATGTTGTAAATTTTGCAAATTCATTAGAGTATTCTAAATCGGATGGTAGTTGGCCGGGTGTAAGGTCCGAACAACTTCATCTAGTTAATCAAGATTTTTTTTACAAATTCTCAATGAAATTTTTTAGCATATTTCATGATACTAGAGGAGAAAAAATAAATTGGGAAGTTTATACATCATTTCAAAAAATAAACCCAAATGAATTTGATGATGGTCTGCGACAAACATTTATTCATACTGATGATTCTATGATTTATTCGGCAATTATTTATCTATCTAAAAACATTAATAAAAATTCTGGAACATCAGTCTGTCATCCAAAACAAGGTTTTTCAGATGGCATAAACCAAGACATAAGAAGAGAAATGTATTTAAATTGTGATAAAAACAAATACTCAGACTACAAAAAAAACTTAGTGCAAAATAATGACTGTTTTGAAGAATCGATAATTTTTAAACAAAGATACAACAGATTAGTTGGATTTGATTCTATGAATTATCACAAAGGAGATTTTTATGCTAATGAAAATTCAGAGCCAAGACTAACTCAAGTAATTTTCGTTAGAAAAGTACTAGCATCATGTTTTCCTATTCCAAATATGAGAAGGATTGTAATATGAAAGAAGATTTTCAAAAGAATGGATATTGTATAGTGCGTAACGCTATATCCAATGAATTAAGAGATTTTGTTACGCAATATGCATTGTTTGATGAAATGCAAAACTTTATGCCGGAAAAATATAACTCGCCGGCAAAAATGTCTGAACGAAGACCTCAAGTTCCTGAAGCGCATTCAAAGTATGGCGACCCTTCTATGGAAACAATGTTATTGCATCTTCAAAATATATTAGAAGAAAACACCGGTCTTTCTTTATTTCCAACTTATTCCTATTATCGTGTCTATAGATCAGGTGACGATTTGAAACCGCACACCGATAGAGAATCTTGCGAAATTTCTTGTACGATGTGTTTCAATTATAACTATGATGACACAAAATATTCATGGCCAATCTATATGGAAGGTAATCCAATTATTTTAAATCCAGGAGACCTTATGATTTATCGTGGATGCGATTTAAATCATTGGAGAGAATTATTCGATGTTGATGAGAATACATGGCAAGTTCAAGGATTCTTTCATTATGTCGATGCAAATGGTCCTTTTACAGAGTTCAAATGGGATCGAAGAAGTTCAATCGGAGCATTTGATGGTCAAAGAAAACAAAGAATTTCAGAAAAACCATATATTGTTTACCTATAAATGCACTAAAATATGAGAGTACTTGCATTTAATACTGCACACGATAGTTCGGTGTGTTCACTTAATGACGGTAAGGTTGAATTCTTTTGCAAAGAAGAAAGACTTTCAAGAATCAAAAGAGATAATCATCCATTTAAATCTTTAGACCTGTATCGTTCTTTAAACTTTGGTAAAGTTGACCATGTTTTGTATTCAGTTCCAAGCAACATAGAGCCAGACATTGAAATCACATATGGGCAATATGTTAAAAAGAATTTTGGTGTTCAGATGGAAAACTTTTCGGGCTTACTGCATCATAGTTGCCATGCCAGTCTTGCTTATTACAATAGCGGATTTAAAAATGCATTAGTGTTTGTTGTAGATCGAAATGGATCAATCTTTTTTCTGAATACCTCTCCTGTAGCAAGAGAATCAGAATCGGTTTTCATGTGTAATGAATATGAAGAACTGACCCCTATTCACAAATCTTTTTGGATGTTTAATGGTGTGGCAGGACAAAAAAATGTTATTCGAAATGAACTGGAAAAATACTATCCTGGATGCAAAATTTCTGTAAACAGTCATTTTGGCATCGTTAAAGTTTATGAAGCCGCAACAACATTGATTGGTCAAAATGTATTAGAGAATGGTAAAACAATGGGGCTATCTTCATATGGTAATGAAATTAAAGAGCCTTTATTTTATAATGATATTCCACTCGACTATCAGTTTGTTGATGTAGAATTAGAGGCAGTTTATTTCAATGGACTAGAATCTAAAGTTACCAACAATCTAACAAAAAAAAATTATCAATTCTATGCTGATAAAGCAAAGCAGGTACAAACTCAAACACAAGAGGTCGCACTAAACTTGATTCGTAAGTATGTTGATAAAACAGGTATTACAAATGTCTGCATTGTTGGTGGTTATGGATTAAATGTTGTTGCTAACAATTATTACATAAAGAATCTTCCTCATGTGAATTTTTATTTTGAGCCTGTAGCAGATGATACTGGCTCAAAAAAAAATTATCAATTCTATGCTGATAAAGCAAAGCAGGTACAAACTCAAACACAAGAGGTCGCACTAAACTTGATTCGTAAGTATGTTGATAAAACAGGTATTACAAATGTCTGCATTGTTGG